>Ga0209543_1001772_pt1 | contig 17748 bp, 14 predicted proteins | sample MesohylFT_FD_187296 | JGI IMG/M metagenome (GOLD analysis project Ga0209543, IMG submission 187296) | Host-associated microbial community of the marine sponge Aplysina aerophoba from Gulf of Piran - sponge mesohyl, lysed by freeze-thaw... | ecosystem: Host-associated > Porifera > Sponge >...
CCTCTTCGCGTCGAACATCACCCGGCTCACGGCGTCCGCGCCGCGAAAGCCCTCGATCTCGATCACCTCGTCCCGCACCAGCGCGCCGGCCGCGATCACCCCTTCGTAGTTGCCGTCCTGCAGGGCCGTGACCGTGGTCGTCACCGTCGAGCCCCCGGTCCCCACCCCCGCCGGCAGCGTCAGCGTCGCGGCGCCGATCTCGTAGTCCTCGCCGAGCGTGGCCGTGCCCCCGGTCACCAGCGTGATGGTCTCGTCGATGGGGTAGGTGGACCCGTTGCCCGTGTGCACCGTCACCGTCGACGTGCCGCCGTCCTCGTCGATCGCCGTCGTGGTCACCGCGAGCAGCAGCACCGGCGCGTCGTCGTCGTCCGTGATGGTCCCCGTGGCACTGCCGTCCTCGATCCTCACGTTCCCGCTCGCCCCGCTCAGGGTCACCGTGAACGTCTCCTGGTCGCTCTCGTCGATGTTGTCTCCCAGCACCGTCACCGCGAAGCTCGCCGTGGTGGCGTTCGCCGCGAACGTCACCGTTCCAGTCGCCGCCGTGTAGTCGGCGCCCGCCGTCGCCGTCGCCCCCGTGCTCGCCGTGGCGTAGTCGACCGTGACCTGCTCGTTCACCGCCTCGCTCAGGGTCACCGTGAAGTTCATGGTCCCCGACGCGTCCGTTTCCGTCGCCGTCGCATCCGCGATGCTCAGCGTCGGCTTCGTCAGGGTCACCGTCCGGGTGCCGATGGTCTCCGTGCCGCGCATCGCCACCAGCACCAGCGTCTCGTCCTCCGGCGTCGTGTCGGCCACCGCCGTGAGCTGCGCCGTCACCGTCGAGGCCGTCGTCCCCATGCCCGCCGGCAGGGTCAGCGGCGGCGACGGTGAAATCGTGTAGTCCGCGGACTCCCCCGTGCTCCCCCCCGCCAGCGTGAACGTGATCGCTTCGTCCCTCTCGTACGTCGAGCCGCTCCCCGTGCCGATGGTCAACATCGACGTGCCCCCCCGCTCGGTGATGCTCGCCGGAGACACGGTGAACTCGAGTTGGGGCGCCGGGTCGTCGTCCGTGATGGTGAGTTGGCCGCTGGAGAGGTCCACTGAATACGTCGTCGGCGTCCCTTCGATCCCGAGGACCACGGTCTCGTCCCCTTCGTGTATCTTGTCCTGCAACACGCGGAAATTCACGTCCACGGACCGCCCGGCCGTCGCCCCCCCGGCCGGAAAAACCACGCTCCCGTCGGAGGTGTAGTCGACGTTCCGATCGGCTGTCCCCCCAAAGGTCAGGGTTATGGTCTGGCTCTCCGCGAAGGTGCTGCCCGTGCCGTTATCAAGCGTCAACTGCGGGTCTCCGGCGCCCTCCCCGGACGTGGCTTCAGCAAATCGAACCCGAAGCGTCGGCAGATCATCGTCATCGGTGATCGCGATCGTCGCCGAGCCGACGGCGGAACCTCCGTTGCTGGCGTCAATGACGATGGTCTCGGGCTGGTCATTGGCGTCGCCGTCCGCGTTGTCGTCGATGATGTCATGCTTCGACGTCACCGTCGTCGTCACCGTGCCGGAGCCCGCCGGCAGAACCAGCGATTTCGCGCCGATGGTGTAGTCGCCGTAGACCCCCGCCGCCTCTTCCCCCGCCGTGCCCGACAGCACCAGGGTGATGGTCTGGTCCGTACCGAACGTGGACGCGCCCGTGGTCCTCACCGTCACCGTCGACGTGCCACCCGCCTCCGTCGCGATGGTGGCGGGGTTCACCGCGATCGCCAGTTGCGGCACCGCGTCGTCGTCCGTGATCGTGATCGTCCCCGTGTTGCTGGGGGTCGTGCCTATGCGCGCCGTGACCTCGATCGTCTCCGCGTCGTCGTCCATGGTGTCGTCCTCACCCGTCACCGTCGCCGTCACCGTGGAGGTCGCCGTACCCACCCCCGCCGGCAGCGTCAGCGTCAACGACGACGGCGAGATCGTGTAGTCCGTCCCCCCTCCCGTGGCCGTCCCGGCCACTTCCAGCGTCACCGTCCGCGCCGTCTCGTAGGTCGACCCCGTGCCCGTGCTCACCGTGATCGTCGAGGTCCCGCCCGCCTCCGCGATGGGCGTATCCACCGAAACCGTCGGCACCGGCGCGTCGTCGTCGTCCGTGATGGTCCCCGTGGCCGTGGCGTCCGAGATGGTCACCGTGCCGCTCGGCGCGGCTCCGCTAAGGGTCACCGTGAAGGTCTCGTTCTGTTCGTCTATGATGTCGGAAAGGACCGGAACCATGAAGGTGGCCTCGGTCTGGCCCGCGGCTATCGTCACGGAGCCGCTGGAGGCCGTGAAGTCGGCCCCGACCGTGGCCGCGGTGGCGTCCGCGGACGAGGACGTCGCGTAGTCCGCGGTCACGTCCACGGCCGCCGTCTCGGTCAGTGTCACGGTGAACGTGGCGTTGCCGGCCGACTCGCTTACGGTCACGTCCGCGACGCTCAGGCCCGGGGTGGTCTGGGCCCACGCGACACCGGCGAACAGGAACGCCGCGAGCAGAGTGGCAATGACCGGAAAAAGAACCCATGTCCGGCCGTGCTCCCGCGGGCATCGCGCTCGCCGTCCGATCCTGAGGCGGGTGGTCACGCACGACGGCGACATCCGCTCCGCCGCGTCACATCCGGCCCCGGTGCCCGCGGCCATCCCGCGGTGGAAGCCGGCCTCTCCCGGTGGGTCAAGGAGGGGAAAGAAGGGCAATTCAGCCATTGTCGCGTATTATACCACCCTAATTGTCGTAAGGAGCAGAAATTTTTATCACATATAAAGATATCCCCGAACAAGGCATTTCTTGCACTCTTGAGGCGTAAAAAAGGCATGCTCCCGATTTGGAAGCATGCCTTTTTTCGCTTGAGGAACCTGTACGGCTACTTCACGGATATGTCCATCCCGTAGATGCGGGAGTCAGCCGGAGGCTGATAGTCGATGTCTTTCGACATGCCCCACAGGAACTCGTGCCGCCACTGGAAGCAGGCGGGGGCCATATCGGTGATCAACTCCATGGCCTGGGTGAGGTACTCGTTGCGCTTCTCCGGATCGAACTCCTGCTGTTCCTTGTCAAGGGCTGCGTCGATGTCGGGATGGGAAAAGCCGATCCGCGGCGAGCCGCCCTTTCTGAAGTACTGGTGGAATGCCGAGCTCGGATCGAGAACGCCGCCACGGCCCATGTAGAAGAACGGCACCTTGCCCACCTGGACGTTTGCCCAGAGGGTGGGCCACTCCGGCGTCCGCAGCTTGGCCTTGAAGCCCACCGCGTTGAGCATCGGGATCATGGACTCGGTCACCTGCTTGTCCAGGATGTAGCGGCCGACAGGGGTCTGCAGCTCCACCTCGACGCCGCCGTCGGGGTAGCCGGCCTTGGCCAGCAGCTCACGCGCCTTGTCGGGGTCGTAGGTGTAACGGGTCTTCAGGTTCGGGTTGTATCCCAACTGGCCGGGACCCAAAGGCCCGTCGAGCCTCTTCGCCTGTCCCTGCAGCAGGGTCCTGATGATCTTGTCCCGGTCGATGGCGTAGCACACCGCCTGCCGCACTTCCTTCTTGTCGAAGGGCGGCTTGGGCTGCATGGCCAGGAACATGAGCACGAGGGATTGGATCTTCACGATCTTGTGTTTCGGAGAGCCCTCCACCGTCTTCATCAGATGCGGCGGGATGAGCTGCGCGACCTGCACCTCGTTGTTCATGAGGGCCGCCACCCGCTGCTCGGTCTCGCGCATGACGCGGAACACGACTTCGTCCGGCGCGTTGGGATTCCTCGACATGGCCGGGTGATCGGGCCGCTTCCTGATGACCATGCGCTGTCCCTGCACCAGTTCCACCAGCTCGTAGGGGCCGCCGCCCAGGTGGTGTTTCCGGTCGGCCTCCGCCGCGCCGTACTTGTCGTAGACCGCCTTGCTGGTGATGATCAGGCCGTCACAGAGGAAGTCCAGCAGCGGCGCGGTGGGCTTGTGGGTGGTGACCTGCACGCTGAAGTCGCCGAGTGCCTTGACTTCCTTGACCGGACGGGCCACGGATGCCTTCTGCTTGCTCTGGGGATCGTTGAAGATGCGCCAGATGGAGTGCACGATGTCGTGGGCCGTCACCGGGCTGCCGTCGTTGAACGTGTAGCGCTGGTCCAACTCGAACACCCAGGTGTTGGGATCCACAACCTTCCAGCTCTTGGCCAGCCGCGGCTCCCATTTGCCGTCGTTCCAGTTGTACTTGCACAGGGGGCCGGCCAGCTCGGTGTAGATGCCGTAGAGCAACGCCACGCTGTCGCCGTACGGGTTGAAGGTCTCCATGGTCTCGGTGGCCCCAATGGTGACCCGGGTCTTCTGCGCCCACGCCGAGTTGGCGGCGAGGCTCAGGGCAAGCGTTGCGACGAACAGCGCCAGAAACGTGGTTCTCCAGTGTTTTCGCATATGCGTCTCCCTTCCGATTCGGTTGATCCTTTACAATGTTGGCGTCCTGCCTCGTGATTCTCGCGCTTCTATCAACGCGGTGGAGGGTTGTCAACTCCGTTTCCGAACCAGACACGACACTGGGACACTAGAAGAGAATGGCCGACAAGCCGCCAGTGACAACCACCGCGGTGGCGAGCCGGCGGAATGCCGTCACCGACACCCGTGCGCGGAGCCAGGTTGCGGTGAAGTATCCCACGGCTACGGCGGGCAGGCCGTAGAGGGAGAACTGCCGCGTGACAGGCGTGAGCAGGTCCATCTCCCAGTAGAACGGCAGCGAGAACGCGGAGATGGTGAAGAAATAGGCGATGGCGGTGGCGCGAAACACCGCCGGTTCCCAACGTTGCTTCAGCCCCAGCAGCACCAGCGGCGGTCCGGCCACGGTGGTGCTGGCCGCGAGGAAGCCGGCCAGGAGGCCCACGGCCGCGCACGCGGGCGCCTCCCGCGCGAACGGCGGCCCGGGCTTGATCTGAAGCAGCAGCACCAGGACGATCATCAGCGCACCGATCCCGCGTTGCAACGTCAACGTGTCGACTTCCTTCAGGACCATCGCGCCAAAAGGGACCATCAGGGCGGAGCTGACGAAGAGGATCGCGAGGCGCCGCCAATCGACGTCCCGGCGGAGCTGGATGAGTTGGGCCAGGCCCAGGGGCAGGTACACCAGGACCATGCTCGGAACCACCACTATGGCCGGCAACGCCACCAGCAGCGGGGGCACCGAGAGGATCATCATGCCGGCCCCGGTGATGCCCTGGAGGCTCGCGGCCAACAGCACCACGGTGAAAACGTAGAGTCCGGTCTCCCATCCCACGACGGTCACCCCGCGAAATATCCCAGATGCCGCAGCCAGACGAACTGGAGCGGCAGCGTCACGGTCCAGGCCAGCAGTGTCAAGCACAGCAAGAGCCGTGTGGCCCGAACTACCGGCATGCCGCTGATGCGCGCCGCCACCACCATGGGCGGCAGCTCGTAGGGAAAGGGCACCATGGACCAGTTGACGGTCTGGGTCAGAAGTACCGTGGCCACCGGCCAGCCGGTGACGGCGCTGATGTCCTTGGCCAGGGCGGCCGCGACCACCGGTTCGGCCGGAGCCGTGGCGGCGATGCTGATGAGCATTCCCACGGCACTCATGGCGGCGAAGTTGAAGAAATCGCGGCCCGGCTCCATGGGGAGCTTGTCCAGCAGCCAGCCCGCCAGCAGATCCCCCAATCCACTGTGCACCGCCACCGACCCCAGGCCGACGATGCCGCAGATGAAGAGCCAGGGTCCGAGGTTGACCTTGCCGGAGAGGGACTCGGGCGGCATGCATCCGAGCCGCGGCAAGAGACACAGGATGCCGGCTCCCAGGGCGATCCACGCCGGTGACACCCGGTGCCAGTGGTCGGTGACCCACAGGGCCAGGGCCACCGTCAGGATCAGCAGCAGCTTGCGCTCGGGGCCCGTCCAGGGGGTGCGCGCGTCCGGCGTCTCCAACACGCGCACCTCGGCCGGGAACAGCGCGGCGATGAGGAAGGGCAGGGCCACGAGGTTGACGATGCTGATGACCGGAAAGTGCATCAGGAAATACTCGCCGTAGGTGATGTGTATCCCGTAAATGCTTTCGGCCGCCCCCAGCAAGACGACGTTGGGTACGGCGGCGGTGAGGATGCCGAAGCTCGGGAAGATGCTGCCCGCGGCCACCGCCAGGGTCACGCCGGTGCGCCCGGTGCTGCCGCGCTCGAACCCGAGGCGCTCGCCGATGCTGAGAAAGATCGGCAGCATGACCAGTACGCGGCTCATGTTCGAGGGCATGATGAAGCCCAGGAGTCCGGCGGTGAGGACGATGCGGCACAGGAACGCGCGATAGGACCGGCCGAAGTATGTCACCGCGGCGGTGGCGATGTGCGCCCCGAGGCCGGTGGTCTGCACCGCCGCGGCGATGATCAGGCCGCCGAACACCAGCCATCCCGCGGTGGAGGAGAAACCGGCGAAGACCGCGTCCCGCGGCGCGCCGGCGACGGTCACCGCCAGGAAGCAGAAGATGACCGCGGTGAGGTATTCGGGGATGACGGCCGTGGCCCAGAGGCCCACGCACACCACCATGACTCCGGCCGTGGGAAGGACCTCCGCGGGCAGTCCGGCGGGCGTCGGCGCTAGCGCCAGCGCCAGGCCCGCTACGCAGGCGGCAGCCGCCAACAGACGCGCCGGTGACAGCGCGAGAGTCATTCGGCGTCGGGTTGCCGTTCGGGAGCCTGGTCCTTGAACGCGGGAAGGCGCATGCAGTTCTCGTGAATCCGCGCCAGGGTGGAATATTGCCCCATGTCCACGGCGAAGCGTTGCGAGTTGAAGATCTGCGGCACCAGGCAGACGTCGGCCAGTGTCGGGGCGTCTCCGAAGCAGTGCTCCCCCATACGCGAATCGCTCTTCTTCAACATCGCCTCCATGGCCGCGAAACCGTCCTCGATCCACCGGCGCGCCCACGCCGCCTGGGCGTCCGCGCCCAGGCTCAGGTGTTTCTCCAGATACTGCAGCACGCGCAGGTTGTTGATCGGATGGATGTCGCAGGCCACCACCTGCGCCAGCGCCCGCACCCAAGCCCGGTCCGCGGGCGTCCCGGGAAGCAACGCGGGCTCCGGGAACCGCTCGTCCAGATACTCCATGATGGCGAGGGACTGCGTGAGCACCGCTTCATCGTGCACCAGCGCCGGGACCAGACCCTGGGGATTTCGCGCCACGTAGTCCGGCGCCTGCTGTTCCCCCCGGCGCAGATGGACGGGTTGAAGGTCGTAGTCCAGGCCCTTGAGCGCCAGGGCGATGCGCACCCGGTATGACGCCGAGCTCCTGAAGTAGCCGTAGAGTTGCATGTTCCCTCCGATGTCCGCCGACGCCGACTGCCGTCTCCCTCACCTCACCGTCGCCGGGGCGCGACAGGGCGCCGGCCGTCCTTGAATCCGGAAAGTCTAGCGCGAGGAGGTTCACGGTGCCAGCGCCCCGCGGGTCCCGAGCGGCCCTGGTTTCTCCTCCGGATCACGGCACCGGCCCGTTGTCATTTCCTTTCTTTTATGAAACGGCATGACCGGGTTGAATGTGACTGATATCGATTATGCACCAATACGAGTCCTCCCCTCCACGACACGGTGTTGACGGCCAAGTGGCGTTTGCGAAGAAGGAGACTTGATTCGACCAACGTTATATGTTCTTATAAAGATATAGAGCGCTGCGGTTTCACTTACCAACCTTGAAACCGACTGCAGGAACGATGCCCGGAACACGACGCTCCCACGATATTGGTCAGGCCTTGCACCGCCTCCGGCGAGAAAACGGTTGGACACTTGCGACCGTGAGCGCGAAGACCGGTGTAGCGGTTTCCACCCTCTCGAAGATCGAAAAGAACCAGACCTCGCCGAATTTCGACGTCCTTGTCCGCCTGTGTGAAGGTCTCGAAATGAATTTGGCCGAACTGTTCGAGGCGGGAGCGATCTCCGCGTTCCCCAACGGCTCCAGGACGGTAAACCGGCTGGGAGAGGGAGTCCGCTACGACTCGCTACACGGCGAGTGCCTTGTGCTCAGCAGTGAATTGTCGAAGAAAACCCTGATGCCCAGGTTGATCCGGGTGCCGAAGGGGGACGATGCACCGACCATGGTAGCGGCGCACACGGGCGAGGAGTTTGTCTACGTGCTTTGCGGTTCCGTGAGGTTCTTCATGGAGCCTTATCGTGCGATCGTCTTGAAGACCGGGGAATCCGTGCATTTCGACGCACGCATGCTTCATGCGACCGTCGCGGAAGGGGAAGGGGACGCGTTGGTGCTCGTGGTTTCGCAATCGGACGTCGTGTTGACGGAAAAGAAATACGTGGCGCAGGATTTGGCGACCTAGAACGTAAAGGAAAATAACACCAACAAAAGGCGTATTTGTTTCGACAAATAGGATTTTTCCATAGTAGCGATCGAGACCAGCGGGGACGCGCCACCGCCGGGATGGAACTCGCGGAGAGATGGTCAAGGCAATGTCGAGGGTAGAACGGGCCAGTCAACTCAGTAAGCTGCTTCGGCGTATCAGGCGGGAGAACGACTGGACGCTTGCGGCGGTTGCGGAGAGGACGGGGATCGCGGTCTCCACCTTGTCCAAGATAGAGAATAACCAGACCTCGCCGAACTTCGATGTGCTGATCCGTTTGTGCGAGGGCATCGGACTGGATCTGTCGGAACTGTTGAGGGGCGGGAGCTTCGCCAACTTCGCGCATGGCTCGCGGGCCGTGAACCGGGAGGGTGACGGGATTCGGTACGAGGAGGCCCGGGACCAATACTGTCTGCTGAGCGGAGAGTTGGCTCAAAAGGCCCTTCAGCCGATGTTGCTCCGCGTGGCCAAGGAGTCCCACGAGCCGACGGTCCTGCGCGGCCGCGCCGGGGAGGCGTTCGTCTACGTGGTCAACGGCCCTCTGAAATTCTACATGGAACCCTACAGCGCCATTCTCCTGCAAACCGGGGAGTCGGTGCATTTCGACGGGCGCATACCCCACGGTTTCGCGGCGGGGGGCGACGACGATGCAATGGTGCTGGCCGTCTGTGACGCTGGAAAGCCCCCACGCGAGGGCAACTGAATCGACGTTCCTCACAACGTCCCACCAGGCACCGCGAGCCTTGCCGGGTGCCTCCCTTCCCTGCAAAGCCCTGCAAACGCAAGCCGACCCCTCATTGGGGATGCGCCGTTGACAGCAGCGGTGCATCTGGCCGATAGTGCCCCGTGAAGCCGTCCCCTCGGGAATTGGGGATAGAACACACGCGGAGGACACACAATGCGCGCCATCGATGTCGTCGACGCGGATTCGCACGTCATGGAAGTGCCGGAGACCTGGGATTTCCTGGATGACGAGTTTCGGCACCGGAGGCCCATCGTGGTCCAGGGGGAGGGCTTGGCCACCCACGCGCACATCGACGCGTGGTGGCTGATCGACGGTCAGATCCACCCCCGGCTTTTGGGGGTCCGGCACGACCTTCAGCGGCACCCCGCTGGAGATGAAGTTCGCCCGGGACAAGATCTTCGACATCGGCAGCCAGGGCATGACCGACATCGACGCCCGGATCAGGGACCTGGACGCCTTCGGCATCGACATCCAGGTGATCTATTCGTCGATTCTCTTCCATCGGCTCACCGAGGACCCGCGCCTGGAAGCCGCGCTGATGCGCAGCTACAACACCTGGATCGCGCAGCGCTGCGGCGAGCGCCCGGACCGGCTCAAGTGGGCCGCGGTCATTCCCATGCGCGACCGCGAAGCGTGCGTCGCGGAAGTTCGGCGCGCCCGGGAGATGGGCGCCGTGGGACTGATGATCGGCGGCACCGCGGGCCAGACCCTGCTGCACCACCCCGACCTTTCGCCGTTCTACGCGGCGGCCTGCGAGGCGGACCTGCCGGTGTGCATCCACACCGGCTGGAGCGCTCCGGGCCTGACCCAGACCTGCGAGGACCCCTACGCCGCGTTGATCCTGAGCTTCACGCTGCCCGTGCTCATGGGCTTCTTCAGCATCCTGGGCGGCGGCGTGCTGGACCGCTTCCCCAAGCTGCGGGTGGCCTTCCTGGAGGCCGGCTCCGAGTGGATCCCCTACATGGTGGGACGGATGGACCACTACCATCCGGTGGTCTCGATGCTGGGAAACCGTTCGAAGAAGCCGCCCAGCGAATATCTCAAGGAAGGCCGGGTCTACGTCACCTGCGAGGCGGAGGAGCCGCTGCTGCCCCAGGTGATCGAGATGGTAGGGGAGGACCAGATCCTCATCGAAGGCGACATCCCCCATGCCGAGGCGCGCGAGACGGGCATCGAAGAGATGCGCGAACGGACCGACGTCTCCGAGGCCGTCAAGCGGAAGATCCTGCGCGAGAACGGCCTCGCTTTCTACAAGCTCTGACCCCGTCAGGGCGCGCGGAACTTCTTCCGGCCTCGTTTCCCGGGCCGTTCAACTCCGCTTGATGACGCCGCTCGAGGAGAAGCCGCCGTCCACCGGAAGGGTGATGCCGGTGATGTAGCCGGACTGCGGCAGGGCCAGAAACAGCGCCGCGTGCGCCACTTCTTCCGGCATGGCGAAACGACGCATGGGAATGGCCCGGTCATAGGCCCGGCGAGTCTCGTCGTCGTACATCTTCCGGGTCAGCGCGGTGTCCACCGGGCCCGGCGCCAGCGCGTTCACGGTCACTCCGGTTTCGGCCAACTCCAGGGCCATGACGCGGGTCATGGTGATCATGGCGCCCTTGGTGGCGCCGTAGGCGGTGCGCCCGGTGCCGCCGCGCATGCCGGAGACGGACGCCATGGCCACGATGCGGCCGTAACCCGCCTCCGCCATGACCGTGCCCGCCGCCTGCATCACCAGGAAACTGCCGGTGAGGTTGATGGCGATCATGCGGTCCCATTCCTCGCGGGTGGTTTCCAGAGCGAGCTTCTCGAGGCCGATGCCGGCGAACGGCATCACGATCTGCAGCGAGCCGAACCGGGCCGTGGTGGCGCGGATCAGCGCGTCCACGTCGTCGCCCTGCGTGACGTCGGTCCTGACGAACAGCGCACCCACGCCTTTTCCCGTCAGTTCCTCCACCATTCGCGCGCCGGCCTCTTCATTGATGTCGGCGATGACGACGTTGGCGCCGGCTTCCGCCAGCAGCCGGACGGTGGCGAGACCGATGCCGCTGGCGCCGCCGGTGATGATGGCACTGTGTCCTTCGAGAGAGTACATGTGGGGTCATCTCCGACTGGAAGTGGCGCGCGTTGCGCCACAACCGGCTTCGCCGGTCGGACCGCCGCGTCAGAGGCCGTAGAACGCCTTCGGGTTGTCCACCAGGATCTTCTCGATGACGCCCGCCGGGAGGTCGTCGCGCTGGCGCATGACGTCCACCATGCGCGGTTCGTTGGCCGGGTCGGTGTGGCCGTAGTCCGAGCCGATGAGGAGGTTGTCCTCGCCGGTGTAGTTGAGCAGGTAGGACAGGTCTTCGTCCGCCTCGCAGGCGACGTAGATGCGATAATCCTGGAACAGCTCCACGTGGGTCTCGTGCTTCCACCGGGGTCGCTGGATGCCCTTTCGACCGCCCGCGACCGCGGCCCGGGACTCGCGCCGGAGCACGTGCAGCAGGTAGGGTATCCAGCTCGCCTTGGCCTCGATGAAGCCGAAGCGCAGGCCGGGGTAGCGCGCCGGCAGGTGGTTGGCGACGATGTCGCGGAACGCGAACAGCGGCAGGATGACCTGGTTGGCGAACACCGAGCTGACGGCCAGGTCGAAAAGGTTGAGCAGGGTACGGGAGCCCGACCCGGTGTGGATGCAGATGGGCAGGTCGAGCTTCTCGGCTTCCTCATACAGCGGAAAGAAGTACGGCTCCGCGATGCTCCGGTCGCTCTCCAGGCCGCGCAAGGTGACGCCCGCCGCGCCGGTGGCCTTGCCCTTGCGCATCTCCTCCAGCGAGGCGTCCATGGAGTGGAGCGGCGGCACCACCACCCAGCGGAGCCGCCCCCCGGACTTGGACCAGACGTCCGCCATCCAGTCGTTGTAGGCGCGGCACAGGGCGGTCTCCAGTTCCGCGTCGTCGGTGAGGTAGACCAGGAACAGGGTGGGGTAGATGACCTGCACGTCCACGCCCAGCCTGTCCATGTCCGCCAGCCGCGCCGGCACGTCGGTGATCTCGCGGCACGCGATGAGGACGTCCTGGCGCTGTACCTGCCCCTTGGCGCGGGACGGCGTCACCAAACGGAAGCCGCCGCGGCCGGCGGGCTTGGGAAAGACGTTGCCGTCGATCAGCCACAGGACGTTGATGTCCGCGTACACGGTGTCGTCGGGTACCTCGGTCATCACCGGCCGGCGGGGGTACATGGAGGGCTCCATGAGCTCCCACATCCCCGTCGACTCGGATATGTGCGTATCTGCGTCTATGACGCCGGGCATGGGAACCTCCGTCCTTTGCCCGCGCCCGGCCGGCGCGGGCGTTTGCCGCGCGAATGGCTTTGCTACTTCTTGAGCGCCGCCCGGATGGCGTCCGCCTCCCGGTTCACCATGCCCATGAGGTTCTTGTACGTCGCCACCGAGGCGGCCGCGTCCCCCGGGTTGATGGCGGTGCCGCTGGACTTGGCCCAGTTGCGGTAATCCGGGTCGTCCATGGCCTTGACGACGATCTCCTCCAGCTTCTTGGCGCGGTCCCGCGGCACCCCGGGAGGAATGGCCACCAAGCGGACGATCTCGTTGATGTGGTCGATGCCCAGCTCCTTGGCCGTGGGCGTATCCGGACACGCCCAGGAGCGCTTGGCGCCCAGGTGGACGATGCAGCGAAGGTTGCCGTCGCGCGCCAGCGGCCCCACGGTGGAGTGCTCACTGGGGTTGAGCCAGGTCACGAAATCCCCGCGCATCAGGCCGGGCACGCTATCGCCGGTGCCGCGGTAGCCCGTCACCAACTGGAACTTGAGCCCCAGGCTGCGGGCCGCCAGGAAGCTGGGCAGCCAGCGTCCGGAGCCGATTCCCTCCGACCCCCAGGGCAGCCGGTCGAGTTTCTTGAGGTCGTCCAGCGTCTTGTGGGGCGATTTCCCGCTGACGAAGATGGTGTAGGGCTCGTTGCCCATGCGCGCGATGTACTCGAACTTCTCGAGGTCGTAGATGGTCTTGCCGGCGCCGGCCTGGATCTGCGCCGTCACCAGACCGAGCATGTCGAGCACGCCCACGGTGTAGCCGTCGGGCTTGGCGCGGTAGAGGCTGACGGCGCCGCGCCGCCCGCCGGCGCCGGTTACGTTCTTGACGATGACGTTGGTGCCCTTGGGCAACTGCTTGTTGATGCTGCGCGCCAGCGCGCGGCTCATGGCGTCATAACCGCCGCCCGGCGGAAACTGCACGATCCAGTTCAGGTTCTTGTCGGGAAACTCGGCCTGGACCGGCGTCGCCATGGCGAGCGCCACCAACAGGGCCAAAAGGGTCGTTGCTGCTCCAATGATCGATTTCATGGGTACCTCCCGTGCGGTAAATCCTCGTTCGAGAAGGGTTCGGGTAACCTCGGCTACCATAGCGGAGGCCCTTCAGGCCTCCGCTATGACGTTCAATTCCATCACGCCGACCCTCTCGATCTCGCCCCGCAGCTTGTCGCCGTCCAGCAGCGTGTGCACGCCCGCCGGCGTTCCGGTGGTGATGAGGTCGCCGGGCCGGAGTGTCACCACGTTCGACAGGAACCGGATGTGGTCGCGCACGCCGCAGATCATGTCGCTGGTGTGGGCGGTCATCACCTGCTCGCCGTTGTGCCACGCCCTGAGGTTGAGATCCTGCGGCTCCGGAATCTCGTCCGCGGTGACGATCCAGGGCCCCTGCGGACTGAAGGTGTCGAAACCCTTGCGGATGTTGCGGGTGTTCTGCTTGCCGCGGCCCCAGGGGTCCCGCTGGCTGATGTCCCAGCAGATGGTGTAGCCGAAGACGTAGTCCAGGGCGTCCTCTTCGGTGACCTTCCGCGCCGTCTTGCCGATGACCACGCACAGCTCGCACTCGAAATCCACGTCGTGCGACACCTTGGGGATGATCACGGTGCCACCCGGACCGATGATGGACGACACCGGCTTCAGGAAGTCCTGGGACATGTGGTCGTCCTTGTCCGGCAGCTCCTGGTGCCCCCCGCCCATGCGGGACTCCATCTCCTTTCGGTGGTCCATGTAGTTGGCGGCCGCGGCCCACAGTGACGTGGGGTTGTCGACGGGCGCGCGCAGGGTCACCTGGTCCAGGGGCGTTGACTCGCCGGACCGGATGCATTCGTCGACACAGGCCGGGGCGTCCGGGTTGCCGGTCATCGCTTCGATGACCTGGACCATGGTGTAGCCCTCCTTGAGGATACCGGCCGCCACCATGGCCGCGCCCACGGCATAGACCTTGTCGTCCACCACCACTCCCGCCTGCCTCGCGTCATAGGTGCAGAATTTCATGCGTCGAACTCCTCCGTGCTGGAAATGGTTGCCTTATACCACAACGGACGAGGGCTGGGACAGGGGAGATATGCCGCACGCAACACTACGCCGACGGGGAAGCGCGACCAATGGCACGTGGAGCGCGGCGGGCGCCGCTTGACACCCGTGCCGAAATGTTCGATTCCAGTGGCGTCCCGTGGAGCGCACCATTTCCGGGGCGGGAGGTTCACCATGAAGACACGCATCCGGCACATCGCCCTCAACACCGAGAACTGGGACCGGATGGCCAGGTTCTATCAGACCATCTTCGGCATGAAGAAGATCACCACCGGCATGACCGACGAGAAGGGCAACTACAACCCCAACCGCGGCCACATCAGCGACGGCGTCATCGGCTTCGCCATGCTGCAGAAGCATCCGGGAAACCAGTCCGGGCTCGACCACTTCGGCTTCGAGGTGGAGGAGATACCCCTGGTGCTCGAGCGCATGCGCAACGACTACCCGGAGCTGCTGGTGGCCAAGAGCCTGCCCCACGTGCCCTTCTCCGTTTCTCGCGGCACCGACCCCTGCGGCACCCAGTACGACATTTCCCAGAAGGGCGTCGCCAAGGTGCGCGAGGGCTACCTGGAAGACGGCTGGGACCAGCCGCGCCAGGTCAGCCACATCTCCATCCGCTCCAAGCAACCCGAGCGGGTCGCCGAGTTCTACCACAAGGTCTTCGAGCTCGACGCCGGCGAGGCGCCCGGTCCCGACGGCAGCTTCCGTGTCACCGACGGGCAGGTGGAGCTGTTGGTGCGCCCGTGCGACAACGCGCTCTACCGGGGCATGCGCGAGGGGCTGGACCACATCGGGTTTCGCGTCGAGAACCTGGAGCGGACGCGGAAGGAAATCGAGGAGCTGAGCGAGTCCGCCCCCGAGTCCGCCCCCGCCAACCTCGACGCCGGCCGCTTCGGCCCCATGACCCGCGCCGACCTCGAAGGCTGCGTCATCGGCCAGCACGCCATGGCGGACCCGGACGGGGTGTTGCTGGATCTCAGCGAGTAGTTGAGCGACACGGTTCTCCGTCAATGCGGTGCCCGGCGGTCAGGCGGTGGCGAACCTCCTGACCTCGACCGGCTTGCGGTCATGCTGCGCGTGCCAGAGGTCGTACTGCATCTGCTGGGTCAGCCAGCTCTCGGGGCTGCCGCCGAAGGCCTCCGACAACCGGATGGCCATTTCGGGGGATATGCCCAGGCGGCCGTTGAGCAGCAGGGACAGCGTGTTGCGCGATACCGCGAGCCCCTTCGCGGCCTCGGTCACCGTTAGCCCCAGGGGTTCGAGGCACTGGCGCCGGATGAATGCGCCCGGATGGGGCGGATCGTGCATGAGCATGGACATTGCCTTTCTAGTGGTAGTCCAGGTAGTCGACATCAGTCAACGGTGGTCGCCCGCTAGAATACCGCGGCGAAGATCGGCGTCCGCGACCACCAAGTTTCAAACCCGCCCGTCAGCGCACCCCACCGTCGGTTCCCGCCGTCCCCTACGCCGCGCTCCTCAAGAATTCCGCCAGTCGCTCCCCGATCACGTACACCGTGGCGTTGGTGTTGGCGCGCACCACCTCGGGCATGACCGAGGCGTCGGCCACCCACAGGTTGTCCAATCCGTGGACGCGCAGGCGTTGGTCCACCACCGAGGCGGGGTCGTCCGCGGGTCCCATCCTGCAGGTGCCGGAGCCGTGGTGGTAGCTGTCGTAGGTGGAACGGGCGAAGGTCGCCCAATCTTCGTCGGGCGCGGGGTTGCGTATCGCGCCGTAGAACTCTCGCATCGGCCCGGTGCGGGCGAGGTCACGGATGAACTCCATGGCCGCCATCGCCTTCTCGATGTCCTTGGGGTCCTTCAACATGCCCGTTTCGATGGCGGGAAAATCCCTGGCGTCCAGGGTGTTGAGGCGAATCCGTCCGGAGCCGGTCTGCTCCAGCAGTTGAAGGGACAGGGGCGGGAGCGAGCCCACGCCCTCGATCTTGGTGGGGGGGCGCAGCGTTACGCTGAAGTCTCCGTAGTCAACGCCCGGGGTCCGCGCCATGAGGCGAAGCCGCGGCAGGGTCCAGTCCACTTCGAATTCCCTGTTGGCCTCGAAGGTCACGTGGACGGTGGCGTGGTCCTGGAAGTTGCTCCCGACGCCCTCCAGCCCGTGGGTCACGGCGATGCCCAGCCGTTCCAGCTCCGCGGCCGGGCCGATGCCCGACAACATGAGGATCTGCGGGCTGCGGTACGCGCCCGCGGCCATCACCACCTGGCCCGCGGTGTCGGTTTGCACGCGGCCGTCCTTTTCGTAACGCACACCGGTCACGCGGCTGCCGGACAGGGTCAGCCCGAGCACCGGCGCCTCCGCCTTGACGGTGAGGTTCGGACGCCCGCGCGCCGGGTCCAGATAGCTCACGACGGCGGACTGGCGCACGCCGTCCTTGATGTTGCAGACCCCCGGACCCACGCCTACGGGGTCCGGGAGATTGGTGTCGGGCAGGCCCGGGATGCCCATCTCGGCGGCGCCGTCGATATAGGCATGGATCACCGGGGCGAGGTCCGAGTCCAGGCCGAAAGGGCGTTTGACGTAGACCGGTCCGGCATGGCCGTGGTCCGGGTCGTCCGGGAAGTCCTGGTCCGCCTCGATCCGTTTCAGAAACCCGTGAACCGTGTCCCAGGACCAGTCGGCATTACCCGCCGCTACCCACCTGTCCAGGTCGTGGCGGAGCGGCCACACCCAGCCCATGGCGTTGACCGATGAGCCACCGCCCAGGATCTTCCCGGCCAAGGGGTAGAACGGGCTGCCGTCGATGGGCCGCGCGACGGTGAACGTATCGACCCAGGGGCTCTCGAACCAGACCCGGTCGCAGACCGTGGCGTTGGTGTTGGCGTGGGTTACCTCGGGCATGATCGAGGCGTCGGCCACCCACAGGTTGTCGAGCCCGTGGACGCGCAACGCCTGAGTCATTGAGCACGGAGGTGAACTCCAGGCTGGTGCTGCCCTGGTCGGTGTTGAAGATCTCGGGGCGACCGTGGCGCTGGAGGGCTTCTGAGAGAGCGTCCGTGCAGAAGCGTGCATTGAGGGTGTTCGACAGCCTCCAGGAGAGCACCCGGCGGGTAGCCCAGTCCATGACCGCCACCAGGTACAGGAAGCCCCTCTGGACGGGGATGTAGGTGTAGGGGTCGGACCGGAGCGCCCTGTCGTCTTTCGAGCGATGGGTTTCTCCGGCCCGCCCTCCGAACCGGACGTGCGACTCTCACCGCATCCGGCTCTCCATGTGCTCATACCGTTCGGTTCAGCTTCGTCTGCATCGCGAGTACTCGTGACTCCACCTCAATCGGGGCAAGCCATGAAGCACCGGTATTCACCAGCGTCCTCCTCGTTTTGCATTGAAGCCGTGAGCACACTGGACCCCTTCGCCATGTACACGGCTTTCCCGTGC
>Ga0209543_1001784_pt1 | contig 17703 bp, 20 predicted proteins | sample MesohylFT_FD_187296 | JGI IMG/M metagenome (GOLD analysis project Ga0209543, IMG submission 187296) | Host-associated microbial community of the marine sponge Aplysina aerophoba from Gulf of Piran - sponge mesohyl, lysed by freeze-thaw... | ecosystem: Host-associated > Porifera > Sponge >...
CATGAAGTACCGCAGCTGCCTCCTTTACTGGGCCAGCCAGTACGCCTGGGACGAGCATGACGGCCTGGGCGCCCAGGAGTCAGCCCGCTACCTGGTCCTCACCGCCTACTTGGGCTACCGGAAAAGGGTGCAAAAAGAGCCGCAGCAACAACCCGCAGCCTAATGTATCCAGGTTTCGAAAGACCTTTCCAATCAAAGTTGTCAGGAGTTGAACATACCACCGCCAGCGGGAGAGTTCTCCTTGGCGGCGACGGAAGCCCGGGATAAAGAGGAGGGCAGGCCCCGGAATCACGGCCCCGGAACTGAAAAAACGTCCTTGATAACCGCCGGGTAACGTGTCCTATAATTGGAGTTAAAGGACATGTTAGGGGGCCCCAAAATTACACTCTCACCAGTGGCGGAACTGACTCCCACGGCGCCCAGGTCGTCATCATCACCTGCTCTTCCTGCGGCTACTTCGAGGAGCACTTCCAGTACCGAGGCCTCGATAAATTAGGCAAGGCCTGCGACCGCTGCCAGGGCCGAAAACCATGACCCAGCAGCAGGCCCTCCTGCCCGTCAATATCTCACTCAACCAGCAGGACCTTCCCGCGATTCCCGAGGGCCTCGGCCCCACCGACCTGCAGCGGATCCGCCAGTCCCTGGACTCCAGCGTCTCCGAAAACACCCGGGCCAATTACCGCTCGGCCTGGAAAACCTTCGAGCGGTGGGCCCAAGCCCGCGCTGCCCTGGCCATGCCGGCCTCCCCGACGCTTATCGCCGCATACCTCTCCCACCTGGCCGAGGAGCGGCGCCTCTCGGTGGCCACCATCCGGCTCCACCGCGCCGCCATCGCCGCGATCTACAAGGCCCAAGGCCACGAGGACCCCACGGACAACGAGGGAGTTCGGAGGGTGATGAAGGGCATCGCCCGGGCCCACGGACGGGCCGCGAAACAGGCAAAACCCCTTACCGCCGAGGCCCTGGCGGCCGTCAGGGCCACAGCGCCGTCCGGCGCCCCCTGGGAGACGGCAAGAAGCAGGAATCAGCGGAGAGAGCTTCCTGGAGGGCCCGGGTGGACCTGGCGCTGCTGTCCGTCCTCAGAGACGGCCTGTTACGGCGCTCAGAGGCAGCAGCGCTCACCTGGGGCGACCTTGAGCTACGAGACAACGGAACAGCACTGATAAACATACCCCGGTCCAAGACCGACCAGGAGGGAGAGGGCGTAACCCTTTACATCGGCCCCCACGCCGGCGAGGCCCTGCAGGCCATCAGACCAGCCGACGAGCTGCTGGACCGGAATGCTTCCGTCTTTGGCATGATCACCCGCAACATTGGAAAGCGGGTCACAGCGGCAGCGAAAACCGCCAGCCTGGGCGGAGGGTTCACCGGCCACAGCGGCCGCGTGGGCATGGCCCAGGACCTGGTCAAGAGCGGCGTGGAACTTCCAGCACTGATGACCACGGGTCGGTGGAAGAGCTCAAAAATGCCGGCGCGGCACACGGAACGCTAGGCCACCGGCTGGGGCGCGGTGGCCAGGTATTATCAGGAGGACCGGGGGTAAAGCGCTCAGACTCCTCTTCTAAAGGAGCTGAGCTAATCTACCCCAAATTCCTGCCCAACAGAGGTGATATGGGACAACACCGCATACAGAGACAGATACTACAGAGTTTTTCTTTCCAAGGGCGCCAAACAGGTTCACGGGAAACATGGTGGCTTGGAAAGAAGGCCTTTAAACCTCAACCACGCTCCATCGATGGAATAGGATTTTTTGAGGTCGGATGCGCAGAACAGATAGATCAATACATAACTGACCTTGAAAATGGGTTTAAAGAGAAACTCTCCCGCTTCAGCCGAGGAGAATTCAGAAAAGAAGACGTTGGCAGGGACACATATGATCTCATTGCCATGCACTACGTGCGGTCCCAAGCATGCCGCATACAAATTGAGCATATGGCGAGGGAATACTGGCGTAAAGGTGTGCTAACACATCCTGAAGCTGAGGGAGAATACCTCCGCCTTACTTCCCATCAGGACCTACAAGTATTCCACAGCCTCGTGAACAGCGTTGCAAGCACTCTGACTCACTATGTAATGACGCCCATACTGGTAAACAGTTCCTCACAATTTCTGACCTCAGACAAGATCGTCTACGCTGGACAAGCTTCATCAGAAGAACGGCAAAACTTCGTATGGTTCCCTATGTCTCCATCAATAGGGTTGGCCTTAATATCCGACAATCATACAGACCAAATACTCGGGCCCACGGGGGTTAATCGACGTTCCGGGCGTATAAGCTTCGCTAAACAGCCAGAAGCGCCTTGGCTGCGGTGTCAGAGGCCTTCTCCTCAAGATGTAACTACCGAGGTTGTCAATACCTATAATGAACTGATGGTTCGTGGCTCGACTGAACTCTACGCAACCGATTGCTACAGCATTGATTCTGCGTTAGAACTTACCGATGGACCAACAGGTTATTCCTACGTCCCAAGCAGCGAAAACAGCCGGACAAACCGTGGTTCGTTACCAAAGGCCTGACAACCATGTGCTCGGCCAATCCCCAAAGCTGGAGGCCCCATGTCTCCCTACGAACAGGAACTCCTGGGAAAATACCTGGTCCACCTGAACGTCATCGGCGACGAGGGAGACTACCCCGACTTCGAGGCCTGGTACCAGGCCGTCCGCTACGCCCAGGAACCCGGGGCGCCGAGAACGTTGGAGGAAGCCAGCGAGCTGCGCTACAAGGACGTGCTGGACACCGCCCGGGTCTTCAATCGGCTAACGAGCCTTCCTGCAGCAACAAAAGACACGACTTGACCCATTGGGTTAAACTCAACCGTCCAAAATCTGGCGACAATGCGAGACAGGGCACGATGAATGGGAAGGTTGTAATTCAAGACCCAAAGGTAAACCCCATCATCAATTCTCCCTATGATGAACCGAAGTACCACTGGGAGCTGGACGAAAGGGGATCAGCAAAATCCAACCGGTTACCAGGCCGAAGAGAAGCAAGGGGCACAAACCCCACACCCCAACCGAAGGCGAACACAATCCAGCCTATGCTGGTAGGCCAGGACATCGAATCTGACGTTATGGTTGTCTTGCGTTTCCTGTAGTGGACGGCACCTAGAGCGTCCCGAGTTTCTTAAATCGGTCAGGCAACACCTATTGCATCACGGTCCTTCATGCCCTCTATTGCGCCTCCATTCTCTTCAACCGCAACTCTGACAATTTGGATTACTTCATCCAGGAACTCCTGATTGTCCACATCCATAGCAGATGATATGGACGGTGCTGCCTCATCATAGATACGCACCATGCGGACTGCTCGGTCCCGGCTGGACCCCCGTCCACTGAAGCCAAAAGCGGCCTGCCATCCTGTACGCTGGTTGGCAATCAGGCGCCGTTCCGCCAATCTGTGAATTTGATCAAACACATGCTGGCTTATATTACTAATAGCCGTTTCACGCTCTTTGTCATCTTGGGGATAACTAGTCCATCCAGCAGGATTATTGAGCCATAGGGATATGCAGACCTGCAGTTCTCGTACCAGGTCAGCGACGGGACGCAGTCCGCTATATTCATTATCCCACCAGTTGGCAATGCGCCGGCACAGTGCCTTAACGCGTGCCCAATGTTCTCTTGGTCCTTCATGGCTCAAGCCCAGTCTACCCTTCCAGGGATTCTTAAAACCGTCGGTGGCGTCGCGCAGGACGAGTTCCAGCCGAGAGATGCTGTATATCGGTGCTGCGGCCACCTCTTCCGTAAGCTCAGAAGACTCTTGCATCCGGTTCAGCAATGCTCGAAGCTGGTCAACGAACCCTCGCGAGATTCTGTTTGCAGGCTTGTCCAAACCTCCCAAATAGAAATTCCCTTCTTGCAATTGGCCCTCCAACACCGCAGCCACGGGCGCGCCCAGGGAGTCTCGTAAGCCCAGTACTGCGTTGCCAATAGAGGCGTGAACGTGGTTCAACTTTTGTTCATCAGTTCGGAGGTTGTCACCCTTGACTTGATCGAAGTGAGTGAAGGCAACGGCAATCTTACGCCCGTGTCCGCTGCTGCCGGCAGATCTAAGCAATTCCAGGGGCGCAGCCTGCATCGGTGATTCCGCACTGTCTACCAGCAGGATCATATCAACATCTCGAAACCTCTCGGTCACTTTGGTAGATACGCTGTTTGCCTCCCTTGCAGAGTGCCCCAGACCTTCACCGTCCAGGAACACTAGTTTTCTTTCAGGGTCGCGCAATTCAGCAGCGGCAGGCACGAATGGTCCTTTTGCGCGGATGCCGTCTACCAGGGGAGTTAACAGCTTTCCAAACTGGTCGCCATGATTGCCAGTAAACCACCGGATCTGTCGAAGAAATTCAGCGCGCTCGGCTTGTGGTTTCCGATACTGCCATCGACGCGGCCACCCGGTAGAAGTGAGCTCAAATTTCCCGGCCGCTATGTTGTCGGAACGACTACGTATGACGTCCATAATTTCAAATGATAGCTCGGTGAATGTCTCGTTTTCGTAGAGCTGATCTGTGAAAGTGTCCAGCCACTCCTGTCGCCGGTATATGTTCGTATTGGCCTCGTAAGGGCCGTGTTCCGATACCAATTGATCGCTTGTTAATTCCGTGATTTTTCTGATTAGACCTACGTACCGCACCAGACGGCGGTTATTGATGCTCAGCTCTTCCCCTAAGACCGTCTCTTCATCTGGCAAGGCCTCGTCATCAGTCTCATCGTCGCCAAACAGGCTTGTTAGGCTACCGTGTGGTTCTGCCTGTTGCCATCCACCCAGGACATAGGAAAGCCTGAATCTTTGTTCACGGTGTTCAAGCAGGGCACTAGCTACGCCTGCATCATCCTGTCCCCGTATCACGGCGACGCAGGCGTCTTCCAGGCATTCCTCTACAGCGCAACGAACTTCATGCTCAGGTTTAAATGTGATCACCGCATCATAGAAGTCCGCGCCAGGATCCGACACAATCTCGATTTCCGACGTTGTCGTCTTGGCAGTGGAAGTCGAAGGGAACCGGTCCTGTTTATGGTCGGACCCGATCAGTTGCCGCAACAGGGTGGTTTTACCTGCACCTGTTGAACCTACCAGCATTATCCTGGCGTATCCTTGCTCCGGGTTTGGTAATGGCATTACTTCCTCGCGCAAATGGCGAGGTTCAATCTTTCCGATCTCTATCTCGTCAAAAAAAGCGGCAACCACGTTGGTGTTAAAATGCCGGCCGGCGTCGCCGAGGCGATCAAGGCTCCACCATGACTGATCAGACAGCAACTCATTGAGTTGATCCACCAGCCGTTGTGCCTCGTCAGGATCAGCGGTGCCAAGTCCGCGACGTACCTTCAAACCTGGCTTGCCGCGATTATCTTTGCGTAGGGGATGACTGAACGTTACGCTCCAGCCAGGTCGGTTATTGGAGCGAGTCTTGGATGCTCGGTAACTTCCAGTTGTCATTATTCCTCCCTGCAACGGCGTCGTGTCTATAGTCTGAAATTATCCTTGAATACGTTGTACACCGTTGTTCTATTTAAGGCTACAGCGCCGGAGAAACCTTGTCAATAGTGAGGTCGAACAACTTAGAACAACGTGCCGATCAGACGGTTTTGATCATTCCCAAGACGATGGCACACCTGAGAGCGATGAAGAAATACGAACTGAGCGTTGACCAATGGCGGAGCAACGAGGGCTTCCTGTCGGGGCCTGCTGGCCATGTGGGACTGACCACCAAGATTCACCGGCTGTTCGATTCCGAAGGACTACCCCCGCACATTGTTCTCAACGGTGGTCCGGCGCCGGACGCCTCCCTGACGATCCCCCTGCTGGAGGGTATAGAAACCGGCCCCGTCATCGCCGCCAAGGTCTACGAGAACAACAAGATAGTGAAAGTAACACGGTCCCCGGGGCACCACCGCGGTGGTTCCGCCCAATGCCAATCGGGGCAATCCCTGGCATTACGACCGACAGCTGGCTCGGTAGCGGAATCCCACTAAACGGGCCTTCCACAAGCTGAAGCGCTGAAGTGGTATCCTATCTTACATGAATCTGTCAGGGACAGGCTGGAGAACTGTAATGACAACGCTTAGTCGGCCACGGCGTTTCCAGATAACCAGAGTCTGGGCCAGAAATTTTCGCAGCATTGCGGACGCTTCCCTGGACCTGGATCAACTCACCGTACTTGTGGGGCCCAACGCTTCCGGGAAGAGCAATCTGCTTGATATTCTGCGGTTCGTCAAGGACGCTCTTCGCTTTGACCTGGAGGCGGCAATTTCCATGCGTCATGGGTTTGACGCTATCCGTCGAATAGGACCCGATAGTCCTTCAAGCGAGGTAGATATTGGGTTGCGCGCCATAGTCAGCGTCGCGCCGAGCGTGGCTGACCATTTCGTAATTGACTATGGCTTCACCCTAGCCTCCAACGTGGAGGGAGGGCACAGAGTGACCCAGGAATATGCGATCGTACATCTGGGCGAACAAAGCAGCGTTGCTCCCTTTGTCTTTAGAATCGAGGATGGGAGACTCACCTCCCCCGGATCGTCTTTGCCCCCAGACGACACACAGCCTGACCAATGGCAGGACGATGAAGAGCCTCTTGTCTACGACACCCAAGAGTTGTCCCTTCGTAGACTGATGCGCCCGCTAGTATTGGGAAGATTCCAATCATCGGCAGAGGAAGATGGACAATTCACCATTTATTCCCGACCCGTCGATACAATGTTGCGGCGAATCGCAGCGATGCGGTTCTACCATATATTCCCCAATACAATCAGAGAGCCTCAAAGATTAGACAACCCATATCCCCTGAACGAAGATGCCGGCAATCTAGCGTCGGTGCTGAGGGATTTCGAGAGGAGCCCTGGGAATACAATCGACCGCCTAAAGGGGTCTTTGGGGCGCCTCGTTCCTGGAGTTTCAGACTTGGAACTGACCTCAGCGGGAGGTTACCTGGTGGTGCGCCTTAAACACGAGAACGAGCACGGCGGGGGATGGATTGACTTATCTCAAGAATCTGATGGGACCGTTCGCCTTCTAGGATTGCTGACTGCCTTGCACCAGCGCCGTACTCTTCCCTTAATTGGAGTAGAGGAGCCGGAGCTCACTGTCCATCCTGGAGCGCTAACGGCATTGGCTGATGAACTGAAGGAAAAATCCCGGTCAAGCCAACTAATCGTCACTACTCACAGCCCAGACCTCATTGACCGTATCACTGACTTTCGCGACGTCGATTCCCTCCGTGTAGTGGAATTGATCAAGGGCGCAACGGAAGTGAATGTAGTTTCCGGTGCCCAGAAAGAGGCGGTAATGCGGCACCTGTTTTCCCCAGGCGAACTGCATAGGCAAGGAGAACTGGAGACGTTTGGAGCACTGCAGTGAATATTAACCCCGCTATAATTGCAATTGTAGAAGGCGACGGTGAATTCGATGCCGTACCGGCATTGTTACGGAGGGTATTGTGGGAGCGACTTTGTCGGTACGACATTTCAGCCAAAAAACCGAAAGCGGCTGGTGGTAAGCCTGATCTCTTGAAACGATTCGAAAAGTTCCTGGAATACGCACTCATAGAGGGCTGCGACGCAATTATAGTACTTGTAGACGCCGATCAAGAATGCCCGTTTGGGAAGGCACCTGAGTTAGCAGGCAGGGCGGCAGCCCTCAACCTGAATGTGCCCGTTGCAATCGTCTACGCGAGGAGTGAATACGAAACATGGTTCATATCCAGCCTGTCGAAAGGAACAGGTGAGCCGATCAGGTCAAGACTGGGCATCTCAGCTTCCGTAATCGCTCCGGAGGATGTTGAGGAGATTAGATCAGCAAAGGGTTGGCTTGAACATCACATGCCAAACGACAGGGGCTACAAGGAAACCGAAGATCAAGCCGCCCTTACGCATTATATCGATCTTGACTTGGCGCACAGTAGATCACGCTCATTCCGCAGGTTTTGCCACGCGGTCGACGAGTTGGTCAACGCCATTGATAATGGTTCTCAAGCGGTCACGCCTTGAGAATCTTCAAGATCTGTCATGGTCAACATACGGTAGAGATATCTCCCCAATGGGGGTGACTAAGAAGCACCACCACCAGACGCGCCTGATATCAGGGCCAGCGCCTTCTTCACCGTGGCCGGTGAGCAGCCCAGCACCCGGGCAATCTGTCTCAGCCCCGCTCCCTCCGCATCCATCCGCCGGCACTGCTCCAACTGTTCGGCACTCAACGCCGGTGGCCGGCCCACCCGCCTCCCCTCAGCCTTCGCCCGCTCCAGACCCAGCTTGATCCGCTCGCTGGCCGAGTCCACCTGGTAGGCCCCCTGGGCCAGCATGGACCGCCGGAAGAACTTCGCCGCCGCGCTGCCCTCCCTGGTGTCTATGTTCTCCCTTACAGCCACAATGCCGATTTCCTGTCGAGTCAGGTCCGCCTGAATCTTCACCCCTTCCTCGAAATTCCGGCTGAACCGGTCCAGGAAGGCCACCGCCACCGTGTCTCCAGGCTGCAGCACTTCCACCAGCGCCTGCCAGCCCGGGCGCTGCAGGGAGCGGCCGCTGGCCACGTCGGTGAAAACCAGGTGGTCCCGAATCCCGTGCTCCGCCAGGATGCGCAGCTGGGTCTCCAGGTTTTTGGAGTCGTCGTCAGCCTTGCTGACCCGGGCGTAGCCGTAGATCACCGGAAGTGTGTTCATTCAAGATCTCCTGTAGGGGAAAGGGACAGAGTGGAGCTTCGCTAGGTGTTCAGAAAACGGGCGTTTTTGAACACCCTCTCCGGGACTGTATCATCAGCTTTGCGCAGGTGTTCAATAAACCTGTTCAATAATAGAAAGCGTTCAACAATAGCGTCAAGGGCTTGCTGGACAACTTCGGATTCTCCCTAAGCTTGTGAGAAATAGAGGCACCACAGCTGATGTTGAAAGTGTCCAGGCCCTGGTGTCCACCCGCGGGTTGAAGTCTTCCATGGGGCCAAGGCACTCCATAGAGCAACTGTCCGAGGCCCCGGGAAGGTACCGTCCCGCCCGGGCAGTTGGTGGCCACAAGAGGGAACCTACTGACATTTTCGGAGGGGCGGGGACTACGCTTCACCCCCTGCGAGGACCTGCCGGCGGATTTGTCGGTGAGCCCCGGAGGAACCAAATGGTCAGCCACTCCCGCCTTATGCGCGTACCGCACGTGGGGAATACGGATACCCCGCCCCTTAACATTTCCGAATAAAAAGTGGAATTCCGGTCGAAGGAAGAGAAGACAATAAGGCTATGCCGAGATATCAATGAAGGCGGAATCTGTACGTCCGCTATGATTATTTACGGTTGCAAATTAGGAAAAACGCCCAAACCATGCGTGCGGGGAGGTGGCAAGGACGAAATTTCGGCTTGAATTTCGTAGGCATGATATGGAACCTTGGAGGCAATGGTTTACCGGTTGCGCCAATCCTATCTCTCTCAATTCATCTCAAGTACTTAGACGTGAAGGGTGAATCTACACAGAAATGCTCCGACGAGGCGTTCAGGCCAGAAGGCAGGGCAAGTTCAATAAGCGTCAGGCTGGCGTCCACCAGGATAACACCTGCTCATAGCGTTGGCTGAATGCCAAGAAGATGAGCTTCACTCCAGTGCGAGAGAGTGGCATCAAGCTCCGCCACTTAAGAAACAACTGGTTGTGCCTCAGCTTCCCACCTATGGCCCTCGCCAATTCGTGCACTAGAGCGGAAATGTTGGAGGCTACAGTCGGGCGCCGCTTGCAAGCAATTAGGTTGAGCCATGGATGTGCAAGGCTTTCTGGTTCCGTAGTTGCGCCTACCGACGACATTTTCCCACCGTTGCATGAATTTGCAACGGACCTGTTAGACGCGATACCACTCCCTGTCTATGCCGAATGTCAGTTTCACCTGCCAACCACAATAAGGAAAGCGTTACCAAGAGTAGCGATAGGGGGCCAAGTCTTGGTCCTATTTCTCGTTGACGGGTTTATCTGGCTGGCAGTATCATGTTGTGATACTATACGTCTATGCGAAAGAAACACCGAGAAACGTTGGCCGCGATTTTCCGCCACCCCACTCCGTCGGACATAAGGTGGCAGGACGCCATGGCATTGTTGCAGGCCTGTGGGGCCGAGATTGAAGAACGAGGAGGTTCGATGACGGCTGTGCTCCTCAACGATGAGTTGATATTGTTGCATCGGCCTCATCCAGGCAACGAGATTGACAAGGGTGCTGTGGCTTCGCTGCGCAGGTTCTTGGGGCAAGTTGGCATCGGGCCAACCTGAAAGGAGGTAGATAGATGGAATATAACGGGTACCACGCGGTTGTGACCTTCGACGAAGAGTTAGGTATCCTTCACGGAGAAGTAATCAACACGCGCGACGTGATTACCTTCCAAGGAAAATCTGTGGACGAGTTAGAGCAGTCCTTCAGAGCCTCGGTAGGAGAGTACCTCAAGATATGTGAAGAGAGAGGGCGAGCGCCTGACAAACCCTTCTCTGGACGGGTAGTTCTACGTATGGAACCAGAGACGCATCGTGCCGTTGCTGGGGCCGCTAGGATCAGCAGAAAGAGCCTCAATTCCTGGATCTTGGAAGCGATTGACGGCCATCTGACTCGCGCTGATGAAGAGAAGGATCCGATAGAATGCGACCTCCAGTTGACTGCCTTGCCTGCCGACTCCGCATTCGAAGCATTTTTGGACGAAGTTTCACTACGGAATGGTGGGCAGGACCCGGTTAGTCCTGTCATACCCTTCTGGGTAGATCTTCACAACGGGCGCATATGGGCCAGCGACGTCCGGCCGGCTCATGAAGTCTTTACATTCGAGGCCAGGGCGCCCTATCACCACCCGGTCAGATACAGCCCATTGAGTGAGTTCCTCACAGATAAAGTGAACCTTAATCAGAGCCGGCTGGATCGATTGGCAACCAGCGTCGGCGCGATAAACAGTCAGCTCAAAGAGCAACTAGCCGGCTACCAGAGCCTGCACCGGCATGGCTCTTATGCCTCGGGGACTCTCATCAAGCCAGGGGGCGACAAAGGCGAGTACGACGCGGACATTCTGGTCGTGATGAACCAGAACTCTCAGTGGGAACCCAAAGACTACCTCCTTGAGGTCCGCCGCACTTTGGCGACCAACAAGACTTACGCCGATAAACTAAGGTTGAAGACCAGATGTGTTACTGTGGACTATCCTGGGGATTTTCACTTGGATGTGGTGCCGCGATTGGAGATGGAGGGCAAGCATTACGTCTGCAACCGGATTGACAACAAATTCGAGGAAACTGATGGCGATGGGTTCAGGGACTGGTTCAACGAAAAGAACCGCATCACCGATGGCAATTTGAAGCGGGTAGTCAGGTTGCTGAAATACCTCCGGGACCACAAGAACAGCTTCGCCGCCGAGTCGATTCTGCTGACCACCCTTGCCGGCAACACCATTAAGGCGTCGGATGAAGGGAAGGAAGAAGTGAGTACTGTTGCTGACACTCTGGTCACCGTCCTCACCCGAATGGACGATTACCTGCAGCAGCAACCCAGCATGCCAGAGATCAAGAATCCTGTTCTGGACACGGAAGACTTTGATCGGCACTGGAACCAGCGGAAATACGTGAACTTCAAGAACCGTGTGCACTCGTACGCCCAAACAGCGAAAAGGGCCAATAAGGAAGTCTACGGCGAAAAGGAGATCAAACTGTGGCGCGAACTCTTCGGTGACGCCTTTGGCGAACCCGCAAGCTCTGGCGGTAGTGGCCGGTTCGTGGAGCGGTAGCATGGTCTCCATCGCCGCGGGACCGGAAATTGTCACCGTCGGAGAACTGCGGCAAGTTCAAACTTTGAAGGTTGGACCCGGGTCCAACTAGCGTTTAGACCCGCCGCACCAGTGCAACAATCTTTAGGCGAATTTGACGGCCCTCCACCAGAATGTTGACAAGTGAGCTAATACGGCATTCCAAGAGCCATAACCAGAAACGCACACGATCTTGGTCGTTAGGAACGTAGGTGCTATCGGGACACCGTGTTGACCAGCGCGATGATCGACTCTACCGGAAGGATTGCTTTGAATATCCGCAAGTCCCAATATTTGGGGGCTGCCAGGGCGAAATTTCAGCTGTACCTGGTGGCTACCATGCCTAACCTGACCTTGGTGGCGAGAAAACCGGGCGGGCGGAACAGGCGGCGTTACCAGCAGCTGGGACACTTCTGTATGGAGGTGGACCATTCCTCCTTTGATTGCTTCCATGGGCGGCCAGATCGAGTCTTGATACCGGACTGGCTTGCACTGGCATCATCTTTGGAGTACATGTCTCCGAGCAAGTATTCCTCGTCAAAGTTCTGCCGGGGGAGTGCAGAATTAACTACCATTTAGTCATTCGTACATGACCCGCACGCTGAGGCCAGCGAGCGAGCCGGAGCCTTCGGACCGCGTGACGTTAGCATAGAGAGCTTCCCCAGGAGGATCATTTGATACAAGGAACAACCGTCATCCGGGAGGGAGCTAGGCGAGATATAGTCGACCTGATTCTTCTCAGGGGAGTGCCCTTTCACGGGCGTCTCAACTGCATGGATTTCCTTAAACGGGTCTGGCCTCTCGAAGAGATGCCGTCGGAGGACCATCGGTTCCGTACTGCGACCGGCGATATAGCGACTCACATTGGCTTCCGCGACTGGGACGACTCACACCTCCTTTTGGAGCGTTTGAAGCTAGCACGTGGACCCGACGAGGAGTTCCTGCGGTTTATTGAGGAGGTAGTGCACCCGTTGGTCGTCCCCGATGAAACGGAAGTGCTCAGCCTAGTTGCAGCCATCAACGGGCCCCTCGGAAGAGAAGGCTATCATCTTGTCGAAACAGACCGGATTTCCGGGAAGACCGTTTATGGGGCCAAACCGGTTACTTTCGTGCGGGCAGATCCTGACCCGACACCGTGGGAGAAGGTCGACAGGCAGGCTAACGCTATGCGTGAGCAACTTACGCTCGCCTTGTCTCACGGTGCGGCTGAGGAAGGGTATCAGGTCGTCGGCCATCTTGGGCGTGAGGTGATGATTTCACTTGCCCAAGCAGTGATTGACCCATCCGAAGCCATCGGCGAAGACGGCAAGCGCCCAAGCGAGACCGACGCAGTCCGATTGCTCGATGCCTACATCGGAAGGACATTGCCCGGCAGTGGCCATGAAGCTCTACGAAGGGCTGTCCGCGGAGTCGTTCAGGCCACAAGCGCGGTTCTACACGTCCGTAGCGCAACATACAAAGACGCCCTGCTGGCAGTGGAACTCGTCTCCGCCACTGTTCACCTCACGCACATACTCGCAAACTATCCCTAGCTATTTGGCCAGAGAGTCGAGGCTGTCGGATGGGCGGGGATACCCGTGGCAACAAGGGTAGCGAGGGCTGAGTATGCGGGAAGAACGGTCGGAGCAGCGGGGTTTGTGCGAAGCCGACAGTTTGTATTTGAACCACGTATGAGGGGACACCTGGACGGGCTGCCTTTCATCTGAGGCGATCACATTCTCAGCGGGGAGTTTGACCCTGCGTAAAGCCTACTTGCGTATCTGCCGAGAGTGAACTACAAGAGAGTAACAGAGTCATTTCTCTGTAACTAGGGAAAAATAGGCGAAGGTCACGAGGGGCAATTTAATAAAGCCGCCGACCGATAGATTCCTATCGCGTCTGACTGAACGTGCTCGTAGGTCTGAACCGGACCCAGGGTGTTCAACAGTTGACCTACGAGCATAGCCAGTCCAACTGGAACCGCCATGAATAGATGGACCCGTCCGCCGGTTGAGTACTCGCTCCGGGCCCTGCGGGCCGCCTCAATTGTCTTCCGGGCAAGGTCGACAGCTTGGCCAGGGGTGTCCAAGGTGGCTCCCTGCCTGCTGTTGTGGTGGTTGAGATGCACGTAGGCTCTGAATGGACCAACTTCCCCCACCGACGACGCAACTGCCTGAGTGACGTCATTGTTGACGGAAACTAGAACTGCCAAATCGTCAGATCCCAGTTCTCCTTCCAGGATGTTGATTGAAAAGCCAGCATCTTCACGGCCGCAACTCAGGTTCCAAATTTGGCAATTGCCGTCGGGCATTCGCTGTTCCCAAGCGGTTTCGATGCCGGAAGTGGCCATAAACTCAAAGCCCAAGGCAGTAGCTGCTGGCAGCGACGCGAATCCGCAGATCAATAGCTTTCTGTGGGGGAGCACTTGCTCGACGGTGCTTCTTACATCGGTCAGGGCCGGCAGCAACTTCCGCTGCCAGTCCGCGGCAGACGCTTCACGGTTATAATCTCCTCCGAACCTGTGGCTCCAGTCGATTGCCAATGCCGACCCAAGTTGGGGTCCCATGGCCCGTCTGGTATTGAACGATATCCTCAGTGGCTCGCCTTGCGGCAGTCGTGCATCTATTGCCTGCAATCGCTGTTTGAGTACCTGATTCGCCACCCTTGAAATATCCGCATCTGTGGCAGGATCTGCGTCGAGCTTGATCGTGTTCCAGTTGGCTATATTGGTCAGGCTTACGCTGTTTCGTATCGCCTGCGCAGCTTCCTGGTAACCGAGACCGCCAGCGGCAACAGGCACCACAAAGAATCCGTCAGCCCTGCCGTGTCGTTCAAAGGCTATGGGCGCCTCGACGTTCCGTATCATCAGGGAGTCAGCCGTTTCAGGACTCATCCAGAGCACCACGTTGGCAATACCATCGTCTCGCAGGACCCTGCGAAGTTCCCTTTCGGTGGGTTCCGTGTTCAAGTCGTCGACGTCGCGCCAGGTGGGAATTCCCCGTTCGCGCTGCGCGGCAATTAAACGGGCGCATTCATCGCTTCGGCTCCTGCGATAACTGAGAAAGGAACGGCCGGTTGGGTCAGTCATTCATAATCTCCATCAAGCTTTGAGGCCCTTCGGGATCTAGCCTTAACGTTCCCTGCTGGCGAGGGAAGACATGGGCCGTCAGAGCATAGCCATTACCGACGACCAGCAGGAGTGGTTCGGGACAATTGGCCTGGTCGCTGTTGGCAATCTCCTGCATCCGCCTGACGTCTTCGGCGCTTGGTTCTGGGGAGCTTCCCGGGTGGTAGTGCCATTCTCCCAGGTAGTACTCTTCCTTGGGCCACAGGGCCCGAAGGAGTTCCTGTAGTCCCTGGGTGCCCCGGTAGAAGGAAGTCCGTTTCCGCTGTGAGTCGGACGGCGGACCGGTAACGCGGGTTACGGTCGCGGTGTCGAGCCCAGCGTTGTATTGACCAATCAGCACACCACCGGTCTCCAGCGGGTGAGAAGCCAGGCACAAATGCCTGATTGTCCCCAACTGGTCATCACCAATGACCATTCGGAACCGCCCGTCCGGGGACCCGTAGGCAACGTCACCTCGGCAAGCCATCGCTCTCGATCATTCTGATGCCCGTGAAGTTTCCGCCTTCGCTTTCCTGCTGCTCCAGAACGACAAAAATTGGAACCGTCGGGGGGCTGCCGATGGCCCATTCGATGAGCCTGACGGCGGCGGCGGTCATCATCCAGACGTCATCTATGCGGGCTGGATGCCTTGGGTGCCAGCAGCCAGGGCCGTCACGCGGTAGTTCGTTTGGGTCGTAATCCTCCCTCTCCAAACGAAGCCAGGGCTGAAGATGTTCCGTGAACTCTTCGCCGGGGAACGACGTACCGTGCGCGGCAAAGAAATACAGTCGGCGGGCGTGCAGGCCTAGCGAGACCGATATGAAGGTCTTGCTGTTGCGCCAGGCGAACCGGCTCATCGCTGCTATTGTTTCGTCATCCCCGGTGGTATCAATGACGACGCCTGCGCTGTCTATGCATTCGGGGCTCTGGGCAGCATCGGGTGGGAATGCTTCATCGAGGCCTGTGACTTGAGTGTGCAGCGTAGCGTCTCTGAGCCTGTCGGCCACCCCGGTTGCCTTTGCCCGGCCGATATCCGAAACCTGCAAGGTATGCCGCACCAGATTTCCAGCTTCCAGAAGGTCATGGTCGATAACGGCGAGATTACGGACACCGGCGCGAGCCAGCATCTCGGACAGCACCGAGCCGACCGCACCCGCCCCTATGATGAGAGTTGGACTATGGGCTGCCACATCACTCAATCTGCCCCTGACGGAAATCTCTTCCTGGTGCCAGTTTTCAGTGGTGATCCACTGCAGAGCGGCGCCATCGGGTATGGCGCTTTGCTTATACTCCAGCCACTTGCCTTGCTCGTTGTTTCGGAATCCGGACTGTATCCCGAAAATCTGGTCAGGAAGTCTCAGGGCAAGCCAGTGCATCCTCCGGTCCGGCCCATCCACTCTCTCCGGAATGGGAAAACCGATGAGCAGCATGGTGTAATTTGGGGGTGCCACAACGGCCGAACGCAAGAGTTTGTCCAGATCGATGGACTGCTCTTTCAACACCTGTCTGAGTTCACCCCACGAGGCCGGTACTTGATAGGGCTTCAATATAGGCGCACTCTCTGATCTGACCCAAACAACTGACTGTCGCCCTCGGGAATCCAAGCCCCGACCCCACTCCTGGTCGATGGCCGTGCGGCCTTTTCCTACATCGAATCTGGTGACTGCCAAGATTGATGAAGCTGTTTCCAGGATCTCCATGTGGGCTTCTCCACATCGCTTGCCGCTAACTTGCCATTGCTCCAGGGTTGCGCCGCTCTCGGCGAAGACAACCTTCGTTATTTCCCCCGAGGGGACGAAAGGCAGTTCGTAGTAGTCGCCAGCCTCGACAAGTTCATCGCGCGAAGCTAATTCAATCCAGGTTCGTGCTCGCTCCACATGCCAGGCCAAATTGCTGGAGGCTTCCGCTGGCTCGATGTCATACCCCCGTCGCCGCAGCGGCGCCGCTTCGGTCCAGGTGCACAACTTGCCCGTCCGCCAAGGGCAATCCGGTTTGCCAACTCCATTGAAGTTCTGATGGGGAAACGTTTGTGTTATTCCTCCCACCTTGGCAGGGAAGATGCCGATGCTGTCGTCCGGGTAGTCGTCGCCGACGAGAACGAACCAATCCGTCACCCGTGGTATTGGGCCACTGTCTACCGTATCCGCTGCAATGCGGAGATGGACTGCCCAGCGTCGCTCCCGCGAATACCACTTTGGCCCTTCCGATGTTATTACACCGGGCAGGTCTGCCAGGGAAGACAGGCCTGCCCGAAGTTTGTCGTTTAGCTGCATTTGCACGATACGGTTATCCGAATCGGCCCCCTCTCAGCTGGCTGGGTTGCTCAGGTCGGGTGTAGCCACGCTGGTTAGGTCGCAAAGGGTACCGGTTGCCAAAAAGCTGTTGCCAGCGCTGTGCGCTTTCGGCGGAACTGGTACTATTCATTGCCTGCCGAGCCACCTTGGCAGCCTTCTGGGACTTCCCGTGAAACTGGTCAAAGTCCTGACCGGTGATGCGCTTCATAACATTCTGCTCAGGCACACCGCGGTCCGGCGAAAAAGGGACCTGGCCCGAACTGGCGAACATTTGGTATCGCCGGTCAATTTCTTCGACGGTTTCCGTGAAGGCCTGGGCCAGGCTGGTGACCCCATCGGGGCAACAATCGCCGACGATGTGCTCCAGCGGGTAGCTTTTGGGATATTCCTGCTCCGGATGCTGGGACTGCCACCACCACTTGACCAGCCGCACCACTGGCGTGTAATGGCCATTTGTCTTACTGTTCTTCTCCTGCGTCCACCTGATCTGCTCCCTGGGATGTGTGCGTTGCCAGTTGTGGGCCTCCCTGTCAGGAATCCACAGAGGTTCAGTCTTCCACTCCTGGCTGCCGTTCAAGGAGTCCAAGCCGGC
>Ga0209543_1001797_pt1 | contig 17604 bp, 13 predicted proteins | sample MesohylFT_FD_187296 | JGI IMG/M metagenome (GOLD analysis project Ga0209543, IMG submission 187296) | Host-associated microbial community of the marine sponge Aplysina aerophoba from Gulf of Piran - sponge mesohyl, lysed by freeze-thaw... | ecosystem: Host-associated > Porifera > Sponge >...
TCAGCGCACCATGCATTGGATTTGGATGTTGAAACTGTGGTGGATACTGATGCTGTGGTGGATATTGATACACATATCCCGGAGGCATCATCACACCACTCTGCATAGGTTGACCCCACTGCGGCACAAACGCACCATGCATTGGTTGTTGATACTGTGGTGGATCTTGATACACACATCCCGGAGGCATCATCACACCACTCCGCATAGGTTGACCCCACTGCGGCACAAACGCACCATGCATTGGTTGTTGATACTGTTGTAGATACTGATGCGCACATGCCGGATCCATCACATAACTCTGCATATTTTGCATATATGGATCGGAATACACAAAATCACAATGCATTGGATGTGGGGACAGTTGTTGATAGTAATACACAAATTGCTGTACAAAAGGACAATCCGCTAATGCGATACTGCATATATCTTTATGCGGTTTTAGATCAGAAGGCACTTTCAGACTATAATCCTTTCTCCATAAAAGATGCCTTAATGCGGACGAAAACTTTTCTTCCATTTTGCGGCTATAACGCCTCTTCAGCCGCTTCAGGGTTTCAGGTCGATCGATCAACTGCGGCACACTAGTCAACATTTTCTCAACATCACTATACTCAAAATCAGGTACACATCGAACAAAAGCATGGTATATCATTTCCCCGTTATACACCTTATCATCTGACTCACTAAAAGTAGCAGCTAATTCCTCAGCATTGCTTTCACTCTTTTTCCGCAGGATATGCAAAATAACATCAATATCTATTTTTACCAAGCTCTCTGCTCGCTGCCAGGTCTGTGCTTGCTTATGGTTGGCTGCGTGCGCAGAGGTGCCTTCAAACCAATGGTAATCAGATTGAAATAATGAACAACATACCTGCAACATCATCGATTCTTTGAATGCAATATAATTTGCGAGCTTAGATTGCACAATTCCACAGTTTATTGCAGCGGCTTTACCTGTAAACCACGCAGCACCTTCTGCATCATCTCCAGGACCCTCTGCAGCATCTGTATGTAAAATACACATCAATAACGAAAATATAATTATATTAATCATAAATATCCTTCAACTATAAAACATTATCATTAAACGAATCATTTTCCTTTAAATTATCAAAATATATTTTCAAACACTTCATCCAAATGGAAAAAAATAACCGCAACTTGTGATACAGTTTTCCAGTTATTTCAAACACACAAAAAAGGTTTTATCATTCTAAAAAAGAAAGGTTTTGAAAATCCTGTTTCTGTAGTGACTATCGCATATTGTGACAAAATATCATGGCAAGCACAGACCTTTGAAGACTTATGCTGCTGGGCTCACTCCTTCTTCAATAGTCTCTGATAATAATTAGCCTATTACATATTTAAGAAGTCTCAAATTCATAATAAAACTCTCCACATCAAGTCAACATATCCAGTAAATGAAAAATCCTGTTCCACTCAATTCAATTATACGGCTTAAGATTGCAATCAGTTTATACGGTAGATTCTACACTACACCTAGCTCATCACCAGAGCCAAATATCTTGAAGAAAAGATATCCCATGAATACGCTTATCTTATAGTTTCGACGAATAGCCATAATACGCTCCCACTCTGGGCCAACACTATTTTGATCTTCCTTAAAAATATTGTTACAACAAGTATTGATAGCCAGTTGATGATTTCAATATGTTTGAGAGCTTTTCATAACCCCACCATAATCTTCAATATTGGTACATTCTGTCAACGCATACAGAGCATTCCAAATAGAGCATATACATGACATCCAAATATGATGAATATTTTTAACACAATATCTTAAAAAACCTAAATTAAAAAAATGCTTCATCACCTTGATGATCTACAGCAAAGGCCCATGCAAAAATCATGGCTTTTTGATGATTAGTCATATGGTGAATATATTGCTTTATTGAATGAAGGCGCACATGAGCATTATGATCACAAGCTACTTTTTCGTACTCAGGAATATTCTTAACCTTACAGCCAATACGATCCAGCATCTTTGGTCACTCATCTACAATATCCGATTTTTTTCCGGCATAAGCATAGCCCACGTAGTCAGGTGCACCCAAATCAAAATTTAGAGTCATCCCTCTCCACACATAGACTCTAAAGTGTGCCACGTACCGGTCTAAATATGCAGTGTGATTTAAGGGGCACATGCCGGAGACATCACATTCTGCATAAGTGGATGGCGATGCGGCACAACTAAACAATTCATTGATTGTTGAGGTTGTGGAGGTTGTGGATTTGGATAATATTCCGGAGACATCACATTCTGCATAGGTGGATGGCGATGCGGCACAACTAAACAATTCATTGATTGTTGAGGTTGCCGAAACGGTTGTGGATTTGAATAATATTCTGGAGACCTCACATTCTGCATAGGTGGATGGCGATGCGGCACAACTAAACAATTCATTGATTGTTGAGGTTGCCTAAACGGTTGTGGATTTGGATAATATTCCGGAGACATCACATTCTGCATAGGTGGATGGCGATGCGGCACAACTAAACAATTCATTGATTGTTGAGGTTGCCTAAACGGTTGTGGATTTGGATAACATTTCGGAGGCAGCACAGAGATCTTCATAGGTGAAAAATCGTACGTCTCAGGATGAAATTCCTCAATTTCTTCATAACTCTTCACTACTACAGCAATACCTTCTAGTAATGGATGAAACCTTTCTGCATCTTTCTTTTCAAGATAACGCTTCATAATATTTTTTACGATCTTATAACGATTTTTCTCATCCGGAAACTCAGACCAAGCATCTATTACATCTTGAGGCGGAAAAGTAGACAAAACATATTGTACATCTTGAGGTTTCATCTTAGGCACAGAGCGGCCCAAAGCATACAACACCTCTTTAGGATTGTTGCTCAACTTTTTATGATTTTTTCTCACCTTAGTCTCTTCCTCACGAAAAGTATCCGCTAGTGGATAAGTATTTCTCGCGCTTTCTTGGCACAAAATATACAGAATTGTCTTAATATCTGTTTTCAATAAGCAGGGCGTGTCCTGCTCGCAATCGAGTTTGGATAATTCACGACATATGTACAACATCAGCGAGTTTGCGACTGTAATATCATCATTTGCGAGATTATCTTCCAGAATTTTATAGTTTTCTTGAGTGGGTTTGACTTTAAACCAAGAGCGATACTCACACGATACAGAAGATACAGCACCTGTATCTTGGTGCGAACCTTCATACGCAAATTTCGGATCTGGATAGTCAAATTTCGGAGACATCACATCACTCTTCATATGTGAAGGACACTGTTGCAACAGTTGTAGAGGTTGACCATCAGATTCCGGATGCACCTCCCACTGCCACAAAAAATCTTGCATTGATGCCGAAAATCTTCTCGCAAGTTTTCTTTTATAACGATTAATATTATTGACAATGATGCGAGCACGGCCGCAGACATTCAACGGCAAACAATCCAAAATTGCTCGGATATCATTAGAACGAACATCAGGAACACATCGGGCAAAAGCATACAATATCGACTTTCTTTTCCTCACCTTATCCTCTTCCTTACTAAAAGTTTCAGCTAATTTAGCAGCATGAGTCTCGCTCTCTTGGCACAAGAGATACAAGACAATCTCAATATCTGTTTGCAACCAGATATCTGTCTTCTGATAGATATCTGGTTTGGTTAATGCACCGCATACTTGCAACATAATCGATCTCTCAACTTTAACATGCTCCTTTGCAAGATTAGATTGCAAAGTTTCATAGTGTATTTTAGCGGATTTTCTCGTCAACCAAGCAAGATGTGCTGGTGAGCCTTTATCTACAAGTGCTATCTTCCACACAGCATATTTTAGTGATAGCGAAAACCTTTTTGACTCTTTTTGTTTATAACGATCCTTAATATCTTGCACGAGGTCATCGTGATCCCGCACATGCGGAAAAAAATCCAAAATTTCTTCAAGAGCATTAGGGTTAACCGGTGGCACACATCGACCCAAAGCCTGGGGTATCGTTAGTCCTAAATTCACCTGACAATCTGCTGAAAAAAAAGTGTCCACCAGTGCACGAGCATTGCACTCGCTCGCTTGGCGCAGGGTATACAGGATAATATCAATATCTGTTTGCAACACGGGGTTTTCATTCTGAAAAAAATCAGGTTTGGATAATGCATGACACACTCGCAAAACAAGCGAGTTGTCGTCTGAAATACCATACAATTCGATATTATATTGAAAAAATCTATAGTTTCTTGCCGCTTCTTCGCCTGTCAAGCACACAGTCTTTTTACACGCACCAGCAGCCTCTATATTTAAAATACACATAAATAGTGAAAATATAATAATATTAATCATCAATATCCTTTGACTATAAAATATTATCATTAAACGAATCATTTTCCTTTAAATTATCAAAGTATATTTGCAAACACTTCATCAAATAGAGAAAAATAACCGCAACTTGTGATACAGTTTTCCAGTTATTTCAAACACACAAAAAAGATTTTATCATACTAAAAAAGAAAGGTTTTGAAAATCCTGTTTCTGTCGTGACTATCGCATATTGTGACAAAATGACTAGGTGATTTTGCGCATCAGGATCGCACTCCATCATCTTCCGCCACGCTGGGCTATCACTATTTACGTCTTCCCTAGGCGTCATTATATCGCAATTATATTGAGTCTCTTGATGCCTCAACAATGTACTCATACTTCTCATGCATGGAACATACATCTCAATATCAGTGCATTCTGCCAACACATAAAGATATTGAGGAATCTCTCTCAAACATCTTGCCCAAATATGGGAGAGAGGTTTGGATTTCCAAAAAAATCCTAAGTCATAAAACACTCTATATCCTTGACGATCCATAACAAACGCCCATGCAAAAATCAGAGCCTTTTCAACGTTAAACATCTTGGGAATATAGTCTATTATCCTCTCAAGGCGATTTCGAACATTTTGTATACAGGCCCGCGCTGCAGTATCAGGTTTTTCCTCCATCATACAGCCAATACGCTTAAGCATATGTGGAAGCTCTTCTAAGGTATCCACTTTTCTTTCCGTGTCAGCATAAAGTAGATAGTTAGGTGCACCCACGTCAATATTTGGGAGCACCTCTCCACACATAGCATCCCAGATGCGTCAAGTACCGATCTGAATCTGAAGTTTGTATTTGAGGCGCACGCCTCGGATCCATCATATAACTCTGCATAGGTGGATATTGATACTCACAATCCGGATCCATCACATAACTCTGCATAGGTGAACAACATTGCGGCACAACAGCATAAGTCATTGGTTGTTGATACTGTTGTAGATATTGATATGAATCCATCAATTGCAACCCAAGAATATTCTGAGGCTCGTTTATTCCAAACTTATCTTTCCCCTGTGAAATAAACCTGTCTGCACCTTTTGCGTGAGCATAATAACCCAAGATCCATTCCACAACTTGAGCAACATTGGCACCGATCGCTCTCAAACGAATTTGCAGAGCATCAAAATTCATCAAAGCTTTTTCTAAATCATCGCAATTAACCACAGGCATCCATTGGCCTAAAGCGCAGGATCGGCATTGCAGTGCACCTTTTTTTCCCAGATAAGCATTCTGCTCACACAAAGTTTGCACTAGTTCCTCAGGATTTTTGACGCTTTTTTGCGACAAGGTATGCAGGAGAATGCCAGTATCTATTTTGATCAATAATGTTGAAATTGAGAAGACAGAAACGTGTTCAAAGCATTTTCTCAATAGCGGTGAGTTTTTGGTTGTAATATTGTACAATTTAAGATTATCTCTCAAAGCTTTATAATTTGCGGCAATGTCTTCCTCTCTAAACCAATGATTATTTGAAGCAGATACAGCATCTGTATTTACAAAAAACATAAATAGTGAAAATAGAAAAACATTAATCATAAAACTCTCTCTAATAATAAGGGCATAAAATTTTATTTGTGTAAAAAGCATCAATATTTTTAATTAAAAATTATATTACTTCATACAAGTTCTTTAACATTGCATCAACACAAATAGTAAACATACATATTGCAACAAGAAAAAAATCGCAAATTGCGAGCTCTTTCTCTTTCAATGTATTCTAAACATAAAAAAAAGTTTTTGTCTCGATCAAAATTGCAATTATCATATTTCGATAATGACATCGTGATATGATATCCATTTTAGTAAAAAGGATATCTTGACTACGCCTATAGCATCCAAGCTCTCTTTCCCGTAAAATAACGGTATGACACCAACCATTATTAGTATTGGTTCTTGCAAAGGTGGCGTTGGTAAATCAACAGTCACATCCTTCATTGCAACCCTTCTTTCTCACAAAGCCAAAGTGGGAGTTCTTGACGCAGATCTTTACGGCCCCTCTCTTTACAGTATCTGGAATATCACCACACAGGACACACAGCTTAAACCCATCATGGTGGATTCTATTCAGTGCCTTTCTTTAGATGGAACGCACGCTCCCAATACAGCTCTTCTTTGGCGAGCTCCCTTGCTGCACAAAACAATCAAAGCGATGCTACACCCATCTGTTTGGGAAAACTGCGACATTCTTTTGGTAGACCTTCCACCTGGAACCGGCGATATTGCCATGACCTTAGCTCAATCCGTATCTATCTCTGGTCACATCATTGTCACCACACCTCACCACCTTGCCGTTAATGAAAGTTTGGTGTTTCAGAACTTTTGCGCCACTATGAACATCCCTCTTTTGGGAACTGTTCTCAATTTTGAAGGCATGTATGATCTCAGCGCAAGCATAGGCAAACTCTTAAAATACGCACCTCTTATAACACAGATCCCTTTTTTGCCTTTTGTAGGAACCCCCATGCCACCAAAGGACTGCTATCTAAGATTGCAAGATCATTGCCCTCATTTTTGCCAAGACATCAACGCATTAGCAGATACGATTCTTACACAGTGTCCAGTCGTTGCGAGTGGCGCTGTGTATGATGAATAAGGTGCGCCTCTGGATTGGTGAAATGCGGTAAAATTCTTTTAATGTCAATGTACTCACTTTCACATGATTAGGCAGAAAATCAGGCGTGAGCAAGCCATTTTGCATCTGGTGCATCACCACCAGAAAGACACAGCCAAAAAGATATCTCATGGGGTTTCTTTTGTCATCAAACGGCATACTTGAAATCTTCTTCCATGCAGGTCTACAATTATCCCAAGTTTCTATAGGAATCTCTATAGAGAGATCATGTTTCATCCGTTGATGAGTATTATGTGTTTCTGAAGTTCTCATACACCCTCCAACTTTATCAATATTGGTACACTCTGTTAACGCATAAAGATAATTTGGAATCTCTCACTTAGACGACACAGGCATTCATATTGCATCTGGCGCATCACCATGAGGAAAGATATGCCTGAAAACATCTCCCATTGGGTTTCCGTCTGCACCAAAACGCCTATCCATAATCCTCCGCCACTCTGCTCTGAAACCACCCCAATTATCTTTCATTGCCTTCTCAATATCTCTACAGCGACTCCGTTTCGCCGTTTGGTGATCAGCATGTGCTACGGACTCTCTCATACACTCCCCATACAGCTCAATGTTGGTACACTCTGGTAACGCATAAAGATACTTCGGTAGATGGAGCATCAGATATACTTTCCCAAGACAGTCGATATTTTTAGAATTATCTCTAAAAAATCCTAAGTCATAAAATGCTTGAACCCCTTGCAGCTCCGTAACAAACGCCCACGCAAAAATCATGGCTTTCTGACGCGGACTCATACTGTCTATAGAGGACTTTATTGCATGAAGGCGCACATGTACATTGCGCACACAAGCTACTGTTTCGTACGAAGGGAGATTCTGAAACCTACGGCCAATACGATCAAGCATCTTTGGCAACTGATCTGCAATATCCATTTGTTTTTCGGCATAAGCATAACCCACGTAGTCAGGTGCATCAGGATCAAGATTTGGAGCAATGCCTTTCCACACATAGACTATAAGGTGTTCCAAGAACGGATCTAACTTTTCACGCATTTGTATTGGAGGCGAACATGCCGAATACATCGCAGCACTCTGCATAGGCGGAAAAAACTGCGGCACAACAGCACCATTCATTGAGTGCGGAAAAAACTGCGGCACAACAGCACCATTCATTGAGTGCGGAAAAAACTGCGGCACAACAGCACCATTCATTGAGTGCGGAAAAAACTGCGGCACAACAGCACCATTCATTGAGTGTTGAGGTTGTGGATTTGGATAATATGGCAGAGGCATCATCACATCACCATACATAAGAGGACAATGCTGCGGCATCCACGCAGCATTCATTGGCGTTTGAGACAGTTGTTGATCGTGATACGCAAATTGCTGGACAAAAGCACAATCCTCTGATGGGATAGGGCATATCTCAGAATGCTGTAGACCATAATCTTTTTTCCATAACAGATGTCTTAATGCTAATGAAAACCTTTTTTCAGCTTGTTTTTTATAACGCTTCTTCAGACTTATTAGTCTACCATATTCATTGATCACCTCCGGCACAAGCTCCAAAATTTCTTCAACCCCATAAGGCTTAAACTCAGGTACACAGCTGGCAAAAGCATCGCATATCATTGCACCCTGACGCACCTTCTCATCTCCATCACGAAAAGTGTTGGCGAGTTCTTCAGCTTTTTTTGGGCTCTGTAAGCTCTTTCGGCAGAGGACATGCAGAATAGCATCAATATCTATTTTCACCAATCTCCTTGCTTGATCCAAAATCCCTGCTTGCTGAGGGGTGGCGTTGTGCACAAAGGATCCGTCAAAGAATCGGTAATCAAATTCAAGTAATGAAGAGCATACTTGTAACATAAGCGAGTCGTTGAATCCAAGATGCGCTGCAATAGTAGATTTAAAAATTGTATAGTTTTTTACAGCGGATTCTCTTGTCAACCAACCACGAGCCTCTGACTCATAAGCCGCATCTGTATTAAACATACACATAAATAGTGAAAATATAATAATATTAATCATCAAAGTCTCTCGTATATTAAAATGGTATCATCAGTAAATACAAATACCAAGCTATATTTTTTGGCAATCAAAGTTTTATAAGAGATTTCATCAACACAAGGATCAATCATTTTGACAAAAAAATAACCTCAACTCTCTTTACAATATCTGAAATTTCACCACAGATTTTTCTGAAATTTTTCTCATGTATTTCTCATCTACATGCTGAAAAATTTTATGAAATGCCTCTGGCGTCACACACTCTAGTCATGAAAAATTTAGGATGAAAAAACGCATCTCTCACTTAGACGACACAGGCATTCATATTGCATCTGGCGCATCACCATTAGGAAAAATATGCCTCAAAAGACGTCCCATTGGGTTTCCGTGTTCAGCCAAAGGCGTCCCTGCAATACTCCACCAGTCTGGTCTAAAACTCTCCCAAGTTTCTATAAAAAAGTCTATAGATCTTACCTTGTGCGCACATCGGTGCGCATGATATATTTTGGAATCTCTCATACAATCCCCATAATTCTCAATGTTGGTACACTCTGTTAACGCATAAATATACTGCGGAAGATGGGTCAGACATGGCAACAAAAGATAGTACACATTGTCACCATAATATCTGAAAAATCCTAAGTTATAAAATGCTTGATACCCTTGAAGCTCCGTAACAAACGCCCACGCAAAAAGCATGGCTTTCAGATAATTATTCATACTGTCCATAGAGGTCTTTATTGCATGAAGGCGCGCATGCACATTATGCGCACAAGCTACTAGTGTGGCAGGTATATTCTGAAACCTACGGCCAATACGATCAAGCATTTTTGGCAACTCATCTAGAATATCGACTGGTCTATGGGCATAAGCACAACCCACGTAGTCAGGTGCATCAGGATCAAGATTTGGAGCAACACCTCTCCACACATAGGCTTTAAGGTGCTCCAAGCGATTCTCTGAATCTGTACGTTGTAGTTGAGACGAACATGCCGGGTACCTCACATCACTTTGCGTAAGTGGATCACACTGCGGCACAGCAAAACCAGTCATTGGTTGTTGAAACGGAAACGGTTGTGCATATTGATACTCACCTGTCGGACACATCACAACACTCTGCATAAGTGGATCACACTGCGGCATCAACTCAGCTTGCACTGGATGTTGATGTTGATCGTGAGACAGCAATTGCTGCAAAAAAGGACGTTGATACCACTGCGGCACAGCAAAACCAGTCATTGGTTGTGGAGTAGGATCACATGCCGGAGACATCACATCACTATACATAAGTGGATCACACTGCGGCATCAACTCAGCTTGCATTGGATGTTGATGTTGATCGTGATACAGAAATTGCTGCAAAAAAGGACAATGATCTTTGTGAATACTGCATATCGCAGTATGCGCTTTTGGCTCAGAGTGCGAGAGACTATAATCTTTCTCCCATAAAAGATGTATTAATGCTGCCGAAAACCTTTGTAAACCTTCTTTTACATAACGCTTCTTCAGATTGCTCAGTCTTTTATGGTTATTTTTCAAATCCAGCACACGATCCAAAATTTCTTCAACCCCATAAGGCTTAAACTCAGGTACACATCTGGCAAAAGCATCGCATATCATTGCACCCTTACGCACCTCCTCATCGCCATTACGAAAAGTGTTGGCGAGTTCTTCAGCTTTGTTTGAGCTCTGTAAGCTCTTTCGGCAGAGGACATACAGAATAGCATCAATATCTATTTTCACTAAGCCCACTGCTCGCTCCAAGGTATCTGCGTGCTCAGAGTTGGCTGCATGCAAATGGGTGTTTTCAAACCACCTGTAATCAGATTCAAGTAATGAAGAGCATACTTGCAACATAAGCGAGTCTTTGAATCCAAGATGCGCTGCAATAGTAGATTTAAAAATTGTATAGTTTTTTACAGCGGATTCTCTTGTCAACCAACCACGAGCCTCTGACTCATAAGCCGCATCTGTATTAAACATACACATAAATAGTGAGAATATAATAATATTAATCATAAATATCTTGCAACTAGACCATCTTATCATGAAACAAATCATTTAGATTTAAATTATTAAATTGTGTTTTCACACACTTCATCAACTTTGACAAAAAAGTATCCTCAACTTGTGATACAGTTTGCAACTGCTTTCAAACACACAAAAAGGTTTTACCATGCTAAAAAAGAAATGTTTTGAGAGTCCTGTTTCTGTAGTGACGATCGTATATTGTGACAAAATATCATGGCAAATACAGACCTCTGAATACTTACGAATATTGGATCATTACATATTTAAAAAGTCTCACATTCATAATAAAACTCTCCACCTCCATCATATCTATTGAATGAAAAATCCTGTCCACTCAATTCAATTATGCGGCTTAAGATTTTAATCAGTTTATCAGATCAATGCTCTTGCACTTGGCGCATCACCATCAGGAAAGATGCTTGAAAAAAGAAATTTCATGCTGCCTTCTTCATCATTCTTCAGATCGAGCCTCTCTCGCAACGAGAATCCAGCACGCTGCCTCTTTTCGCTAGGTACTATTGGAGATAACGTTTCTCTCGCAAGTTGATGCTCATGATAGGTTTGATGACTTCTCATACGCTTCAGATAATCTTGAATATCGGTACACTCTGTCAAAGCATACAGATAATGCGGAATCTGGCTCCGACATGATATCCAAAGATAGTGGATATTTTTGTGCTCATCTCTTAAAAATCCTATGTCATAAAATAATTTATGACTTTGACGCTCCATAACAAACGCCCATGCAAAAAGCAGGGCTTTCTGATGCTGAGTCATCTTGGGAAGATGCTTCTTTATTTCACGAAGGCGCAAATGAACGTTATGCATAGAAGCGGCATGTACATAACTAGGGTTCTCCTTCACCATACAACCAAGCCTGTCAAGTATATTTGGCAGTTCCTTCATGATATCTAATTTTTCTTCTGCAAAAGCATAACTCATGTAGTCAGGTTCATTGGAATCAGGATTCGGATACACACCTCTATACACATAGGCGAGAAGGTGCTGAAATCTTGGATTTAAAGCTTCAGTTTGTGATTGATACTCAGGTTGTGGACATTGAGACACAAAGGGATACATTGCATTTTGCATAGGTGGAAAACCGTATGGCGTATCAGTCATTGGGTGTTGCAACGGTTGTGGCATTGGATAACATCCCGGCACCATCACAACACTCTGCATAAACGGTTGTGGCATTGGATAACATCCCGGCACCATCACAACACTCTGCATAAATGGAGGACAGGGTTGCACAAAAGCACAGTGCATTTGTGAATCCATGAATATCTCAGGATGCGAGACCCTCCCCTCTCCTATAGGCACATGCTCTAGGAATGGATACCTTCTTTCTGCAAACAAAGGCTTATCCTCACATGATTCAGAAGATACAGCACCTCTATCAGATTGTAAGTCTTGATGCGCAGATTTCTCCTGGAAGACAGCATATCTCGACAAAATATGTTTTAGTGCTATCGAAAACCTTTCTGCACCTTTTTGTTGATAACGAAACATAATATTGTGCACGATTTCAGGGTGCTGCCGCACATTCAACACACAAGACAACATTTGTCCAATATCATTGATATCATTGGGCTGAACCTCAGGCACACACCGCCCAAGAGCATGGCAGATCATCATCTCGCCTGCGAGCAACTTCTGATCATCCTCATCAAAAGTGTGAGCGAGTTGCTCAGCATTGTGTGCGCTCGCTTGGCACAAGAGATACAGGATAGTCTCAATCTCTGTTTTCACCCATATGTTTTCACACGACTCGTAATCGGATTCAAGCAATGCACAGCAGACTTGCAATATAACCGATTTATCTACTGCAACATACTCTGCGAGATTAGATTCCAGAGTTCCATAGTGTCTTTGAGCGGCTTCACTTGTCAACCAAACAGGGTCCTCAGGATCTTTATAAGGTTGTGAGTCTTGACAGGCAGATTCCGGAGACATCACATATTGCACATATTGCCACAAAGTATATTCTAGTAGTCGCGAAAACCTTTCGTCCAATACTGCCCTTTGATAATGATTCCTAATATTGGATATGATTTCATAGCGATTGTTCACAGTCGTCAAACAATTCAAAAATTCTTCCCTATCCTCAGAGTGAATCGCCGGAACGCATCGTGAAAAAGCCTGGAACACCTTTTGCTTTGTTGGGCTGTTCATCACAAAATTATCCTCTTGACGAAAAGTTTGAGCAAGTGCAGCAGCATTTGTTTCGCTCTCTTTCCTCAAGGTATGCAGAATAATACAAATATCCATTTTCAACCAGTGTTCTTCAGATTGAAAGAAATCGGATTTGGAGAATACATAGCATAGGTACAACAGTATCGAGTTTGCAACTTCAACACCATACGGTGCGAGACTAGATTGCACAGTGCTATAGTTCCTTTGAGCGACTTCGCTTGTCAACCAACCAGAACCTGTATCAACATTAGCAGAATCTGCTGATGCTGCTGATGTATTTAAAATACACACAAATAGTGACAATATAATAATGTGAATCATAAGTATCCTTCAACTATAAAAGCTTATCACGAAACCAATCGTTTTCCTTTAAATTATTAAATTGTGTTTTCACACACTTCATCAACTTTGACAAAAAAGTAGCCTCAACTTGTGATACAGTTTGCAACTGCTTCCAAACACACAAAAAGGTTTTTCCATGCTAAAAAGAAAGTTTTTTGATAATCGTGTTTCTGTAGTGACCATCGCATATTGTGAAAAAACATCATGGAAAGTAAAGTCCTCTGAACACTTGCACATTTAAGCAGTCTCACATTCATAATAAAATTCTCCACATCAGGTCACAATATCCATTGAATGAAAAAATGAATTAAAAATCCCATCACTCTCACTTATCCGACACAGACATCCATTTTGCATCTGGCGCATCACCCTCAGGAAAGATACATTTAAAAAGAGATCGCATGTTGTTTGGTCCATTATTCCTCACATCCATCATATGCGCCCAACCGTCTCCATAACTATTCTGATCTTCCTTCGGAATAGTTGTCCAGCGGTATTGTTTCGCCATTTGATGCCTAATATATGTGTCGTCACTTCTCAAATAATTCATAAGCCTCCCATGCTTCTGAATATTTGTGCACTCTGCTAATGCATAAAGATAATACGGAAGAGCGCACCTCCATGATATCCAAAGAAAGTGGATGTTTTTTCTACTATCCCTTTCTCTTAAAAACCCTAAGGCAGAAAATGCTTTATTACCTTGACGCTCTATAACAAACGCCCATGCAAAAATCATGGCTTTCTGACAACTAGTCATAGAAGAAATATATTTCTTTATTTGAGCAAGGCGCACATGAATGTTATGCTCACAAGCCTCTGTTTGGTACTTAGATAACTTTTTCACCGTACGGGAAATACGATCAAGAAGATTTGGAAGCTCTTTTAAAATACTCACTTTTTTTCCGGTATACGCATAATGCACGTAGTCAGGCGCATCGCGCTCAAGTGTTGGAGTCACACCTCTCCACACATAGGCTATAAGATGTTTCAAGTACGGATCTAAAGCAGTTTGTAATTGAGGCGCACATGCCGGATTCATCACAGCACGTGGATCAAACTGCGGCATAACAGCAGCATTCACTGGGCGTTGATACGCAACATCACTCTGCATAGGTGGAGAACATGGCTGCACAAGCGCAACACTCATTGGATATAGAAACGGTTGTGGAGATTGATACGCACTTGGATACACCATTACACCACTTTGCATAGGTGGATAAAACTGTGGCACAAAATCAGCGCTTATTGATGAGAAATCCGATCTCTCAGGACACAGCTCCTCACCTTCTTCATCACTCTCCACGAGTGCAAGAATATTATCTAGTAACGGCTGAAACCTTTCGGCATCTTTCTTTTCAGTATAACGCTTCTTAATATCTTCTAAGATTTTATAACGATTTTTCTCACCCGGAAAAGTAAAATAAGTATCTATGACAGCTTGAGATGGAAAATCAAACAAAACATCTTTTACAGCTTGTGGCTGCATCTGAGGCACAGATCGGCCCAAAGCATGCAACATCTCTCTGACAGCTTGAGGCGAAAACTCAGACAAAACATCTTTGACAGCTCGAGGCGGTCTCTTAGGCACAGGTTGGCACAAAGCATGCAACATCTCTCTCTGATTCAGCTTATCATCTTCTTTACGAAAAATTTCAGCTAGTTCATCAGAAGGCATTTCGATCTTTTGGCACAAGCTCTTTTGGCACAAAAGATACAGGACTGTCTTAATATCTGTTCTCACCAAAAAGTTTGTATCCAGATCACAATCGTGTCTGGATAATTCACGACATAGGAACAACATACTCGAGTTTTCAACTGTCATTGCTTTCTGTCGGAGCTGCGCCTCCAGCATTCCACAGTGTTCTTGAGCGGATTTTTCTTTCAACCAAGGACGCTCCTCATCCGATGCAGAAGAGACAGCACCTGCATCAGATGGCCTTCCTTGATGCGTAGATTCCGGATCTTGATGGTCAGATTCCGCAGTCATCTTCCACTTAAATAAAGTATTTTGTAGTTCTTCCGAAAACCTTTCTGCACCGACTTTTTGATAACGCCGAAGAATACGGCGCTTGATGAAAGAGCGCTGGCCCAGAATCTTTGGCAAACATTTCAACATTCTTTTAAGATCGTCAGTCTGAACCTCAGAAACACATTGTCCGAAAACATAGAGGATTGTTTTCTCTCCTTCCTTCATTTCACGCACCTGACTATCTTTCTCACGAAAAGAGCTCGCTAGTTTCTCAGGATTTTTCCCGCTCTCTTCACATAAAAAATGCAGGAGAATATTAATATCTACTTTCAACCAGAGATCTACCTTCTGAAAGAAATCAGATTGGGATAATGCACCACATACTTCCAACATAGGCGAGCATTCGACTGCAAAACGCTGCCTTGCGAGATTAGCGGTCAAAGTTCCATAGTATGTTTGCGCGGATTCGCCTTTCAACCAAGAAAGAACTTCTACAAAATGTTTATCATGTTCTAATCCTTTATATTCAGATTCCAAAAACATCGTAAATAAAGCATGTTTGAGTGATGGCGAAAGCCTTTCTGAATTTTGCTTTTGATAACGTCTCTCAATATTTGCCTTGATTGCATCCCTTTTGAGCACCTTCGGAAAACAAGCCAAAATTTTTTGAATATCCTCGTCATAAATATCAATCTTTGGCACACATTGGCCAAGATGCAAGATGATCTGGCTGTATATCGCATCACAATGATTGTGATAAAACCTTTGAGCTAGCTGGTAAGGACATGTTTCGCTCTCTTTGCGCAGAACATGAAGCAAAACCTCAACATCTACTTGCAGCACGGGGCTTGCATTCTGAAAAAAATCGCGTTGGGATAATGCAGCGAACACTTGAAATAAAGCCGATTCTGCGACTACAAGACCACAATGTTCGAGATTATCTTTCAAAGCTCTACAGTTGCTTGCAACGGTTTCGCCTGTAAACCAAACACGATTGTCAGGACCCTCTGCAGCATCTGTATGAAAAATACTCATAAATATCGCAAATATAATAATGTGAATCATAAATATCCTTCAACTATAAAATATTATCATGAAACCAATAATTTTTTCCATTTTTCTTTGAATGATCAAAGTATATTTTCAAACACTTTATCCACTTAATAGGAAAAATCCTGTTCCACTCTATTCAATTATGCAGCTTAAGATTTTAATCAGTTTGTACGGTAGATTCTACACTACACCTGGCGCATCACCCTCAGGAAAGAGACAGTTAAAAAGATATCTCATGCTGTCTGGTTCATTACGCTCCCCATCCATCATCTTCTGCCAATCTGGACTAAAACTCTCCTGGGTTTCCGTCGGAGCAACATTTTGATTTGCTGCTAGCGCCGCTCCATGACTATGATATGTTGCGGCACTTCTCATACGCTTTCCATAAACCTCAATATTGGTATACTCCATCAAAGCATACAGATACTGCGGGATCTGGCGCCGACATGATATCCAAATATAGTCGAAATCTTTCCAACCTTTGAAAAATCCTAGGGAACGCAATGCGCTATCACCTTGACGCTCTATAGCAAACGCCCAAGCAAAAGTCATAGCTTGCTGACAAGGAGTCATACGAGGAATATATTTCTTTATTTCATCAAGGCGCAGCTGAACGTTTTTCGGATAAGCTATTTTTTTGTAACAATCACATGGACGCACTGTGCGGCCAATACGATCCAGCATATTTGGAAGCTCTTTTTCAATACTCACTTTTTTCCGGTATAAGCATACTCCACGTAATCAGGTGCATCGGGCTCAAATTTTGGGATCTCACCTCTCCACACATAGGGTATAAGATGGTCCCTGTACCGATCATCTAAAGAAGTTTGTAATTAACGCGCACATGCCGGATTCATCACAGAACCTCTCATTTGCTGTTGCAACACTTGTGGAGGTGAATAAAACTGTGGCATAACAGCAGCATTCACTGAGTGTTGATACGCAACAGCACTCTGCATAGATGGATAACATGGCTGCACAAGCGCAACACTCATTGGATATAGAAACGGTTGTGGAGATTGATACGCACTTGGATACACCATTACACCACTTT
>Ga0209543_1001800_pt1 | contig 17552 bp, 12 predicted proteins | sample MesohylFT_FD_187296 | JGI IMG/M metagenome (GOLD analysis project Ga0209543, IMG submission 187296) | Host-associated microbial community of the marine sponge Aplysina aerophoba from Gulf of Piran - sponge mesohyl, lysed by freeze-thaw... | ecosystem: Host-associated > Porifera > Sponge >...
GACTCGCATCATGGCCGACCTGCAGGAGTTCCGAGTGTCATCGTCGGGACAGATGTCCCTTCCCGCGGCGGCGCGGCGGCGCTGGGGTCTCGACAATGGAGGACCGGTCGACGTCATCGATCTCGGTTTCGGCGTCCTGACCGTGCCCCGGGGCGAGGCAGGTCGGCTGCTTGACGACCTGCTCGGCCACGACGAGCACGCCGCCTACGTCCGGTCACTGGCCGACGATCCCGACCTCGACACCACGTGACCCGTGCGGTCCTCGACGACCATCTCCTCCGGGACCTTCTGACGCGCCGGATCGGTCTCGGACTCGAAGCCGTTCTCCGGGCTCACGAGCCGGCGACGACGAATCTGTACTTCCTGCGCCTGTGCAAGAGCGTCGTACGTGCCGCTGGTGGCGCTCTAACCGGTTCGCTGCCACCCCCGGTGCGCCGCGCGCTGGGACAGCGGCTCATCACCCTCCCCAATGAGATCGAGGTGGTGCCGATGAGCGATCTCGCCTTCCGCATGGCCGAGTTGGCTGCCACGCACCGGCTGTCGAACCTCGGTGCCGAAGCCGTCGCCGCGGCGGAGCACATCGAGGGGCCGCTCTGCGTCTGGGCCGGAGACGACGGCCCGCACATCCGAGCAGCCATGGCCACCGTCGGCGAGTACCGCACGATTCCCCGCGATCTCTGACCCGTCACACGGCACCCGTTGCCCCGCCTCGACCCAACAACGCGGAGGTACCCGGAGGCCGGCGCAGGCGACCATATTGAGATCGAAAGGCTCGCCCAGGACCTACTCGGCCACGGTATCCAGGTCAATCCGTCGGGTTCCGGCGACTGTCAAGGCGTACATCCACGGACCGAGAGGCTTACTTCGCACACAACTGGTGATCCTCGCCCAGTGCTTCTCGACTATCTCGAGGCTGTGTTGCGTTGACTGACTGCGACGACCTGTCAGGACGAACCCTCGAACCCGGTGGACGACCCACTGGCGCTTCTCCACGGGCCGGTAGCGGATTCGGCGGTCACGCGTGAGCACGCAGAGTCGCTGTTCGCCAACGACGTGCAGCCACTCTTCATCGGGAGCCCCTCGCGGAACCTCCGGGAGATCTGGATCCCGGGGAACACGACCCCGTCATGCCGTTCAGCCGAGGCTCGGCCCAGAGCAAGGTCGTTCTCGTCTACGAAGAACTCTGCGGCCACAGTCTCTCAGGCCGTGATCGAACGCTGCTGCTCCTCGTAGGCCACCGCGGCGCGAACATCGTGTTCCGGCATTTCGTAGCCAGTCGAGATGACTTCCAGCGGCTCGCCAGCGTCGTACAACTCCCAGAGCCGATCCGTGGACACTCCTCGCACCGACGGCCGACCGAAACGGATCAGGGGATCGATGACGACCGCCGACGCACTTCCCGCGGGACGGAGCCGGCACACTGCCTCCTGCGAATCGAATTCGACCTTGCGGAAGAAGCGCTCGGCCTCGTCAGCAAGGAGAACCGTTTGCCCGGACCGGACGACGATCGCCAGAGGATCCGGCAAGGCATTCTCGCGCTGCAGCACCAGAACGAGGTCTCGGCCGTAAACGAACGGTTGCGCTGTGGCCAGCGGATACAACGTCTGATACTCGTTGCGCAGTGCTGCGATCACGGGGCGAAGCCTCTGCAGCGGGACACCTTTGCGGCGGTACTCGCGTAGGTAGCCGAGTTCGACGAACTCTCCCCACGTGACTATGTCGTCTCCCGTGTGCTCTGGGCGGATCACTGGCTCGTAGAACCTGCCGCCACGCTCGTAACCGTCGAGCCACGCGCTGACTCGACGCGCATGGAGACCCAACAGGCCAGCCGCTTCACTGACTCCGTAGACGGAGCGCTCAAGAATCGAAATCGATGTATCCGTTGGATTGCTCCTTGGGAAGTTGCAACTTCGCGTCGACCCCGAGTACACAGATGCCACCGGTACACCCTCCATCTTGATCTCCGGGATCCGGGCAGGCTTCAGCCGATGAGGGCCGAGCGGAGGAAGCGGAGGAGTTCTCGGCGGCGGACGACTGTGTCCCGGAGGGTGGGCTCCATGCCGACGGTGCGCAGGACCTCCACCTCGGTGGCCACGCCCATGACCGTCGAGTAGGTGGAGACCAGCAGCAGGCGGGGATCGCAGCGGCGGATCGTCCCCGACTCCATGCCGGCCTCCAGGAAGGCCCGGGCGCGCTCCACGAGCGGCTCGAACCCGGCGCGCACGCGGTCCATCCACGGTGGCCCGAGACGGGTGACCTCGCGCAACAGCCCCAGCATCTCCGGGCGGCGCACGGCGAACCGGAACACCGCCCGCACGACCGCCTCCACTCCCGCCCAGACGTCGGGAGGCTCTTCGGCGTCGCCGGCCGCCCGGGGTTTTGTCTCCACCGACTCCAGCAGTGCCGAGGTCAGATCGGTCACGGTGCGGTCGATCACCGCCTCCATGAGGGCTTCCTTGGAGCCGAAGTAGTACAGGACGGTCTGCTTGCGGATATCGCTGTCACGGGCGATGGAATCCAGCGAAACGGCGTCGTAGCCGCGCCCCCCGAAGGACACGAGCGCCGCTTCGAGGACGCGATCCCGGGTATCCATCGGCGGTCAGCCTAGTTGGGCCACGGATTCTCTACCATCTGGTAGAGCGGCGGCGCCCAACCGATCGCCCAGCCTCCTTACCGTGTGGTAGATGCCTCTACCACATGGTAGAAAGAGAGGGTGATCTCCGAGGCCCTGGCCGGCAAACGCATCGCCCTCACGGGCGCCACCGGCTTCCTGGGCACCGCGCTCACCGAGAAGCTGCTGCGCTCGGTCCCCGAGTGCGAGCTGGTCCTGCTGGTGCGGCCGGGTCGCCGCGGCGCCGCCGAGCGGATCCGCCGCGAGGTGCTGCGCAACGACGCCTTCGACCGGCTCCGGGAATCCTTGGGCCGTGACGGCTTCGCCGCCGAGTGCGACCAGCGCATCCAGGCCGTCGCAGCCGACGTGAGCCTGGACGGCCTGGGGTGCGACACCGAGGCTCGGGACCTGCTGGCGGGCTGCGACACCGTCATCCACGCCGCCGCGGCCGTCGCTTTCGACAACCCCTTCGACCTGGCCATCGAGACCAACCTGCTGGGGCCGATCCGCCTGGTGGAATTGCTCGCCGACATCGGCACCACCCCGCACCTGGTCTCGATCTCGACGGCCTATGTGGCCGGCAATCGCCGCGGGTTCGCCCCCGAGGAGTTGCTCACCGAGAGCCACTTCGCCGTGGCCATGGACTGGCGGGCCGAGGCCGCCTCGGTGCGACGGGGTCGCGACTCCATCGAGGACGAGAGCCGCACACCCGAACGGCTCACCGAGTTCGCCACCGAGGCCGACGCCGAACTCGGCGCGGCCGGAACTGCCGCCCTGAGCGCCAAGCGTGAGCAGATCCGCCAGCGCTGGGTGCGGACACGGCTGGTGGAGGTGGGACGCGCCCGGTCGGGCTCCCTCGGTTTCCCCGACTCGTACGGACTCACCAAGGCCCTCGCCGAGGCAGCGCTGACCGAGACCAGGGGCGCCGTCCCGCTGACGATCGTGCGGCCGTCCATCATCGAGTCGGCAGTGGCGGAACCGTTCCCCGGCTGGATCCGCGGGTTCCGCATGGCGGAGCCGATCATCATCTCCTACGCCCGCGGCCTGCTGCAGGACTTCCCCGGCACCCCCGAGGGAACCCTCGACGTGATCCCCGTGGACATGGTGGCCGCCGCAGTTTGCGCGGTGGCCGCGGACGGCCCCGCCGCCGACGGCGGGCCGAACGTGGTGCAGGTGGCGTCCGGTGCGGTCAATCCCTTCCGCTTCGCGGACCTGCACGACTGGTCGCATGCCTGGTTCTGCGAGAACCCGATCTACGACGAGCGCAACCAGCCCATCTCCCCGCCGCGCTGGTCCTATCCGAGCCGCAAACGGGTCCGGACGCAGTTGGACCGAGCCAGGCGCACCCTGCTCGCCGGCGAGAAGGTCCTCAGCGCCCTGCCCGTCCGGGGCGAGAAGGCGGGCATCGCCGCGGAGTTCGCCGAGAAGCGCGCCCTGGTCGAGCGGGCACTCAGCTATGTCGAGTTGTACAGCGGCTACGTGGAGTGCCAGGCCACCTTCGGGATCGACAACCTCCTGGCGCTGCAGGAGTCCCTCACGCCCGACGACCGCCAGAACTTCGACTTCGATCCGGGGCAGATCGACTGGCACAGGTATCTCACCGAGATCCACCTGCCGTCGGTGATCGCCCAGGGGCGCCTCAAGACAGCACCTGCGGTCCGCGCGGGCGCCGACCGCGACACCCGCCGTCGCCAGCAGGTGCTGTCGCCGAAGCGGCACATGGCTGCTTTCGACCTGGAGAACACCCTGGTGGCCTCCAACGTGGTGGCCTCGTGGGGCTGGTTGGCCACCAAGCGCATGCCGGTCGCCGACCGGGCCCGCCTGGTGGCGCGCACCCTCGCCGAGGCGCCGAAGCTGCTGGACCTCGACCGCCACGACCGCAGCGACTTCCTGCGCTACTTCTACCGCCGCTTCGCCGGGGCGCCGGTGGATCAGGTGGCCGAGGACGCTTTCGAGATGTTCAGCGACCTGCTGCTGCGGCAGTCGTTCCCCGCCGCCATCCGCCGGGTGCGCCACCACCGGGCCCTGGGCCATCGCACCGTGCTGATCACCGGGGCGCTGGACTTCGTGATCGCCCCGTTCGCCCCGCTGTTCGACGACATCGTCTGCGCCTCGCTGACGCGGACCCGCAGCGGATCGGCCTACACCGGCCAGCTGGCCACCGTGCCGCCCACCGGCGAGAGCCGCGCCGAGGCGCTGCTGGACTACGCCGCCCGCGAGGGGATCTCGCTGGCCAACTCGGTGGCCTACGCCGACTCCACCAGCGACCTGCCCATGCTGGAGGCGGTTGGTTACCCGGTGGCGGTGAACCCCGAGACCAAGCTGGCAACCCTGGCCCGGCGCCGGGGCTGGCTCATCGAGAACTTCCGCCAGGCCCCCGGCGGGCCCCGCAAGCTGCTGCCCCTTGCGCAGCCGGTCGTGCGACGATGAGCGGCCGATGAACCCCCCCACCGCCTCCCCAACCCCCCGGCCCGGCTTCGTCCTGGAAGTCGAGCGGTCGACGCCGCCGATCCTGTTCCACCACGGCGAGGGGTTCCGCCTCGAACGGCTGCCGCCGGGACGCTCACGGGTGATCTACCCGCCCAGCCCGCTGGAAGGCCTGCCGGACCCGGCCGGCGCCATCCGCCACGCCCTCGAGCACCCCATCGACAGCGAGCCGCTGCCGGCCCTGCTGCGGCCGGGCATGAAGCTGACCATCGCCTTCGACGACATCTCGCTGCCGCTGCCGCCCATGCAGCGCCCCGACGTGCGCCAGCAGGTCATCGAGACCGTCCTGGACATGGCCGCCGCCGCCGGCACCGACGACGTGCACCTCATCGCGGCGCTGGCGCTGCACCGTCGGATGACCGAGTCCGAGCTGCGCCACGCCGTCGGCGACCGGGTGTACGACGCCTTCGCCCCGTCGCGGCGGCTCTACAACCACGACGCCGAGGATCCCGACGGCATGGTTGTCCTCGGGGAGACAGACCACGGCGAGGAGGTGCAGATCAGCCGCCGCGCCGCCGAGAGCGACCTCGTCGTCTACGTGAACATCAACATCGTCGCCATGGACGGTGGCTGGAAGAGCACCGCCACCGGGCTGTCGGGCTACCAGGGCCTGCGCCACCACCACAACGTGGCCACGATGCTGAAGTCCCGCTCGTTCATGGACCAGCGCAAGTCCGAACTCCACCACTCCAACTGGCGCCAGGGAGCGGTGCTGCGCGACTCCGGTCCCCGGATATTCCAGATCGAGACCACGATCAACAACAACAGCTTCGGCACCAGCGGGTCACTGTCGATGCTGCAGAAGCGCGAGTGGGAGTGGTCCACCAAGGACCGGGCCACTTTCCTGGCCATGCAGGGAGGGCTGCAGGTGATGTCACCGGCGGCCCGGCGCCGCGCCTTCCAGTCATGGCGGGCGCCGTACGCCATCACCTCGGTGCAGGCCGGCGAGGTGGAGGCCGTCCACAAGGTCACCACCGAGAACGTCTACCGCCAGCAGCTCGTGGCCGTCGAGGGACAGACCGACGTGCTGACAATGGGGCTGCCCTACATCTGCCCCTACAACGTCAACTCCATCATGAACCCCATCCTGGTGATGTGCCTCGGGCTGGGGTACTTCTTCAACCTCTACCGGGGGCGGCCGCTGGTGCGCCCGGGTGGCGTGGTCATCATGACCCACCCCACGCCGTGGGAGTTCCATCCGGTGCACCATCCCAGCTACATCGACTTCTTCGAGCAGGTGCTGGCCGACACCACCGACCCCGTCGAGATCGAGGCCCGTTACGAGCAGCAGTACGCCACCGACGAGTGGTACCGGCACCTCTACCGCACCTCCTACGCCTACCACGGTGTGCACCCCTTCTACATGTGGTATTGGGGCGCCCATGCGATGAGTTACCTGGGGCGGATCATCATCGTGGGCGGCGACCGGGCCGCGGTGCGACGCATGGGCTTCGCCCCGGCCTCCAGCCTCAGCGACGCCCTGGAGATCGCCGGCGACGTGGTGGGCAGCAGGCCCTCCATCACGCACCTGCACCTGCCGCCGTTCGTGATGGCCGACGTGTCGTGAGCCCCTCGGCCGACTGCCGCCCGTCATTCCGGCGAAGGCCGGAATCCAGATCTCGCCGGCGAAGGACGTCCCGCGACCCGCGATGGGTCGGCGCATGAACCCCAGCCCGCTGCCGCGCCTGCTCCGGAGCCTGGACTTCCCCTGGCGCGCCCCGCCCGCGCCGCTGTCGGCACCACCGGGACACTCTCCCGAGCGCCTCGGCGCGGACTTCGACACCGACTGGTCGCGCCGCTGGCCGGCCCGCATGGTGCGCGCCTCGATGATCGAATTGCTGTGGCGACCCGTCGTTGCGGCAGCCGCCCAGCCCACCCGGCTGGGGCTCGACCGCCTCGCCGCCCTGGAGGGCGAGCCTGTCATCTTCGCCGCCAACCACCACAGCCACCTCGACACGCCGCTGCTGATGACGTCGATCCCCGAGCCGTGGCGCCACACGCTGATCGTTGCCGCCGCGGCGGACTACTTCTTCCCAAGCCGGCCCAAGGGTGTGGCCTCGGCGCTGTTCATGGGGGCCGTGCCGGTGGAGCGGGCCAAGGTGGGGCGCGACTCGGCCCAGGAGGTGGCGACCCTGGTGCGCCGCGGGTGGAGCCTACTTCTGTACCCCGAGGGCGGTCGCAGCACCGACGGCTGGGGCCAGCCGTTCCGGGGTGGCGCCGCCTACCTGGCGCACCGCTGCGACGTGCCCGTCGTGCCCGTCTACCTGGCCGGCACCCGCAGGATCCTGCCGAAGGGACGCCTGCTGCCCACGCCGGGGCGCACGCTGGTGGTCTTCGGCGACCCTGTGCGCCCCGACCCCAGCGAGCGGATCCGCACTCTCGGCGCCCGCATCGAGAGTGCCGTGGCCGCCCTGGCAGACGAGGCGACCACGGACTGGTGGCAGGCCCGCCGACGGGTTCACTCGGGGCAGACCCCGTCACTGACCGGTCCCGACGCCGCCTCCTGGCGCCGCGCCTGGGCACTGTCGCACCGCAGCAAGCCCCGCACCCGCCGCTGGCCCCGCTGAGCCCGGCTGCGCGGCGCCGCTGCCACCGGTTGCTGCGCTGGACCCCGGCCTCCGCCGAGGGTCGTCATTCCGGCGAACACCGGAATCATGACCACAGATGCCTCTGGATCTCGGCCTACGCCGGGATGACAATCGGTGGGGCCGGGCCGCTCCGCCGGTAGAAACGACGTGAGCCCCCGCCCCGAGAGGTACCCGCAATGGCCGTCCATGCCAGCACCCCCGTCACCCTGATCGAGGCCGCCTACGCACGCCTGGCCGCTGCGGTCTCCGCCGCCCGGGCCCAAACCGGGCGCCCGCTGACCACCGCGGAGAAGATCCTCATCGGCCACCTCGACGACCCGTCGGGCCCGCTGCCCGAGCGGGGACGCAGCTACGTGGACTTCCGGCCCGACCGGGTGGCCATGCAGGACGCCACCGCCCAGATGGCCTGGCTGCAGTTCATGACCGCCGGACTGACCGAGGTTGCGGTGCCCACCACCGTGCACTGCGACCACCTCATCCAGGCCCGGGTGGACGCTCGGCGCGACCTGCTGGCCGCCCTGGAGAACCACGACGAGGTCTACGACTTCCTGGAGTCGGTGAGCGCCCGCTACGGCGCCGGGTTCTGGAAGCCGGGCTCGGGGATCATCCACCAGGTGGTACTGGAGAATTACGCCTTCCCCGGCGGGATGATGATCGGCACCGACAGCCACACCCCCAACGCCGGCGGCCTGGGCATGGTGGCGGTGGGCGTGGGCGGAGCCGACGCGGTGGACGTCATGACCGGATTCCCGTGGAACGTGCGCTGGCCGAAGTTCATCGGCGTGCACCTCACCGGTCACCTCTCGGGCTGGTCGGCGCCCAAGGACGTGATCCTGAAAGTGGCCGACCTGCTGACCGTGGCCGGCGGCACCGGCGCCATCGTGGAGTACTTCGGCCCGGGCGCCGAGACCATCTCCGCCACCGGCAAGGCCACCATCTGCAACATGGGCGCCGAGATCGGCGCCACCACGTCGCTGTTCGCCTACGACGAGTCCATGGCCCGCTTCTTGAAGGCAACCGGGCGCGAGCAGATGGCCGCGGCGGCCGGCGCCGTCGCCGAGCACCTGCGGCCCGACGACGGGGTGCTGGCCGACCCCGCGGGCAGTTACGACTCGGTCATCGAGATCGACCTGTCCTCCCTGGCGCCGCACATCAACGGCCCGCACTCCCCCGACCGGGCCCGGCCGGTGTCCGAACTGGGCGCCGAGGCGGCCGCCGAAGGCTGGCCGATGGAGATCTCCGCGGCGCTCGTCGGCTCGTGCACCAACTCCTCCTACGAGGACATCACCCGGGCCGCCAGCATCGTGTCGGCGGCGGTGGCCCGCGGCCTCAAGGTGCAGGCGCCGCTGCTGGTCACGCCGGGATCGGAGCAGATCCGCGCCACCATCGCCCGCGACGGCCTGCTGGGAATCTTCGAGGAGGCCGGCGCCACCGTGCTGGCCAACGCCTGCGGGCCGTGCATCGGCCAGTGGTCCCGCAGCGACGTGGCCGAGGGCGACGCCAACGTGATCGTCACCAGCTACAACCGCAACTTCCCCAAGCGCAACGACGGCCTGGCCTCCACGCTGGCGTTCGTCACCTCGCCGGAGGTGGTGGTGGCCCTCGCCCTGGCCGGCCGGGTGGACTTCGACCCGCTCAACGACACGCTGCACAGCGACGACGGCACCGAGGTGCACCTCCCCGAGCCGATCGGCACCGAGCTGCCGCCCGACGGCTTCGACCCCGGCGAGGCCGGCTTCCTGGCCCCGCCGCCGCCCGGCGAGCGGGACGCCATCGAAGTCCGGATCTCCCCGACCAGCAGGCGCCTGCAGGAGCTGCATCCCTTCGCGCCCTGGGATGGGCGGGACTTCGAGGGCCTGGCGGTGCTGGTGAAGGCGGCCGGCAAGTGCACCACCGACCACATCTCCGCCGCCGGGCCGTGGCTGGCTTACCGCGGCCACCTGGAGAACATCAGCGGCAACCTCTTCGCCGGCGCGGTGAACGCCTTCGGCGGGGCGGTCGGCGAGGGCAAGGACCAGACCGACGGCCAGGTCCGCCCCTACCCCGAGATCGCCAAGCGCTACCACGCCGCCGGCTGGTCGTGGGTGGCCGTCGGCGACGCCAACTACGGCGAGGGCTCCTCACGGGAGCACGCCGCCATGGAACCCCGCTTCCGGGGCTGCGTGGCCGTGATCACCCGCTCCTTCGCCCGCATCGCCGAGACCAACTTGAAGAAGCAGGGCGTGCTGGCGCTCACCTTCGCCGACCCCGCGGACTACGACGCCATCGGCCCCGACGACCGCATCGCCATCGGTGGCCTCGCCGACCTGGCACCCGGCCGGCCGGTGCGGGTGAAGGTCACCGGTCCCGACGGCTCGACGACCGCCTTCGACACCCGCCACACCCTCTCGGCCGACCAGATCGACTGGTTCCGCGCCGGAAGCGCCCTCAACGTCATCCGCACCCGCCTCTGACCCCCCGCCCCTCTCACGACAGAGCACGAACAGCTTGGAAGCGCGTCTATTGCCACTCCCCCATGCCGCACTCGCTATCGGAGCCCGAGAGTCACTGAATTCAGCCAGAGGGCAAGCTGAACATGCTCAAGCAATCCTCATGAGTTACCCAGCCGTGGGCGTGATCGGCAAGTCTCTCGGATGAACTTGGCCTTGTCGTTTCGCTCACGCGCGATCGGGCACGCGGCGTCCGGGCTTCGAGCATGTCCGAAGCAAGCCGTCGAAGACATGACATTTCCAGCTCGGAGATACTCAGAATATGCCCAACTAGACGATCAACTTCGTACGAAACATCCACAGAATGTCCTCGACAAGCAATCTCCTGACCAAGAGGAACTAGACGCCGCTCATCTCCACAGTCGACCTTAGGTAACTGCAGCCGCCGGAGGTGAGTGGCCTCTAGCTTCAGCGCACCACCACCCATCACAGTGCCAAGACTCTCGAGAATGGTACGGGACCATGTACTTGAGAGCAATGCAACGAGTGCAAACGGACTCAGCCGACTTCCCGCCGAGGGATCTGCCCATATCGTGGAAAAATTCGCATCGACGACTCGCCGCTCACAGCCGCAGTGCTCTCCATTGACATAAGGTTGGGGAATACTGCCATTCACTCTCGCGACAAAGAGATCCGGTTCATGTCGATCGGTGAATGGAGGAAGGTGATACCAGAATCGCCCAGGCCCGACATTCGTCCGGACTGCGGATAATTCCGGTATTGTTCGATTCGATGCTCCCCGCCGGTAGGTGGTGCGAGCGGCAACGCTGATGAGATCCGCCAGATCACCATCAATCAGCTGCCAATCTCCAGAATCTAAGTCCTCGGCTAGCGCCCAACCGGTAAGGTACAAGACGCCACTGCCGGCTCTGCTCAATGATCCGTTCAGGCGCAACAAGTCAGATTGCCGCCGGATCGCTGGACGTATGATCCCCCGTGGGATTGCAAGACGCTCCTGAGGCAGCAGCGCAGAGCGGAATAGCCCATCCGCCAACATCTCTACGTAAAAAAAGTCGTTCGCACCTGTCCGTAGGCCCTGTCCAACTTTCCAACCTAGGTCCTCCATGTCGGTCAATTGACCCAACTGGACACCATTCACGATCTCTCGAATCTTCCGGGGCAACACGCACTCCATTGCGTTAGTTGACAAACCTCTGCGCTGGCTGGCAGAGATCCACTTCTGTCGGCCTGACGCGCCAGACAGCGACGCGACGAGATCGAGTTCGTCCGACCATTCGGATCTGAGAGGGGCAGCTGCTGGATGCGCAGAATTCCTTGTCCACTCTGCGAACGCTCGGTCTGGTTCGTTCACAGGAAACGCACTCCCAACGATGCTCTCATCCGAACCGGCCGATCTCGGGACACGGACGACAAGATGACGACCGTTCAAGAACGATGACTGCTTATCTGGTACTCTCCGCGCAACGACAAGGTCCGTGCGAACAAGTGCCGAATCAAACCACGACGCATCAGTGTCGCTAACGACTACCTCAATCTCGAACATCCGGCGCAACACAGCGACAATCGTGACCGCATACTCTCGCGAGAGCCATGTCGACGGAACCACCATAGCGAGGAGCCCATTCTCAGCTACCGCTGCCGCCGCCAAGAGCCACGACGGTACTGCTAAATCAGCCAGCCCGCTATAGGTCTCTGCTGCTCTTACAAAGACCTCGCGCTCGGCGTCTCCCAGAGTCCCGTGCTGCTCGAAGATCTTGATCAACCCAGAACGAACCTCGTCGGCTGAAGGCACCCTCACTTGCCCGTTGGCCGAGGTACTTCCAGTCTGATAGCGTACATACGGTGGATTCGTAATCACAAGATCCCACGCACCGTCAAGCATTCGCCATGACCGACAATCGAATGCAGATCCCGTCTCGACGTGAACATCGGGAGCAAGATTGCAGCAGCGCGTCCGGCACGTCACTGCTGTTTCCGCCACAAGTTCAATAGCCCCAAGCCGCTCCGGACGAGCGCCCACCTCCTTACATGCCACAAGCATGTCACCAGATCCAGCCATCGGATCTAGTATTGACTCTGCTGTCACAGCATTCGCGAGGGACGCTAGCGACCGAGCCAATCGTATTCCAGTGAAGTACTGACCCACGCGTTTGCGATCGATTACCGGGACTGCGTATCCCTCCGCAGATACCTTCATCACGTGTGGTAGTCCCTAGACCTTCTCGCAGGTACGCAACTGCTCCAAGATTCGGTAGAACTCCAGCGCACTCACCTCTACCTCGTCGCCATCTGCCATACAGTTGGCGACGTACCTGGACCACATGCGACGTTCGTTCAACTCTTCATGGTGCCCAGAGGCGGCTTGTTCAAGCATTCTAATCGCCTCGCTTACGCTCCTACTGATTCCATTCGCATTGCCCAATCTCTGCGTGGGTACACCTGGGCGGGCAGGTGTTAGCAAGAAGACTGCATCATCCCTTGTCCCGCCTTCCGAGACCACTTGCTTAAACGTGACCTGTTCCTTGTTGAGGACGCTTGTTGCTTTCACGCCAAGTCGGTTCGACCGAAATGCCCTGCCCAGTGCTTCCCAGACTGCCGGACTTGACGCGTGGAAGACCACCGTGACATAGCCGGTTGGCCGTAGGACACGCGATACTTCAGCAAACACTTCAGCCATTAGTGTCGCATAGTCGTCCACCGACTTGTTCTGCGCTCGACTGACGATCACTTCGTCACGCCGCTCTGTACGTTGACCGAGCCACGCCTCGTTGAGCTGATTTAGCTCACTGTACGGAATGTAGCTGCCAAAAGGGGGATCAGTAAACACATAATCTACGGAAGCACTATCAATCTTGAGAGAAGTAGACGACCCACAGATCACGCGAACATCACTCCGACTACCTTGAGTAAGTTTGAATGCGCCCGCGAACGTTGTGAGTTTGCGACGCAACCCCGCTAACACATTCTTCTCAACCGGTAAGCCACTGACATAGAGTACGCCACTCTGTGCACCTGTTAGAACAAGATCTTTCTGCGATCGTTTTGAAACAACACGAGTAAGGATAGTCGAATGAGAGCTGTTATAGGAGAGAATCCAAAGCTGGAGCGCTCGTCGAAGCTCGGTATCTGGTTCGTCCGACGCAAGTTTCCACAGGCGTGCAATCACTGCAAGATTTCGGGCTGTGTAGAAGTGATAGATCCGTGAGATGCCAGCGTGATAGCCCGAGCGAAAGAGGTCTCCCCACTCCACTTTGTCCTGTGGGACCCAGTCATGAGGTGGCGAGGGCACGCGATTAATGGCGTCACGATCTTCCTGGCTCACCATTCGCGACCAAGTACCCGATCGACTCTTGCCGTAGACTCTTACTGGCACACGGCGTCTCTGGCGAGTTGTCCGATTAGTGAACGGATCTCTGACGCCCTCCATAGCCCGATCACAGTTCGGAATATTGACATAACGACCGCAACTTGGACAATCAAATTCCGAGACGATGCGCGCTGGCTTGAACCGGACTGTCGCCTCGTAGAGCGTCCGCTCTGCTTGGCAGCAGGGAGTCCGGACGATCTCTGACCACACTACATGTCTGATCCGCCCAGGGTTTCCATCATTATCTGTCGCACGATAGTACCACCCTATCTCCTGTTCAGCTTGATCCAATAGTTTCAGGGCTGTATCGCTAAACGACATAGCATCTGGTGGATTGGCCATGATATTTGCTATGTTGGCGCCTAGCGGGCCTAACTCATATATGTACGCCGTTCTCGGCCCCCATTTCACCTCTACGTCTGCGTCTGCCGCAAGTCGCAGCATGCGCTCGGTCGGTCGATCGCACAACGACACTCCGATTCCCGTCGTGCCACTTCCGCCGAACACGTCAAGGACGGTCTCACCTGGACTTGTGTGCGCGGCGACAAAGACGCCGACCATCTCGGGGTCGATTTTCGTCGGATACGAGAACGCGTTGAAGAGCGGGCCGGTCCGCTTCGCACGTATCGGCTGGTCATAGAGTTGAAGCATCGTCCCCACCCTCCACCGGGAGCAGCGCCAACCGGTCGCGGCGAGCCTAGACGCGGGGTATGACAGCAGAGGTGGACCCTCGCACCGCCCGCCGGTGTCCAGCTCGCGCTCACATCAACTCTTCCGGCCCAGCTGGTCGAGCCATCCGTAGCCAGTCTCCGAGGGCCAGCGGCGGCATCGCGAATTCGACGCGTAGGCTTTCAGAGACGAATTGCGAGAAAGGAACTCCAGTGACACTGATCGTGCAGAGCCCAGTCAGACCAAGGCGCGTTCTTGCAGCGATTGTCGACGCCGTGAGTCCTGACACCACCTCGCTTGCCTATGCCGTGGCATATGTCACCAATAGTGGTTCGCGACTGCTGGTAGAGAAACTTCAACAGGCCGCAGAGCACGGCTGGGAAGATCAAGAGAAAACAATAATTACCTGCTTCGATTATGCTTACACGGAACCCTCTGCACTCACGTTCCTCCAAAATGAGGGATTCTCTATACGGATCGCGAATCTCGATGCGAGCAGCAAACCTCGCATCTCTCCATCTGCGACCGGTTTCCATCCGAAGTTCTACGTTGCACAACGGCCCTCCAATGATGCTGTCATTGTGACTGGATCAGCAAATCTCACTCGTCGCGCGCTAACAGTGAACTACGAGGCAGTCTCCGTCTCCGTTGAGCCGTACGCGCACTGGTTCTCGACCTGGCGTGATCTGCGCGACTCCGCGGTTCTTCTTTCACAATCTCTACTGGAAGCATACATCGACGTGCGCTCACATATCTCTCGCTCAATCCCGGATGAACCGCCAGTGCCGAGTCCGCTGCCATCACCTACTGACGTTGATACTCTCGAACATGCTGTGAGAGATCACGGACTAGATCCTGCAACGTTCTCTGGGTTCTGGATCGAAGTCGGATACGCAAGCGGTGGTTCTGGCAACCAAGTCGAGCTTCCGCGCTTGGCATCCAGATTCTTCGGCTTCGAGTTTGACGACTACGGCTCTGGACGCGCCACCATTGGTAACCCAAGTATCGGCACCGGCTTACACCACTCGGTGGAAAAGCGACTCGCGTGGCATGGCAACAATGGCATGGAGCGACTTTATGTTCCAACAGTTCAGCAAGGTGGTCAACCTGTCATGCGCAAAGTGGCGTTTTTCCAGAGATCAGCCGACTACTTCATTATGAGCGTGGTTGAACCTGAGTCATACGAGCACCAAGAATGGCGCGAGAGTTCCGCATCTACGGGAACGCTATTCAAGCTTGGGCGCACCTCGACAACCATGAGACAGTGCGGCCTAGTCTGAAATATCGGACAAGGGTACTAAACCCAGTTAGTCAGGACGCTGCAATCAATCGCGCGGATCTAACCCGATAGCCCTGTCCTCGTCAACGCCTTCGGCCGCTTGGTCGGCGAGGGCAAGGATCAGACCGACGGCCACGTTCGCCCCTACCCCGAGATCGCCAAGCGCTACCACGAAGCCGGCTGGTCGTGGGTTGCCGTCGGCGACGCCAACTACGGCGAGGGCTCCTCCCGGGAACACGCCGCAATGGAACCCCGCTTCCGGGGCTGCGTGGCCGTGATCACCCGCTCCTTCGCCCGCATCGCCGAGACCAACTTGAAGAAACAGGGCGTGCTGGCGCTCACCTTCGCCGACCCGGCGGACTACGACACCATCGGCCCCGACGACCGCATCGCCATCAGGGGCCTCGCCGACCTGGCGCCCGGCGAGCCCGTACGGGTGGAGGTCACCCGTCTCGACGGCTCGACGGCGGCCTTCGACACCCACCACACGCTGTCGGCCGATCAGATCGACTGGTTCCGCGCCGGCAGCGCCCTCAACGTCATCCGCTCCCGGTTGTAGAGGCGCTCCACGCGGCGCCCGGCCCCGTCAGGGAAGCGTCTCGGCGGGGAGGGGGTGGCGGAACAGGGCCGCCGCGTTGCGGTGGCAGATGTCGGCGATGACGTCGGCGGGCAGGTGGCCGATCATCTCCTCGAGGGCGTCCTGGCAGCCCGGCCAGGTGCTGTCGGCGTGGGGGTAGTCGGTCTCCATCATCACGTGACTGCGGTTCAGCGCCACCACCGCGTCGATGCTGGACGGGTCGCTGATGGTGCAGTACCACACGTTGCGCAGCAGCAGCTCATGGGGACCGACAGCGTCTTCGGGCCAATCCTGGCGGCCGTGGCCGGAGACCTCGATCTGGTGGCGCATCCGGTCGTACATGGTCGGCACCCAGCCGCAGCCGCCCTCGGACAGGGCGATGCGGATCTCCGGGAAGCGCAGCCCGATGCCCGACCACACCCACTCGGCGGCGGCCACGTACGCGTGCATCTGGAACAGCGTGGCCCGCACGGCCAGGTGCGGGCCGGCGTCGTCCTGAGGCATCCAGTGGCCCGACGAGCCCGTGTGCAGGCAGATCACCGTCTGGGTCTCCTCGCACGCCGCCAGCAGCGGGTCCCACCAGCGGTCGTGGATCGACGGCAGGCCCATGTGCGCCGGGTTCTCCGGCAGCGTCACCGCCGTGAAACCCCGCTCGGCGTTGCGGCGGACCTCGGCGGCTGCCAGGTGCGGGTCGCGCAGCCAGGTGATGCCCATGGGGATGATGCGCTCGGGGTAGGCGCCCCACCACTCGTCGCAGATCCAGTCGTTGAAGGCCCGGGTGACCGCCAGACCCAGGTCGGGATCGGAGCAGCGGGAGTACACCGCCCCGCAGAAGCCGGTGATGACCGAGGGGAAGCACACAGACGCCCAGATGCCTCCGATGTCCATGTCCTTGATGCGCTGGTGGATGTCCCAGGAGCCGCGGCGCATGTCACTGAACCGGGCCGGCTCGAAGGTGACGTCGTCGCGGTCGGCCCGCCCCACCTGGGCGTTCAGACCGAGTTGCTCGTAGACTTGGCCGTCGAAAACCCACGCCTGGGTGCCGTCGCCCTGCTCGATGACCCTGGGGGCATCGTCGGCGTAGCGGCGTGGCAGGCGCCCCTCGAACAGCCACGGGGGCTCCACGAGATGGTCGTCCACCGAGATGAGCGTGTAGCGAACCCGCTGCGCAGGCGGGTCCGGCAGCAGCATCTCACTCGGCGCCTCGTCGAGGTCGACGACGCTCATGGTGTGGTGGGTGGCCGGGGTCGGCCGGCCCGTGCGTATGCGGGGATCATGCGCGCACTCTAACGGTCTCCACCAAGCTGTTCGGAGGTTGACCAACCCGGCGAAGGGCGGCGATCAGGGGTCGAAACCTCCGACGGATCCGGATTCCGGCCCGCGCCGGCATGACCGCTGGGGGCCGGCCGTACCGCCAGGGCGGTCAGCGGGCGATGAACTCCTCCAGCGCCTCGGGCTTGGCGGTCAGCGTCTCCACGACCTCCGCGTCCACCTCGGCCACGATGATGTCCCCCACCTCGTCGG
>Ga0209543_1001813_pt1 | contig 17484 bp, 12 predicted proteins | sample MesohylFT_FD_187296 | JGI IMG/M metagenome (GOLD analysis project Ga0209543, IMG submission 187296) | Host-associated microbial community of the marine sponge Aplysina aerophoba from Gulf of Piran - sponge mesohyl, lysed by freeze-thaw... | ecosystem: Host-associated > Porifera > Sponge >...
CGACCGACGGTGATCGGTTTGGACCGGAATCAGTGATCGGTTTGGACCGGAATCAGTGATCGGTTTGGACCGGAATCAGTGATCGGTTTGGACCGGAATCAGTGATCGGTTTGGACCGGAATCCCCAATCTACGACGCGCTCGGCGTCGACCCGCAGCCGGGAGGCGTCCGCAAGACGACCATCTGACCGACCCATTTCCCGGTTCGCGCGCGTTTGTAGTGCCACTCGAGCATTCTTGTCGCCGTAAACTGCTGATTCTGCAATAGCTTAGTAATACCGCTGTTAAACTTGGGCTAGGACGGACGCTTCGATGTCGACGATGCGATAACCGTTCCGTTCGACGACGCTGAAGGTCTCCGCATAGGGCGTTTCGAGCGCTTCGCCTTCGACGGTGCCCGGATCGTCGGGCACGCCGGACGCGCACGCGGCCAGGCTGAGAGGCAGAACCCAACGGGTGAGGAACGACAGAGCCTCCGTCAGTCCTTCCCGCCGCCCCGCCAGACGTTGTCGGTCGGCGTCCGCTCGAACGACGGCCAGGCGTCGATCAGCGTGAACGGCACCTCCGGGTCGACGGTCGTCGGCACCGGGCCGATCCGCCGCCGGTCGCGGTCGTCGTCGAAGCGCTGCGTCACGTGGATGGCGGCCGAGACCGGCTCCCAGCCGCCGTCGCGCCAGAGCCAGCGCTGGCCGGCTATCTCGAGGGTCCGATCCGCCTGCGCGATGAGGATGTCTGACGACGCCGGCGCTCCAAGCAGCGCCTCGGCCGTGTCCGCCCCAACCGCCTCGGCCAGGGCGTCGGCGAGCGGCGCGCCGCCCCGCACGGCCGCGATCACCGCGGCAACCGCGTCGCGGGCGGCGGCCTGGCCGACGGATTCCACCCAGCCGACCGTCGCCAGCGGCGTGTACTCCTGCACCCACGGCGCGTCGCCGGCCGCCGCGACGCCGACGGCGGGCGCGTCGAGGGCGCCGAGCGCCGCAACGACCTGGTCGCTGGCCCGCGCCTGCAGCGCCAGCCACGCATCCACCCCGTCCTCCTGCCTTACGCACTCCAGTCCGACCCAGCCCGGGACGCCGACCCTCAGCCAGGCCTCTCCGGGTTCCCTCCGCAGATCGGCCCCGTCGGCCGTCCCGCGCGCGGCCAGCGCCGCTGCAATCGTGGCGCGGCGCTGCCGCCGGGCGAAGCCCTCGTCGGCGATATCCCAACCCTCGTGCTCGGGCAGCCACAGCAGGCCGCCGTGGAGGGCGGCCTCGCCGCGCTCGCGCGGCGCCTGCAGCACCGTGTGGACCGCGGGCGCGCGGCCGAGGGTCGCCTCGACGCAGGCATGCATCGCCGCGACGTCATCGAGGACGCCGGCGGCGTCGCGCGTGCGCTCCGGTCCGTGCAGCACGGCCAAGCCGCCGCGGCTGGTCTCGACCGGCGCGCCAGGCCACCACGCGGCGGCGAAGTCCAATAGCCCATCCGTGCGGCCCGCGGCCGCGACCGCGGTGCCGCCGGGGCGGTCCGCATCGCGGCCGGCGCCGGCGAAGTTCACGGACCAGCGCCAGTCGCCCGCGGGCGCCACCCCGGCCGCGGGCGCCAGCCCGCCGGCCCCGACATCGCCCGGCACGCGGTCCAGACCGTGCGCCCGGCGTTCCGCGGGCGCGCGCACCAGCCGGTCGGGGTCGTGGCCGAGGACCGGCAACAGGTCGGCGGCGCGCAGCCACACGCCGGACGGGTGCAGCCACGGGCTCTCCCCCGCGGCCGACCATCCTTCGCCGCGGGCGACGACCTCCAGCTCCACGGTGCAGCCTTCCGCCTCGGATCCGGGTCGCTCGTCCACTGCTGCCGCCGGCTCCCGCGTGCCGGCGTCAGACGCCTGGTTCGCCGTGGCCAAGCCCACGGGTCCGCAAGCGTCGAGCGGCAGCGCGAAGTGATCCAGCTCCAAGGTCACCGATTCCTCGCGCCCGTCGACGACGGCGCGCGTGATCGCGGCGCCGTGCGGAAGCGAGCCGTGCAGAATCCGGGAGCTCGAGCGCACGCCGTCGAGGCGCCAGCGGGCGGTGGCGCGCCGCCCGGCCGGGTCGATCTCGATCACCACCTCGCCGCCCGTCGCCGCAAACGGCGCCCCGGCGGCCCACCAGCGCGCCTCCCACGCGGCATCGTCAGCCGTCTCCGCCGCCGCCGACTTGTAGCCGCCCAGCCCCACGAGCCGCTCGTGGAGCACGGTGTGGACCCCGATGGCCAACGCGACGGCGACCGCGGCCAGCGCGCCCGCACCGCCCACCAGCCTGCCCATGCCGGCCCGCCAGCGAACTGGCACCGTGAGCGCGGTGCCACGGGGCCAGGCGAGCCAAGCCAGGGCGACAATGGCGGCCGCGACGGCCAGCTTGAAGAGGTCGGCCGTCAGCACGTAGCCCAGCCACGGCGCCCACCCGGAGAACTCCGACAGCGTGATGCTCGGCGGCACGCCGACCTCGGCCGGCGGGTAGCTGGTGACGGCCAGCTCATGGTTGACCACGATGAAGAACGCACAGATGACGCCCACCGCGTGCGCCGCACCCGTGTGGCGGATCAGCGCGTGGGCCAGGAGCACCAGCGCACACAGCTCCAGCATGGGCGGTGCGAGCAACAACCCGAAATAGAGGGTCGGATCCGACAGGCTGAACGCGTCGGGGGTCGCGAAGACCGTCACGATCCACACCGCAAGCACCGGCGTCAGGGCGAACACCACGGTGACGGCGGCGGCGGCGAGGGCGCGGCCCGCCACCCGGCTGCCCAGGGGCGCCGGGGTGGCGTCGGCGATCTCGCCGAAGCCGGCGCGGTCGTCCCGGCGAGCCATGACACCGACGAACCCGGCCACCATGAACACAATCACGAGGTAGTAGAACTCGATCAACAACGCCTCGATGAGATCGGGGCGCGGGAGGAGGGGGCCGTCGGCGTGCAGGATGATGTGGACGAACGAGCCGCCCACGCCCATGGCGGCCAGGACGAGCATCGCGAGCGGCGTCCCCCACCCGCGGAAGGAGAGGGCCACGTGCCAGGCCGCCTCGCTCCACGTGGCGCCGAGCCACGACGGCCGCGCCGGCGCGCGGAGCGGAGGGACGCGGGCACCCGCCGGCTCGGCTTTCGTCTCCCCTGCGGCAGGGTCCGCTTGCCGCGCCGCGGGCGCCGGTTCCAGGGCCAGCCGCTCACGCTCCGTCCGGCACAGCACGATGCCGAGCAGCAGCAGCGGCGGCAGCGTCCAGAAGAGCCGGTTGGCCACGAGCGGGGCCGTCATCTGCAGAACGCCCACCGCCTTCTCGCGCGGCGTCCAGGCGTTGGCCTGCTCCTCCGCCTCGGCGAACGCGGACGGGTCGAGGAGCGACGCGAGCGCGGGGTTCGCCTCGCCGCCGCGCACCACTACCATGGCGACCATCCAGATCAGCATCAGCGCCGCCGCGCAGGCGAACGGCCCGGCCAGCGCGCGCGTCCGGATCGCCGCGCACACGAACAGCGCGCCGAGCCCGGCCGCCGACGGCAGGGTCAGGATCAGCAGCGAGTGGCCGATCGCGAAGAGGGGCTGCGGCCCGACCGCGTCGGGAGGGAACACGCCGAGCGCGCCGAGGGGAGGGACCAGCACGAACCCGATCCCCGTCGCCAGGGACAGCACGCAGGCGAGGCCCAGCGCGCCGACGTAGCGGCCGGCGAGAAGAGCGGGCAGCGAGACCGGCGCCGACAGCACCACCTCGTGCAGGCCGGCCGTCCTGTCGCGCACCACGACCTGCGCGAAGAGCCAGGCCCAGACGAAGAGCAGCCAGACCGCCTGCCCGGTGACCATCAGGTAGACAAGGTGCGGGCTGTTGCGCGGCACGTCGGTCGCCCCGAGGTCGCGCAGGTAGTCCGCGTTCAGCAGCACCAGCATCAGGTAGGCGATCAGCCCGGGGAACGCGATGGGGATGAGCGGCCCCTGGCAGCCGGCGCGGAACTCGTACCAGGCCTCGCTGGCGGCGAAGCGCAGGGTCGTCATGCCATCACCTCCTCGTCCCGGACCCCCGCGCGCGCGATCGCCGCGTGATAGACGTCGAGAGCAGCACGATGTTGTCGGCCGCGATGTCGGCCAGCACCCGGTGGAAGCGGCTGCGTTCCGCCGGGTCGAGACCCGCCGTCGGCTCGTCGACGATGAGCAGGCGCGGGTCGCCGGCGAGGGCCAGCGCGATGCCGAAGCGGCGCAGCATGCCTCCGGAATAGGTGGCGACAGCGCGGTCCGCGTCGGCCCGGAGGTTCACCCGCTCGAGGAGCTGCGCGACCTCGCGCCGCCGCTCGGACGCGTCGGTCCTGCCCTTCAGCCAGGCGAACCGCTCCAGGAGCTGCCGCCCGGTGACGGTCGGGTAGGTGCCGATGTGCTGCGGCAGGTACCCCAGCCGCCGCCGCACGTAGTCGGGGTCGGCGAGGGCGTCGACCCCGTCGAGCGTGATCGTCCCGCTGTCCGGCTTCTGCAGTGTGGCCAGGGTCCGCATGAGGGTGCTCTTGCCGGCGCCGTTCGGGCCGAGCAGACCGTAGAGACCCGGCCCGACGGTCAGGTCGACCTTGTCGAGGGCGCGGATGCCGCCCGGGTAGGTCTTCGTCAACCCGTCGACCCGCAGGCCTTCGATAGCGTTGGTCATGGCGTGCTCCAGGTACCGGCTACCAGTCGAAGTCGACGCCGGCCCCGACGGCGCGCGGGTCGGCCATCCGTCCGTAGACTCCCGGCAATCCGAACAGCCGCCCGTCGAACGCCGCCAGCTCGTACTGGTCGTCGAGCAGGTTGGCGCCCCACAGATAGACTGACCATCCCGATCTGCCGTAGCCGACACGGCCGCCCAGGAGGCTGCGGCTCGAGACCTGGGTGAAGAGGGGCGCCGCGATCTCGGTGTAGGCGTCGTCCGTGTAGCTGAACGTCCCGCTGGCGAACCAGCCGCGCGGGTCGCGCCAGCCGAGCCCGACGGCGCCGTTCCAGGATGGCGACTGGGGAAAGGCCCGGCCGGCGAGACAGCTCGTAGTTGTCGGTGAACTCCTCTCCGTACGCCTCCGCCACGCCGAGGAAGACCGCGAACGCGAAGCCTCCCGCCTTGTACCCGCGGGCGTACGAAGCCCCGAGCGACGTGCTGGGGGTCAGGCTGTAGGCGAACGACCCGGAGGGCAGCACCTGGCTGAAGGTCTTCTCGGCGCTCAGGTGGCTCGTCAGCCCGTTGTTGTCGGCGAAGTTGTCGTTCCGCCGCGTCTCGCGGTTCAGCCGCACGCCTCTCGTGAGGAGCACGCGGTCGCTCACGGTCCACTCCGCGCGTCCGAACACGCCGAGCTGGTCGACCATACGAGGACGCCTGCCGCCGCAGCAGGAAGAAGCGTCGCCGGAGGGCGACGGCGTCCGGCAGGTCCAGGTCGAACCAGCGCACCCGGCCGTTGTCGACCCGGTCGAAGCGGGTGTCGAGGCCGCAGCCGATCTCGACGACGGTGCCGCGGGGGATGGATGGCCAGGAAGTCCTCGACGTAGCGGTCGAACATGCGCGCGCGCAGCATCGCGCCCTTCAGGCTCCGCCCGCCCACCCACTTCTCGAAGTCGTAGTCGAGACGGCGCACGAGCTCGACCGCCGACGGGTCGCGCAGCGGGCCGCGCCGCCTCTCAGTCTCCCTCGCGCGGGCGAGCAGCGGGATGAGCAGGGTCTCCTGTACGGGGCCGAGGTCCGGCTTGACCGGTTTCGTCATAGGACGTTCTCCGGGAGCGCGATGCGTGTTGCCGCGGTTGCGCCAGCCATTCCGATCACCGCCCTGTCTCCAGGGCCGGGCCGCGGCGGCTCCGAGTCGGCTCACGGCTCGCGTGCCCGGCACCGCCGCTGAGACGGCCTCTTGTGAGGTGTGTGTGAGTCCTGAACGAGCGGGGAGGGAACTACGCGGGTGGGCCGCGCGTCGACTGGATGTCGACGAACACGCTCCCTTCGCCTTGCGGGTGAGCGAACGGGACGCCGTGCGCGACGAGGTCCGGCGCGGATGGCGCGGGAACTCTGTCCGGCGGAACCAACAGATGCCGGAAGTGACAGGCATCGCAGTCGGTGTGGCCGGCCGCCTGCGTGTCGAAGCCGTGCCCGTGGCCGATGGTGCTCGTCGCAACGAGCGCCGCCAGTAACAGCATCGCCGCCGTAACCGCTGCCGCCGGTTTCAATGGCACTATGACCCTACTAGACTCCTTGACCGGCCCGCATCTTTACAGATGGGTCAAGTTCAGGTTTTGATCGTATTTCTTCGTCGTTCCTGGCTCTTTGGGCCCGGTCACCCTGGTCACCCTCGACCTACATGCTTGTGGGTCTGAGGCGAAGCCTCGCTAGACCAGAAGCTCCCCGACACAGTCAAGGGCGGGGCGGCTGTCGTTGGCCCGAAGGCCATCGGCCAGACGGTCGGCCGCCGGCTCATCGAGGACGATCTCGCTCGGCGTCCCGATGATGCGAGAATGACCGATGACCGGACGGCGAGTCGGAAGCATCGACGCCCTGCGGGGGCTCGTCATGCTGCTCATGCTGGTGGACCACGTGCGCGAGACGGTCTATCTGCACGCGCAGGTCGGCGATCCGGTGGACGTCATGACCACGCCGCCCGGGCTGTTCCTCACCCGTTCGCTGAGCCACATCTGCGCGCCGGTCTTCATCGCCCTGACCGGGCTCGGCGCCTGGTTCCACGGCTCGTCCCACACGCGGCGGGAGACGTCCATGTTCCTGCTCGAGCGCGGCGCGTTCCTCGTGCTGCTCGAGCTCACCGTCGTCGGGTTCGCCTGGACCGCGGAGTTTCCTCCGTCGAGGTTCTTCCTGCAGGTGATCTGGTGCATCGGTATCTGCATGATCGCGCTCGCGGGGCTGCTGCACCTGAGCCGGCCCTGGCAGCTCGCGGTGGGGCTGCTGCTGGTCGCGGGGCACAACCTGCTCGACGGCGTCGTCCTCAGCGGCGAGTCCCCGTTCTTCGTTCCCTGGGCCATCCTGCACCAGCGCGACATCATCGAGCTCGGCGCCGGCGTCACGGCGCGAACGAGCTATCCCGTCCTCCCGTGGATCGGGGTCATCGTCCTCGGCTTCGCGACGGGGCCGTGGTTCGCGCGCATCCGCTCGGAGGGAACGACGGTGCGTCGTCTGCTGACGCTGGGCGCCGCCCTGCTCGCCGGCTTCGTGGCGATCCGCTGGCTGAACGTCTACGGCGATGCTCCCTGGTTCGTCGCCCCCGACGCGCTGACGACGCTGATGAGCTTCCTGTCCCTCACCAAGTACCCGCCGTCGCTGCTGTTCCTGCTGGCGACGCTGGGGGCCGGGGCGGTTCTGCTGGCGCTGTTCGAAGCGACCGAGGACCGGCGCATCACCGCAGCGATCGCGACCTTCGGGGCGGCTCCGATGTTCTTCTACGTCCTCCACCTGTACGTGCTGAAGGCGGGTTACCTCGTCGCCTATGCCCTGTACGGACCGAATCAGGGCGAGTACCTGAGCGTGCCGAACCTGGGAGCTCTGTGGCTCCTGGCCGCCGCGCTGTCGGTACCGCTCTACTTTCCGACCCGTGGATTCGCCCGTTGGAAGCGGAGGCGCAGGGATCTCGCCTGGCTGCGCTACTTCTGAGACGTGCGGGGGAGGAACGCGTCCGTTCACGCAGGACGAGGCTGTCGTTGCCGCGCGCCTGTTCAACGAGTCGGGGCGGCGTCGCGGGACGATCATCGATTGCATGATCGGGGCGGCCGCCCTCGCGGACGGCGCACCGGTCGCGACATCGAACGCAGTCGATTTCAGTCGGTTCGCGGCTGCTGGCCTGAAGCTGGCGTAGTTCGAAGCGATCGATGCGGTCGACGGCAGGACGTGTACGACTTCGGACCCGAGGTGCCCTGGTAGACCAGGCGCAGCTCGTGGAGGTGGTCTTCACCGCGGAGGGGCAGGAGGTCTTCGCCTGTCCCACCTGGCACGGCGGCAAGGACTGGGAGGCGGGCGCCTACAGCCCGCGGACCAACATGCTGTACATGCCGCTCCGGAACACCTGCGCGCGCATGATGGCGACGAGGACGTTTCCGGAGGATACGCCCGTCGGCCGGAACGAGGCCAGCTCACCGTTCTACGCCATCGCCTACCGGCACCAGTTGACCCCCGGCACCGACTTCTGCGGGCACCGTGCGGGCGATCTCCGCCGAGACCGGGAGGACCGCCTGGCTTCACGAGCAGCGCGCGGGGACGATGTCGCTGGTGGCCACCGGCGGCGGCCTGCTCTTCGGCGGCGACGTCAAAGGGAGGTTCCGCGCCTTCGACGACGAGACCGGCGAGGTCCTCTGGGAGTTCAACCTCGGCTCGGCGGTCACCGGCTTCCCGATCAGCTACGCGGTCGACGGCCGGCAGTACATCGCGGTCGGCACCGGTTACTCGGGAACGTCTGGGACGTTCACCGCGCTGGCCCCGGAGCTGCGTCCGAGCCGCGGGAACAACCTGATCAGCGCGTTGATGTGCGGCTCGACCTCCTCGATCCGCGCGATGTGCGCATCGACGACCTCCAGCGGGCTCGTGTCCCCGACGCGGATTCGCCGCGCCAACTCCGCGGCTCCCAATTTGGTGATCTCGCCCATCGCAGGACCGCGCGTGGTGGAGGATGTTCCGGCGCATAACGATTATGCTGGAGACCGGGGACGCGGGCAGCGACGGGGCGAACCCGAAGCCCGAGGGGCGCGCGCAACAAATGGCTGACGACGAGACCTTCCGGCTGATCCTCGCCCTCGGAATGGCAGTCTTCCTGCCGGTCGCCCTCTACCACCGTATCCGGTCGCAGGCCAGCGGCGAGAAGCTCGACCGTCGGCAGGAAGGACTGTTCATCCTCTTCACGCTGCGCCCCTGCGGGCTGGCGGCGATGGGCAGCCTCGTGGCCTTTGTCCTCAACCCCGCCTGGATGGCCTGGTCCTCCGTGCCGTTGCCCGCCGCCCTGCGCTGGGCCGGCGTGGCAATCGGCCTGCCCACCGTCGCGCTCGGCATCTGGACGTTCCGCAGCCTCGGCCGGAACATAACCGACACGGTCGTCACCAGGCGCGAACACGCGCTGATCACGAGCGGTCCGTACCGCTACGTCCGTCACCCGTTCTACGTCACCACTGCTCTCGCGTTCGCCGCCAACGCCCTCGTGACGGCGAACTGGTTCATCGCCTCGACCGGCTTCGCCGCCCTCGCGCTCCTGGTGGTCCGGACCGCGACCGAGGAAGGGAAGCTCGTCGAGCGGTTCGGCGACGACTACCGGCGCTACATGGCGCGGACGAACCGCTTCTTCCCGCGCCTCCGATCCGCCCCGCCGGCGGAGTAGGACATCATCCGGCTGATCCCTGGCCCTCGGAAGGGCGACCTTCCTGCCGATGCCTGTCCCTTGCTCGTGATTCAGGTTGCCGTTACATTGCAGGAGTGCAACAGACCACCATGGGGAGCGCTCCCCGGAGATTCTGTCGAGGCCGCTCAGCAGCGGAGATCCTGGCCGTCGCGCTCGCGGCGGCGTTGAGCGCCGCGTGCGATTCGACGGCGTCGCGAAAGTCTGCGGCCCTCACGGCCGACGCCATCCATGTCCTGCAGTCGCGGCACGCCACCAGGCCGCTGCTGGCGTCGATCGAGGAGTGTGAGCGCGCGGCGGGGCGGGACGCCCGGCGACTTGCGGACTGCGTCCGGCGCTTGCTCCCCGAGGTGACACCGCTCGCGTTGAACATGCTGGACAGCCGCAGGTTTTTCCAAAGCAACGGCGAGTCGCAGAGGCCTGCCATAGAAGCGTTGCTCGAGGGGGTGGCGTCGGAGGCCGAGGACCCCGTTCTCCGCGCCGCCGCGCGCTACTACGTGGCGGCCGGTCTGATGCGTTCCGCGAATGCAACCCGGACGGAGCCGCGGAACCGGAACGCGCGGCCGCCGAGTGTCCTGTCCGGCGCGCTGCGGCGGGCCTATGCCGCCCGTGGCGCCAAGGCGCGGCGACGGGCCCTCGAGGCGGCGGTCGGCGCGCCCTCGGCCTCGGGCTTCGGCGCGCCCGGGATCGACGTTGCGCGGCGGGCGGCTCTGGACGCGGCAGCGGGACTGAGCGCCGGCGTCGAGGACGTCGAGTTCCCTGGTTGGGGCCGTCCAGGCGGACCGACCTTCGCCGAGGCCGAAGCCGACCTGATTCGCAGCATCCGGCACGGGACCGTCGGCGCCACGCTGCCGGAGGTCACGGGCGTACGGCTCGACGGTGTCGAGGAGTCCCTCTCGGATTATCGCGGCCGGGTCGTGCTGCTCGACTTCTGGGCTACCTGGTGCGAGCCGTGCGTCGACGCGCTGCCGGAGCTGCGCGAGCTGGTGGCGGAGCTGCCGGCGGACCGGTTCGCTCTCATCGCGGTCAGCGTGGACGACGAGGTCGAGACGGTGACCCGGTTCATGGAGGACGAGCCGATGCCCTGGACGAACTGGCACGCCAGCCGGGGGAGCGGCATCGAGCGCCTCCTGCAGGTCCGGGGCTATCCCACCTACGTGCTCGTCGACCAGCACGGCAGGATCCTGGTCTGACCCAGACTCGATTTTGCCTCGACGGTAAGGGAAGCGGTGGCAAGGCTCTCGCCGCCTGCCTGACTCCCGCGACGTACGACGCCACCGGATGACTGTCGTGGTGGTACATTCGTTGCGCCAGCGCCGTCGCGGAGGTAGGCTTGCATGACATGTATAGACTGGGGCCGAGCGCTCGCTTCGTGTCCGCCGTTGCCGCACTGACCGTCCTCGGGATCGCTCCGCCGGTCGCCGGGCAGGCTGAGAATGAACTCCCCGGCGTCGCCGTGGACGACGGTGACCACGCTTCCGAGTCATCGGCGGACCCAGGCACGACGCGCGTCCGGCGAACCATTCGCTCCCCGATTCGCGATCCGTGGTCCGCCGGTGTCCGGGTGCTCTGGCGCTCGCTCGGGGGTTCCGGTGGCGGGGTAGTACTCCCACCGACCGCGGGCGGCAATCCCCCCACCGTCCTCGGGAGTTGTTCCGCAAGTGGCTCCTGCTCGCCGAACAGCGCACGTCTCGAAGGCGGGGCGCCGGGTACCGCGACGACCGGGAACGGCTTGCCCGTGCAGGGCGTCGCCTTCGACGCGGGGCGCCTGGTGACGTCGGGAGTCGAAGTCGGCATCGGGCTCGACCTGACGACCCATCCGGGCCAGGCACTCTTGGCCACGGTGCCGGGCGTCGGGTTTCGGACCGTTACCCCGGAAGATACCGCGTTACAGGCGCTTACCGGCGAGCGCGCACTACAGGTCGATCTGGCGGCTCGGCTCACGTACCGCTCTCGAGGCGACGATCCCGTGGCCCGTGGTGCGTCTCTCGCCAAGCCCTACGTCGGTATCGGAGCAGGGATGTCGCGATACTTCCCCGGGTTCTCCACTATTGGCGGGCTCGGTTTCAACGACGCACCGCTGTCACCTTCAGGCGCAGCGCATCTCACCGCCTTCGATCCCTGGATCCCGAACTTCCAGGTCTACGGCGGCTTCCTCGTGTCGTTCGCAAGGATGGCGCCGATGCTGGACGTCGACATCCGGTACATGCGGGCGGCGAACCGCGGCGTCGACCTGGGGGGCTTCCGTTTCGGTACCGGTATCCGCTACCCGTTCTGACGTCGTGCCGGACCAGGGTGCGTGTCGACGCCCCCCGTCGCCGGCAACCTGACGAAACGAAGGGACTTCGGGGCCGTCCATCCGCTAAGATGCCCTCGATCAGGAGGTACAGCATGCGGCAAGTCATCGCGATTCTGGCGGCCATCGTCCTGTTTCCGGTGCTGGCGGCAGCCCAGACACCGGAGCGCACCCCGTGGGGCGACCCCGACCTCCAGGGCGTGTGGACCAACCGGACCACGACGCCGCTCGAGCGGCCGAGCGAGTTCGAGGGGCGGACGGTGCTCTCCGACGAGGAGCGCGCGGAGATCGACGCGCAGGCCGAGGCCGCACGGGACCGCCCGCCGCCCCCCGGCCAGACCGGCGGCTACAACAGCTTCTGGCTCGACCGCGGCGTGCGGAACAGCCGGACGTCGCTCATCGTCGACCCGCCCGACGGGAGGTACCCGGCGCGGACTGAGCGGGTGCGGGAGAGCGACCCGGCGTTCGCGGCGATGCGGGACGGGACGAAGTTCGACAGTTGGTACGACCTGAACCTCTACGACCGGTGCATCACGCGCGGTGTGCCGGGCTCGATGATCCCCGGCTTCTACAACCACAACTACCAGATCCTGCAGACGCCCGACTACGTCGTGATCCTGGTGGAGATGATCCACGACGCGCGGATCATCCCGCTGGACGGACGCGGCCACCTGCCGTCGCAGATCGGCCAGTGGATGGGTGATTCGCGCGCCCGCTGGGAGGGTGACACGCTGGTGGTCGAGACGACCAACTTCACCCCGAAGGGCGACGAGCGGGTGCGGTACCTCGTGCATGCGGGCAGCGAGCAGGCGCGCGTGGTCGAGCGGTTCACACGGGTCGACGCCGACCGCATCGACTACAGCTTCACAGTCACCGACCCGGCGACGTACGCGCGCCCGTGGACGGCCGAGATTCCGATGGTGCCGCTCGGGGGCGAGATCTTCGAGTACGCGTGCCACGAGGGGAACTACGGGCTGGAGAACATCCTGGCGGGCGCCCGCGCGGCCGAGCGCGCAACCGAGCAGTAGTCGGCCGGCTCGACGCCCAAGACCCGGAATCAGGCCTTGGGAATCCCGATTTGCGTGTGCCTCGGTCGCCTGCCTCCGGCTGCAGGCGGCCGGCACGCGGCTTTCACGTCTTGCGTGGCTCGTAATCCTCCAGGTCCGCCGCCCCTGTTCCGTTGAAGCGGGACGACCCTCCGACGTGCCTCCACTGGCGCATCACCTCAACACCCTCTTCGAGCAGGACTGCTTCGCTCCGGCCGATGCCCTCATCCGGCATCAGCAGCACGTGTCGGGCTTCTCCGGGCTCCAGCTTGAGCATCCCGCCGCCGAGCGGATGTCCCTCGAGCTCACAGCTCAGCCGCCCGGCCGCCGAACCCCACGCCGTGGAGAGCTGTTCTCCCGATAGAGCCGCACCTCGGTCGAACAGCCCGGACCGAAGGTCGACGGCCAGGAGCGCGTTCGTGCACGTGCACCTGCCGCGGTTGACGGCCAGCGCGGGAGACTTCCCGCTCATGTACGTGAGGACGAACTCGGGGCGCCGGACGTCGGGCACGGTGTACCAGGGCGTCCGGTTGCGGCACTTGTAGGCGGCCTTCGCGCGCCGCCCTTCGTCCGTGCCGAGATAGGCCCGAACCGCGTCCGGCACCTCGGCGCGCGGCGGGATGCGCAGCAGGAAGACCGGTTCGTCGCGCGCGATCCAGCGCTCGATGTCGGCGTCGTCGATCACGGCGCCGGTGATGTACCGGCTGTTTCGGATGGACGGCACCAGGAACTCGTCAGGAATCTGGAAGCGGGCTGCATCGGACGGACGGAGATGGAAGAAACGGTTTGCGCCGCTGATGTAACCGATGCCCACTTGGGCGATGTGTCCCAGTCGAACGGTGCCGTGATCGGCTGCCATGCGCTCGTAGACGTCGCGGACGCGTGGCGGCAGCAGGAAGGGGCGCAACCTGCCGCGCCAGCGATTGCGCCACGCTTCGATGGAGATCTTCTCGGACACGCGCGGCGGTGTCGCACCGGGGCCAAAGCACTCGATTCCCGACAGCCGTATATTGTCCGTCCGACAACCGGCGTTGTCGGCGAGCAGCAGCCAGCAGTCTTCCGAAAGCCGCGGGAACACCTTCTCCTTGATGGCGACCACGTGCACCGAGCCGAAGTTGGCAACGAGGTAGTCCAGCAGCGGCACGGCGTACGGCGCATGTCCGATCTCCGCCGGCACGACGAAGGCGAGCCGCCCGCCCAGCCGCAGTTTGCTCGCCGCCGCGACGATGAACGGCGCCCACGACGACGAGAGCGCGCTGAACGTCACCCCCAAGCGGCGGCAATAGTCGAGCGCCGCTCGTCTCGTCGCGCCCGTGAACCGCTGGTACCGGATGAACGGCGGGTTGCCGGCGGCGCAGTCGAACCGGCGCCTGTCGTCGGCCGCCCATGTGAAGAAGTCGGCTTCGACGACCGTCGCATGCGGGGCACGACAGGCAGCCTCGGCGACCGAGACGGGATCGCGTTCGACCCCGACGCTGTGAGGGTGCAGCGCGATGAAGCGCCCGTCGCCGCTCGACGGATCGAGCAGGAGGTCGGCCGGGTCCCTGACCACCCACCGCACCAGGGCGTCGACGACCGCCTCCGGCGTGAAGTACGCCCCGAGCGTCCTGCAATCGCGCGGCATCGGACTCGGTGTTCACGAACTCCCCGACACGACGATGCAAGACGCGAGCCGGATGAAGTACCCGGCGCGGACCGGCAGCCCCAGTGAGGTGGGTCGATCCCGACACTGGCGGCGACACTTGAATTGTGCTCAAGAGATCCGCACAATTGCGGCGGATGGCGTCGTCCCGTTCCCTGGAAGCTCGCAAGAGCCGCGGCGCCTTTTTCACGCCCCAGGCGATCACGAGGTTCCTCGCTCAATGGGCGATCCGCCGACCGACGGACGCTGTCTTCGAGCCATCGTGCGGTGAAGCTGCGTTTCTGGCAGCCGCAGCGGATCGCCTCCATGCACTCGGTGCTCCCTCGATCGCCACAGACCAACTGCAGGGCACAGACATCGACCAGGTTTCCGTGAGTACGGCCGGCGGGGTACTCGGAGACCGCGGCGTAACTGCGCGTCTCTCTGTCGGTGACTTCTTCGACACCGTTCCACAGCGCAAGTTCGAGGCCGTTATCGGCAATCCGCCGTACGTGCGGTATCAGGCATTCGCCGGAGCCGCCCGGGCGAAGGGCATGGAGGCAGCACTCGCTCAGGGAGTGCGCCTGACGGCGCTGACATCCTCATGGGCGCCGTTCGTTGTGCACGCCACTTCTTTTCTCGCACAAGACGGAAGGCTCGCGTTGGTACTTCCAGCGGAACTCCTCGCCGTCAACTACGCTGCACCGGTTCGCCGTTTCTTGATGCAGCGGTTCGCCCATGTGCGGTTGATATTGTTTGAGGAACGCGTATTCCCGGGAGTTCTGGAGGAAGTCGTACTGTTGCTGGCGGAAGGCTCCGGACCGACCAGCCACTGCGAATTGCACCAGGCGAAGAACATTGGATCGTTGAACGATCCCGACTGGAAGAGATGGACGCCCGACGATGTAGAGGCCCCGTGGGTCACCGGGCTACTGCCGGCCCGGACGGCATCACTCTATGCGGATCTCGCCAAGGGTGAGACCTTCTCGAAGCTGCTCGACTGGGGTGATACTTGTCTGGGCATGGTGACTGGCAACAACCGCTACTTCGCGCTGACGGCCGCTCGGGTGAAGGAACTGGAGTTGCGACCCAGTGACTTGATGAAGATCTCACCACCTGGATCGCGACACCTGCGTGGTCTTTCGTTCACACCAAGCGCGTGGGAAGAAATGGTCCGTACAGGCGCGCGGGCCTATCTCTTCGATCCCAACCCGGCAGAGCTTTCGGACAAAGCGTTACACTATATTGCCGACGGTGAGACTGCGGAAGTGCACACCGCGTACAAGTGCCGTACGCGATCACCCTGGTGGAGAGTCCCTCGCGTCACAACGCCGGACGCCTTCGTAACGTACATGAACCACGAGGCACCGCGAATCGTGGCCAACCGCGCGCAGGTCTCGTTCTTGAACTCGGTTCACGGCATTGTCTTCGCTCCAGGACGCCGACAGATCGGCATGGACCTGTTGCCGATCGCGATGCTGAACAGCGTGACACTGCTCGGCGCCGAACTCGTTGGTCGAGCGTACGGCGGCGGCCTGCTGAAGCTGGAACCGAAGGAAGCGGATCGTTTGCCAGTACCGTCTCTCGGTGCGGTTTTCGCTGCAGCGGCGGACCTTCGACGTCTCCGCCCGACGTTGGCGAAGCATCTGCGGACCAGGAACCTGACCGATGTCGTGAAGGCAGTGGATAGAGTATTGTTACGTCAATCTCTGAAGATTTCTCGCGACAAGATCGACCAGCTTTGGGCCGCACGCCGCGCGTTGTTTGGGCGCCGTGTGAGCAGAGCGCGGGGCAACGTGTGATGGCGGCCCCGGACGATTTTCTCTCCGCCGCACTGAAGACCCTCGGTGAGAAACCGGAAGACCCTGCACCACGGGCGACCAAGCAGAAGTACTCGCAGCAGGTGTCCGAAAAGACCGCTCTTGCCATCGCTGAGGAGCTTCGGCAGCGCGGTCTGGATGGGGCGCGGCCGGCTCTGCCCGGAGACCTCGGTCTATCCGGTGCAGAGCGACGCATGGCCGGGGGTATAGGCGCCAAGAGAGTCGATGTTACCTGGGCCACCGAGGAATCTGGCCTGCTGCTGGCGATCTCGATAAAGTCAATCAACTTCCGAGACCAGCGGTCGAAGAACTTCCAGAAGAACCTGACCAACCGGCGTGGCGACATGCTGTTCGAGAGCGTGACGCTGCATAGACGTTTTCCATATGCGGTCCTGGGCGGGTTTCTGTTCGTCGACAAGGACGCGGAGCATGACGCGACGGACAAGCGGCGCTCAACATTCCTGAACGCGCATGATCGGTTTCGCCTCTTCACGGGGCGTTCGGATCCGGGTGGACGGGACGAACAGTACGAACAGCTCTACATCGCACTCATGGACGCCAACCCCTTCGCTCCGACCATACGGATCTTCCTTGCCGGCGACCCGCTGGCAGAAGTGCCGATCGCGGATGCTCTCGACAGGCTGGTCGCGACCGTCGCCGAACGGAATCCCGACTTCTACGAATACGTGAACGGGAGGATTCAAGCGCCCGGCTGATCTCTCCGGGCAGCGGAGACAAGCCCCCTCACTCGCTGTCGGCGGTGCTGCCTGCACGTATCTGGCATAGAGCTGATGGATCTCTGCGTGATCTTCCGCACTCAGCTCCTCTGCCGATACGGGATGGGTGTGGCTCTTCTTCGTTGACCGTTTTTCCCCCTGTTCATAGGCATTTTCGCCCGCGGACGGTTCCTTTTCTGTTCATTTTCGCGGGGACAGAACTCCGGACAGCGCCCACCCGCCTCTTTCGGGCAGCCAGCCCGATCTGATCACGGCACCTGGCGCGCCGGTCGGTTCCCTCTGGCGCGCCCCCTCTGGACATTTGCGGGGCGTTTTGCTACGGTGCCGTGGGAAGGGAGACGCTGCTGTGTCGACCGTGGCGACGACGCGATTCTCGGGCCGTGCGTTCGGCGTGCAGGAGATGACGTTGATCCGCGAGGTCGTGCGGGAGTGTTCGGGTCTGAGCCGGATGGAGCTGGCGCGCACGGTGTGCGAGTTGTTGCGGTGGCGGCGCCCGAACGGGCGGCTGAAGGCGCGGGAGTGCCGGGAGTTTCTCGAGCGGCTCGACGCGGAGGGTGCGCTGGAGCTGCCTGCCAAGCGCCGGGGCCGCGCACTCGGTTCGGTCACCCGCGTTCCCCGGACGGCGGCCGGGGAGCCGGGGCTCCCGCTGG
>Ga0209543_1001815_pt1 | contig 17469 bp, 18 predicted proteins | sample MesohylFT_FD_187296 | JGI IMG/M metagenome (GOLD analysis project Ga0209543, IMG submission 187296) | Host-associated microbial community of the marine sponge Aplysina aerophoba from Gulf of Piran - sponge mesohyl, lysed by freeze-thaw... | ecosystem: Host-associated > Porifera > Sponge >...
GTCGCCGTCACCGTCACCCCCGAGCCCTCGGCCACCGGGTTCGGAGACGCCGACAGGCTCACCCTCAAGGCGGTGGGCATCTTGTTGGTCACCGTGACCCAGCTGCTAAGGTTGTTGTTCGTCCCGTCCGAGCTGCCTGCCCGTATCCGAAGGTCGTAGGAGGTTCCGTGTCTGACCTCATGCCACGTAGAAGAGCCCTTGGGAAGCTGCCGCCCGACGAAATCCAAGCTGGTGTCGGTGGGCCCCGAAACGTGACCTACCTCATTGACAAATACAGGGGACCAAGCACTGCTCGCGTCCTGGGAACGCTTCCACTCGAATAGAAAGCCAAGCGGCGTCCCACCCCAGGAACTGGGGGGCTGCCAGTTGATGGTGAGCTTGTCGTTGCCGGGGGTGACGCTGACGTTCCGGGGCACCGAGGGCCCCTGCGCCTCCGCCGGCGCGGCGTGGAACAGCGACAGCGCTCCCAGCAGCGCGGCCAGCACAAGGAAGACTAATGTCCTCCGTTTATGTATTACAGAATCAAGTTTTTGCGGGGGGGGGTAGAAGAGAACTCGTATCGCACCAGTTTCCTGCTGCTATGCGTGAAAGTTCTCATGGAATCAGTTTTCCCCCTTGACAGCCGACCTCGACGTATTAGGAACATGCGGTCGGTCTAGATATGTAGCAGTTAATTTAACAAAGATGAATGCGCACTGTCAAATCTCCGTGTAAGAAGTGTAAGGTGCTTGTGAAAAGATAGAGGAATTTGAACACATGGTAGATACACCTCGCACACATTGATTTTGTGGTATATCGATATTAAAACAGATTCCTGTTTAGAACATATTGAACGCTTCGGGGAAATCGTCGATGATCTCAGAAAAACTATCCGTTACCCGGTCGGCAAGCGCAAGTTCGTCGCCGGAACATGAGTTAGTAATCCCAACGCATATCATCCCGGCCCTTTTAGCCGCCAGAACGCCGTGGGGAGAATCTTCAAACACAACACACTGGGCGGCCGTTATGGTGCTGTCGTAATCTCTTCTGAGTCTCTCAAGGCATTTAAGGTAAACCTCGGGGGATGGCTTCGGGTTTTCCGTATCATCGGCTCCTATTACAAAACCGAAGAACTCGGAAAGCCCCTTACGCCTCAGTATGAGATTAATCTCTTCGGTTAACGCACCGGAACCTATCGCCACGTGAAACCTGCCTTGAATGGTTTCCAGGAACTCCACTACCCCGGGGAAAATTCTTATGTCCTCCCCTATCATTTCTTCAAAACAGACGCCTTTTTCTTCTACAAGCCGCACGATCTCCCCCTCCGTGCCTTCTTGTCCGTTATCCTCAAGGAATCTCCTGAAAAAGTTTTTGTCATCGCAGGCGAGGTACCGCAGGTAATAGTCGGTGGGCGAGAGCTTTAGTCCCAGGGTTTCCACGGTTCTCTGAAAGGCCCTCAAGTGTAGAGGCTCACTGTCTACTATCACGCCGTCAAAATCGAATATGACCGCTTTTATCATCCTGTTTTTCCGATTCCTGGGATACTGTTCTCAACCAATGGGGTTTCACCGCGCGAACCTGACATCATCAGGTATTGACGCACGGGAATATCATAAGTTTTGTGTTAATTCCCTTAACAAGGCCCACTCTCAATTTCGTCACTTTTTCCTGTTCAGAACTTAGGTTGAGCCTGAATCAGGACTGTTTTCCTCATGAAAACGTCTGACTTCTTCCCGTACGGTGATTTCTTCCTCACACCCTCCCAACTCTAAGATACAAAAGCATTTTACAGGTTTTCGCGGAACAATTCCCGTACAGATTCACTACCCATCCCACAGGGTGAGTTTTTCCAGAATCCATCGTAGCCCACTGTCGTGCCGCGCGGCGCGCCTGATATCTTCGGTTGTGAAACGTTTCCGCAATTTCTCAGCGGACGCTGGCTTGCGATATTCCGGCCAGAATTTCCGTAGTTTTCGTTCCGCGTTATTTGCCGCTGGCAACTGCTTTTCCTGACCAGGATGGAATCTCAGCAGCACTCCTTCAATATTCGGCTTCAGGTAAACCAGCTTCAGGTTCTCGGCATCAGCTTTTGGCTTGGGGTTACGCCCAGATTTCATGTCCTGTTCAAGGCGGTCGTAATCAAGAAGAATCCACCCGGTTGAAAAGTGTCCATAGAGTCGCTCGCGACGACGGTATTTGCGAACCGCGTGTTCGGTAACAGCAAGGCTGTCTCCACCGCCACAGACAACGATATCAAGATAGAAGCTGAGACCTTGTTCGTCGCAAAGAGTACCAAGCAACTTGGCAAGTGAGCGTTCGCTCTCTCCTTCCGCGCCGATAAAAACACGTTTTCGTTTTGGGAACCGTGAAGGTTGTCGTACCATACGTCAGCCGAAAACAGGTAACCCTCCAAGGTATCCGCCGCGGTACTGCTTCTGAAGGCTTACGTCGCGACGCAGACCCCGGACCTCGCGCAGGCCATACATGCACGTAACGCCGTCACTGTTCTTCTCAACTATATAAAGCTCTTCTTTCTCCAAGTCATCAAGGATAGCAGGATTGTGCAGCGAGCAAATTAGTTGAGCTTTGTTCGGGTTGGTTTCCTCTGCCCTGAACCAGCTAAGAATCTCCAAGGCAAGTTCCGTGTGAAAATCGGAGTCAAGGGAATCCATGATCGCAAGACCTCCTGTTCTGAGAACATATTCAAGCAGAGGGAACATATGCGCCAGATGGCGCGCGCCTGCAGACTCGGCATGAAGCATAACAGGTACGGCCAAACCGTGATGTCTGAAAACCATTTCCGATTGCTTGTCGGATACCGGCATTATCTCCAGACCATTAATTCCCAAGTCGAAACGTTGCAATTTTTCCGAAACCGCAGCTAAAAGTTCGGGTTTATCCCGATATAAACGAATTATCGAATCTGTATCAGGACGCCATGGGTCGGAACCTGCTACATTGGTCGACATGTTGCGGATATCCTGAGTGAGATTGGAGAACGGTCCTACTCCCATTTTTCCGAGCGTTGAGATTGCCGAAGCCTCTGGCGGAACGGACATGAGGCGGTCATCCCTCTGGCTTACCCCTAACTCTCTAGCGATATAGATTGGGTGGTTCCGATGCCTCTCAAGTAATCTGAAAGGCCTTCCTTTCGGAAAAACATGAATCGCTTCGTACGCGACGACAGGGCTTGTGGAACTGATACCGTCTCCGGCTCTGGCGATCTCCAGAGTATATCGGTAAAGAAAACCATCGCCGTTACCCGAGTAGAGCCATTTCCCGTCAATATATACCTCAACCCGCGTAGGATAATTCGCCCTCTCCGCAGTAAGAAACGGGATGAATCTATTAATGTAGCCCGGCTGTTCATACGAATTCGCAGCGAAACCCAGAGTTAAGACCAAGGAACGCAGCAGTGTCGTCTTTCCTGAACCATTATGTCCGAACAGCGCAATTACACTTGGAATACGGGCATCGGGCCGCGACGGACTTCTCCGGAAGCAGGGCAACTCGGGGCTTGTACCGGGAACGCGAAAATCAACGGATATCTCTTCCCGTACAGATTGAAAATTAGAGACACGAAATTGATGTATCATAAAAAGATCCCTACGGATTTTTGTTATATATGCATAATAACACTATAAAACAGCAGAAGCAATAGCATTTCTTGACAAACATCGACAACATCCTGAATCTTTCGTAAACACAAAGAATTAAAGAAAGCAAAACCGGACAATCAATTAACTCCTTACACAACTTTCTTGCCCCCGTGTGAATAAGATGGGATTATGGTATTTTACTGAAGAGAACCTGTTCAGAACAAGGAATACGGGAGAGAAAAAAGATGGATTACTACAACCCCGAGGATCTCAAGAGATTTTCTGAGATCGGTGAGTTCGGAAAAGATCTCATGGATAAGTTTTTCGAGTACTACAACTCGGCAACGGGCGAAGAAGGAGCGCTTACAAAAAGGGAAAAGGCGCTTATAGCCTTGGCCGTGGCGCACACCGAAAAATGTCCTTACTGCATAGACGCATACACCACTCAGTGTCTTGAGACAGGAGCGGACCCCGAACAGATGACCGAAGCAGTACATGTTGCCGCCTCAATGTCTGCAGGCATAAAGCTCATCCATGCGATCCAGATGCACAACACGCTGAAAAAAAACCGTGCCCTTTAGAAACAAAAGTCGAGTGGGAGGGCAGAAGTTGAGAATCTAATTTTAGAGGTTCTGAGCGGGAGGAGAAGAGGCTCCGCGAGAAGATCTTGGAAGCTTCCAGACGGTACTGGATGTTTTAAGAAAAAAAGCAGATAATAGAACCCGCACCGCCGGATGGTTACAGAATGAGTCAAAGAGCAAAAACCGAAGAGAAAGCCAGAATAAACAATCACGATTTTTCCCGAAAACTGACCGGCCAGGGTCTTGATATCGACCCTATCACGGTTGAAACCCTGCAGGTAAACATAACCAAGCTCTGCAACCAGACCTGCACTCACTGTCATGTGGATTCCTCGCCCTGGAGAACGGAACAGATGAGCCTTGAGTCCGTAGACAGATGCCTTGAGATACTAAGCGAAAATGACTGCATAAAAAATCTCGACCTCACCGGCGGAGCTCCGGAGTTAAACCCCCATTTTGACTACTTCGTGGAAGAAGCCAGAAATCTTGGCAAACACGTAATGGTAAGACACAACCTGACCGTTACTCTCGATGGAAATCCCCGGACGGGAGAGGAGAAAATGTACATACCGGGATTTTTCGCCAAAAACCGCGTCGAAGTCATATCCTCGCTTCCATATTACAGCAGCTACTTTACGGATAAGCAGAGAGGGAAAGGAGTTTTTGAAAAAAGCATAGAATCACTCAAGATGCTTAACCGAGAAGGCTACGGAGACGGGAAACTCAAACTTAATCTGGTGTACAATCCCGTCGGGACCTTTCTTCCCCCGGACCAGAGGAGCCTGGAAACAGACTTCAAGGCAAAGCTTAAAAAAAACTACGGCATAAGGTTCGACAACCTGTACACCATGACCAACATGCCGATCAACAGGTTTGAGAAGGAACTGAAAAGACAGAACGCCTACGAGGAATACATTGAAAAGCTCGTAAACGCCTTCAATCCCAAAGCGGTCGACGGCATAATGTGCCGGAACCTCCTGAGCGTAAGTTACGACGGAAAGATCTACGACTGCGACTTCAACCAGATGCTTGAGATGCAGGCCCGAAACGGGAACGGAGGACTGACCATATTCAATTTCGACCTGCGGCAAGCGACAAAGAGAAAGATAAAATTCGGTATTCACTGTTTCGGCTGCACCGCCGGGGGCGGAAGCAGTTGCGGCGGCCAGACGATATCCTGATTCCAAGGCTTCACGGAATGTCGCAAAAAAACGATAACGCCCTGATCGTTTTTCTTAAGTATCCGGAAACGAAAAAAGTAAAGACCCGTCTGGAAAAAAGCATAGGGGCCCGGCAAGCCACGGAACTCTACCGCGAGACGGCAAGTTTCGTTGCCGATTCTTTCTCGAGTTCAAAGGAATGGAAAACTTTTTTCTTCTACACTCCGGAAGAGAGGAAAAAAGAAATCTTCGAGTGGCTAGGCGACAGAGATGCATTTTTCTTCGCACAGGATGGGGAATCTCTAGGGCAGAGAATGTCCCACGCGTTTGCGAAGTGTTTTTCACTTGGATTCAGAAATGTCGTCATCATAGGCACAGACTGCGTGATGATAACCGAAGAGGATGTGGAGACCGCGTTTTCGCTGCTCTCGGGAGGTAAATTTGAAGCGGTTCTGGGCCCGGCGACCGACGGAGGTTATTATCTCCTTGGGTTATGCAGAGAAACGGACGCGGTTTTTCAGGACATCCGATGGAGCACCTCCCGCGTATTTAAGGAAACCGAGAAACGCATGGGGGAAAACGGCCTGCGCCACGCGGTCATGAGAGAACTAGCAGATATTGACGAGGAAAAAGACATAAGCATAGAAGATATAATGAGAAGAGATACGGAACTCGCGCGCAGACTCACACGCCTTCTCTCAAAAGACCAAAGAAGCAAGGGAGAGTCGGCATGAATTCCGAAATCCTGGATGTGGGAATACTCGCTTCTTTTTTCGCCGGAGTAATCGCTTTTCTCTCGCCCTGCGTTCTTCCGCTTATGCCGGGTTATCTCTCAGTAGTCACACGTCTTTCATACGAGGATCTTTCAGGTGCCCGGGATCTGCCCAAATTCTCGAGGGTGATTGTACCGAGCATCATCTTCATACTGGGATTCTCAACTGTCTTCGTTTCGTTGGGCGCATTTTCTTCCCAGCTTGGGGGAATGATTTCCGGCAACAAGACTTTTTTGCTCAGAATAGCCGGAATATTCGTAATTCTTTTCGGAATATTCGTAATGGAGATCGTGAAGATCCCCTTTCTTGAGAGAGAACGCAAAATCTCCCTTCCGCAGGAAAGGGGAAACCTTCTCGGAACCTACATTCTCGGGGTGGCATTCGGGTTCGGCTGGACACCATGCGTAGGACCTATTCTCGGATCCATACTCCTTTACGCAAGCACGGTTGAAGGAACATTAAACGCGGTGGGACTGCTCGCGGTTTACTCACTCGGGATCGGCATACCATTCATGCTAGTCGGTCTTGCGTTTAACAGCGCCATGAGATCCTTTGGAAGCGTCAGAAGGTATTATCCGTATTATAAGTACGCGATAGGCTCGGGACTTGTAATTATAGGAATCATGATGTTTTCAAACGAAATCTACTACTTGAATATTTACGGCCAGAAAATATTTGACGCAGTAGGAATAGATTTCTGGAAAAGATTTTAGGGTGCGATAACTCCTCAGGGAGCAACTCAGCTTGCGTGGCCGTCTAACAGGGAAACGCCCTCAAGCCGTGAGAACTCCCGACAAATATAACCGGGGCACTCGGTCGTAAGCGATTCCAGGAGCATCCGCGCCACTTCGAACTGTTTGACATCGTCACGCACCAAATAACGGACCAAAACATCTGTATCAAGCACAATCATTTCCCTCACACGCCCCATCTGCGATAGCCTGCTCCATCTCCTCAAGAGTAACCGTAGGACCAGCGTACTGCAGTGCGCCACACAGTCGTTTAACACTCCGCACAGGCATAATACGCACTCCACTGTCAGTAATGAAATAACGTACCTTGTCTCCGGCCCGCAGACCAAGAAATTCACGAACAGATTTCGGCAAGGTCGTTTGTCCTTTTTTTGTTATGGAAGATTCGGTCATCATACCTCCTCCTGTTACATTGCAATATGCAGTTTAACCTTGCTATAGTCAGATCGGATTACGCATCTCCGTAGCTCAGGATTGCGTAGCTGTACACGCCTGCAAGAGCGGCGACGGAATCTACGGCTTCCGGAGCGACCCGTTTTCCGACTTCAAGCAGTTCCTTCGATTCCTCTACCTTCATTCCGTGGCGCTTTTCAAAAACGCTCAGGTCGTCAAACCCGGTCACCCAGGTCACGTTGAAAGTCTCCTGAAACATATCAGTTGCCCTAACAACCTCAGGGTTTTCGTAGGTCCTGTTAATGACACTCAATGGATAGTAGTCAAAAGCGATTTTAAACGAAGGAATTCTGGCACACAGACTGTCAAAGAAACTGTGGATCAGCTCAATGGGAAGATACATGCTGTTTCCTTCCCAGAGAAAAAGTATCGGGGAGTTGACGTCAAAGCCCGCCTTGATGAGTTTTTCCGGCAGGTCAACTTCAAGATAGTTGCATGGTATGCTTGCGCATGGCGTAACGCCGTGGCTTTCAAGAACCTTGTGTTTGAACTCCAGAAGGGCCGGCTGATCAACATCGCAGAAACGCACTCCCTCGGTCTGAAAGACCATGGAACGCATGTCAAACCCGCAGCCGAGTATGACAATCTGTTTCATTCCGGCTTGAATCTCGCGTCTTGTGATTTCATCCAGTATGCAGAAGCGGTAACGGAGAATTTCAACCGATTCCGGAAGAATTTTTGTTATCCTGTCGACCTTTTCCCTTATTTCGTCCGTAACAAACCAGTGGGCGTAGGGGTCGTTGAACACGCGGTGTTCACGGTTTCTTTCCATTTCCCTGTAACAGGCTACGGCAAACGCGGTTGTTCCAACTTCATTTATGTCTGACATGGCAGATCCACATAAAATTACGGGGATGCGCATTCAGGAGAAACGGGATGCGGTGCCCCTGTTATCAAGATATGCTCTATTACGACATTGGCAAGCAAAAGATCTTTTCTGAACTTCGGATAAAAACAGCAATTATATACTTGATTACCCTCCGTACAATCAAGTATATAATTCCATACTTGTTACGGTTAACTGGAGGTAAGAATGCCCTTATACGAATATGAATGCTGCGATTGCGGAGAGGAGTTTGAAGTTCTGGTGCTTGACTCAGGCGAAATCATAAAATGTGCGAGTTGCGACTCGCAGAACATCGGAAAGCAGTTCTCGACCTTCGGACTTGGCAGCGGGAGCTTGGGAATTTCCGAGAGCGAGGATTCAGGATGCTGCTCGCAATCGTCTTGCTGTTGCTGTTGCTGATTTCCCAGTGCAATTGCACAAAACTTATCTCTGTATATAATTAACTTCTCATTTTAAAACACCCGATGGAGGATCGGTTCACAATGTGCGATAGTGACAAAGATATGAAGGAAGCCGCCCTTGAATATCATAGAAGCGGAAGAAAAGGAAAACTTGAAGTAATACCGACAAAGCCCTGCGATACGGCCTGGGAACTTTCCCTCGCGTACTCTCCTGGAGTCGCTGAGCCCTGCAGGGAAATAGCCAAAGACGAGAACCTCTCTTATGAATACACCAACAGGGGAAATCTGGTCGCGGTAGCTTCAAACGGCACTGCAATACTGGGACTCGGAAACCTGGGCGCCCTAGCAGGAAAACCCGTGATGGAAGGAAAAGGGGTGCTTTTCAAGAAGTTCGCAGACGTGGACGCCTACGACATTGAAATAGACACCGAGGATCCCGACGAATTCATAAAGACCGTAAAATACCTCGAGCCCACTTTCGGCGGGATAAATCTCGAAGATATAAAAGCCCCGGAATGCTTCTACATTGAAGACAAGCTGAAAGAGGAAATGGACATACCCGTTTTTCACGACGACCAGCACGGAACCGCGATAATATCGGGCGCAGGACTCCTTAACGCCTGTGAGATTACCGGGAAGAAAATGAGTGAACTCAAAATGGCGTTTAACGGCGCCGGAGCTTCCGCAATCGCGTGCGCCGAGTTCTTCATATCACTCGGTGCAAAAAGAGAAAACATAATAATGTGCGACAGCAGGGGCGTAATTTACAAGGGAAGAAACGCGGGGCTTAATCCCCAGAAAGAAAGGTTTCTTGTTGAAACGGACAAAAGAACCATAGGGGACGCGCTGGTCGGAGCTGACGTGTTTGTCGGACTCTCAAACGGCGGAGCCATTAACCAGGAAAACGTAAAGAGCATGGCGAAGAATCCTATAATATTCGCCATGGCGAATCCCGATCCCGAGATACTTCCCGTCCACGCCAAGGAAGCCCGAAGCGACGTAATAACCGCCACGGGTCGATCCGACTTCGCAAACCAGGTGAATAATGTTCTGGGATTCCCCTTTATTTTCAGAGGAGCGCTTGACGTAAGGGCGACAAAAATAAACGACGAGATGAAAGTTGCGGCGGCATACTCCCTTGCGGCGCTTGCAAAGGAACCCGTGCCGGAAAAAGTGGCCAGGGCCTACGGAGACCAGAAATTTGAGTTCGGTCCGGATTATATAGTTCCGAAACCCTTTGATCCCAGAGTTTTGGTATGGGAATCAGCCGCGGTTGCACAAGCTGCGATGGAAACCGGCGTTTCCAGAATCAAGATCGATATCGATACTTACAAGCAGTCTCTGGAAGACAGGATAAAAGATCTGCTCTAGGAAGAAACCGGAATTTTGCAAGGTTACCTCAATTTTCCGTTCACTTGCTTTCCCCCTTGCGGACGATTGCGCTCCAGCACTTATCTGATCCATTGATAAAAGCGGTCATATTTGACATGGATGGAGTCATAATAGACAGCGAACCCCTGTGGGAGAAAAGCGAATCTATTATGCTCAAGCAAAAGGGTTTTGGGGGCAATGAAAGTTACAGAAAAGAATACAGAAAGAAAATCATGGGGCTTAGCCAGAGAGATTCCGTAAAACTTCTCAAAGAAACTTTCAGCCTTGATGAATCCCCAGAAGAAATTCTCCGTACCCGTCTTGGAATCCTTCTCGAACTTTACGAAAAAGAACTCAGACTTGTTGACGGGGTTCCCGAACTCCTTAAAACCCTAGGCGACGAAAAGCACATAAAAACGGCTCTCGCCTCAGGTTCCCCAATGAAAGTAATAGAGTTCGTTCTTGAGAAATTCTCTCTTTCGGACACTTTCAGAATAAAAGTTTCCGGAGACTGCGTGGAAAACGGAAAACCTCACCCCGATATATATCTTGAAACCGCGAGGCGTCTCGGGGTCAGTCCCGAAGAATGCGTCGCGATTGAAGATTCCATAAACGGTATAGTGTCAGCTAAAGAGGCCGGCATGCGCTGTATCGCAGTGCCCGACCCGAGGATAGCCGCAGAAGATTACCCCCATGCCGACATTTTCAGAAAAAGCGTTTCGGAAATCCGCCTTGAGGACATAAAGAGCTTTGCTTAAAAAGGTCTCGGACCGGGAGCCATGAATTCTGGGCCTATTGGATTCGGGACGAAAGCATCGAGTATCGCGTCTATTTCATTCATTGAGTCATCGTCTACCGTCCACCCTACGGTGCCGGCAAGATCATCGAGCTGCCCGGGGCGCCTCGCTCCCCAGAGCGTTATATCGTTTCCGCATTTATCGAGGACCCACCTGACGGAGAGTTCAAGCACGTTTTTTCCGAAACGCTCGGAAGCAAGTTCCCCCAGTTTTTCGACCGCGCCAAGATAATTATCATAGACGGGTTTCCGGAACTTCGGATCAAAATTTCTTATGTCATCCCCCTGAAACTCCGAGTCACTCTTAAGCTTCCCCCCCAGAAGCCCTCTGCACAAAGCCCCGTAGAGAAGCATGGTAACCCCTTGCTCCTCGCACCAGGGAATCACGTCGTCCTCAATTCCTCTCTCGAAAAGATTGTAAGGAGGCTGACTCGAGTTAAGCGGGCACACGGAACGGAAAACATCCATCTGCTCAACCGAATAGTTGCTTACTCCAACGGCCCTTACCTTTCCGCTTTTAAGAAGTTCCGCCATTGTCCCCGCGGTTTCCTCAATGGGGGCAAGCGGGTCGGGCCAGTGAATCTGATAGAGGTCTATCCAATCGGTGCGAAGTCTTCTAAGCGAATCGTCGACCTCCTTGCGTATTCTCTCAGGAAGGGAATTTCTGAATATTCCTCCCCTCTCCCACTCAAGTCCCACTTTCGTCGCGATCACAAGTTCATCCCTCATCCCGCTCTGAGAGACCGCTTCCCCTACAATTTCTTCGGAAAGACCGAAACCGTAAACCGGGGCGGTATCAATAAGATTCACCCCGTTATCAAATGCCTTGTATATCGTCCTCACGCATTCTTTCCTGTCACTCCCCCCCCAGAGCCATCCTCCCATCGCCCAAGTCCCAAGACCTATCCTTGATGAATTGATTTCCGTACCGGCAATCTTTACAAATTCCATTATCTCTTCCTCCCCTTCTTCACGGTTTCGGAAGATGGGCCTTCCATCTCGCGGGTTACATCTGCCAGCGAAAAAAGAAGGGCCCTTGCCTCGGTGGTCGAGCGGACCCTGTACTTGGCTTTTGACGGTCCGAAACCAACCTTTATGGAATAAGCATCTTCAGGGAGTTCCTCGAAAATGTCCTCATCCGTCCAGTCGTCTCCTATTGATATGATAAGGTCCCATTTTCTTGCTCTGAGCCACTGGACAGCCGCCTTGCCCTTGTTTATGAAGGAGCCCTTGATTTCCACGACCTTGTTTCCCTCAAGCACGCCGATCTCAAGATTCGCCGTTATATGCGAGAGCATATCCTTAAGCTCTCCCACCCTCACGATTGAGAGCGCCGGATCAACTTTTCTGTAGTGCCACGCCAGGGAGAAATTCTTTTCCTCGATAAGCGACCCGGGAGTCCTGTCGACGAAGACTTCCAGTATGGGTCTTATTTCTTCCTTCCATCCCTCCGGAACGATATCGGACATCTTCCACTTTCCGCGTCTTATCCAAAGACCGTGTTCGGCCGCAAGACCGTTTGTCACACCCCCAAGCCACTTGGCAAGAGTCTTTCTGTCTCTGCCGCTTATAACGACAAGCTCGTTCTTCTCCCTCGAGGAAAGTTCACTAAGCGCGGAGTAGATTTCCGGGTCAGGTTTCGCATCCTGCGGATTATTCTTGAAGGAAACAAGAGAACCGTCGTAATCAAGCAGAAAAAGACACTTTTTGCTCGCCCTGTATTTTTCAATCAGTTCGCTTGTCATTTCCGGACTGAATCTTCGGGCAAACATCTTAAGTTGCCTTTCTTTTGTTTCATCAAGCCTCTCCATGAAGTCCGCCGTCCATGTCCTGATATCGTATCTGCTGAGACGGCTCTGCATCGCCTTCATCCGTCTTTTCTGCTCCGTTTTGGTCATGGCAAGAGCAGTTTCGAGCGCCCGTGAAGTAGATTCGAGATCATTGGGGTTTATGATTATGGCTTCGCTCAGTTCCTGTGCGGTTCCCGCCATCTCACCAAGTATGAGCACACCTGCCTTGTTCTGCTGCCTCGCGGCCACGTACTCCTTGGCAATCAGGTTCATGCCGTCGCGAAGGGGAGTAATGAAAAGGATGTCCGCGACCAGGTAAAGAGAAATCAGATCCTCGAAACCGAAAGACCTGTACATGTAGTGAATAGGGTTCCAGCCGATTGCTCCGTAGCGGCCGTTTATGGCGCCGACCAGGTTGTCAACTTCGTTTTTCAGTATCTTGTAGTGAACCACTTCTGTTCTCGAAGGCACGGCGACGAGTAAAAGAACCACCTTGCCCCTCATCTTCGGGTTTTTCTCAAGGAAAAGATCAAATGCCCTGAGTCTGTCAGGAATTCCCTTTGAGTAATCAAGACGGTCTATGGAGAGAATGATCTTCTGGTCGGTCCCAAGGAAATCTATGAACTCGTCTTTTCTTTTCTGAACGCTTCGTTTCTTCGGCGCGGATGAGAATTTTTCGTAATCGATTCCCATGGGAAAAGTATCGGTTCTTATCTCTCTTTCCCCGATTATAAACCGTCCCAGGGAATGTTCGTGTCCAAGTATTCTTCTTACGCTTTCGGCAAAATGCCTTACGTAGTCAAAAGTGTGAAAACCTATAAGATCAGCGCCGGTAAGCCCCTGTATTATCTCCCGGCACCATGGAATAAGCCTGAAAATTTCTGAAGACGGAAAAGGTATATGGAGAAAGAAACCGATGCTTGATCTGGGCAGCTGTTTTTTCACAAGCTCGGGGACAAGCATGAGATGATAATCATGAACCCAGATGTAATCCCCTTCGCTGGCCACGTCAAGTATGGCGCTTGCGAACTTGCTGTTCACCTTTATGTATGATTCCCAGAACTCTTTTTTATAGGTTCCGTACTGGACGAAATAATGGAAAATAGGCCATATCACTTCGTTGCAGAAGCCCTGGTAATAGTCTTTTACCTCTTCGGCACTTAGGCCCACGGGATAGAAATTTTCCTCTCCGAGCCGCCGTTCCATTTCCGCAATCTGCTCCCCGGATAGACTCCCGTAATCTATCCCCGGCCATCCTATCCAGCATTTTTCGTAATCGGTATCAAGGGAACTAAGCCCCGTAGCCACGCCCCCCATGCTCGGCTCAAAAGAAAGCTTTCCGTTCTCCTCCCGCACGGTTGTCGGCAGCCTGTTTGATACAATTATAAGTTTTTTCATGAAAACCTATTATAATAAAAGGGCAATTTGGGAAATAATAACCAAAAGAAAGCTTAAGACCAGAAGAAACGGGGACTTCTTGTGAAAATATCAAACACAATCTCGAAAATCCTTATCGTCTTGCTTATAGCCCTGCTTGCCTATACGCTCTGGAGCGGGCTTTCGGAAAAGGGGAATATCGAGATTCCTTCCCAGCTTGTGGGAAGAACCGCGCCGGAGTTCGCACTGCAATCATTTAGCGGTGAAGAGGTAAAGCTTTCTGATTTTCGGGGAAAGACAGTACTTGTGAATTTCTGGGCATCCTGGTGCCATCCCTGCAGAGAAGAAGCCCCGGAACTTGAGAGAGCTTACATGTCACTTTCTGGCAAACAGGTGGAATTCATAGGAATAAACGTAATGGATGACAGGAAAAGCGCCGAGAAATACATAAAATCGTTCGGGGGAACCTTCATCAACGTTCATGACCCGGAAAACAGAGTGCATCTCGATTACGGAGTAGGAGGGGTTCCGGAAACCTTCTTCGTAGATCCTGACGGTATCATAACCGGCAAGCACAGGGGACCGATTACGGAGAAAATGATCATGCGCTATGTCGAGGACGCGACTCTATACAACGGTCAGAGTGAGGGACTTGAAAACCAGTGAACCGTTTTTTTCGCAAAACCCTTGGCACGTGGCTTTTTTTATCTCTGACCCTTATCGCCTTCCATGTGGATGCGGACACTCTTGAAGACCAAGTTGCCGACATCTCGGGAGAGCTCATGTGTCCAGTGTGTGAGGGACAGAGCGTCGCGGAGTCAAATGCACAGCTTGCCCGGGACATGAGGGCCATTATAAAAACAAAACTTCTCGAAGGAAACACGAAGGAAGAGATAATAGACTATTTCATCTCAAGCTACGGAGAAACGATTCTCGCATCTCCCCCGCCCAGAGGATTCAGCTCTATATTATGGCTTCTGCCCATACTTTCCGTCCTAATCGGCGCGGCGATAATCCTGAGAACTATTCACGCATACAGGGTTGAGGAAAAGAAATAGCCGGAGTCGGCATTAGTTGCCGTTTGATACCCCCCTTGCTTTAATTTTAATCATCAGTAAAATAAGGCTTATCAGTTTTATATAGACTTTAACATCAAATTATTGCTGTTTATAGGAAGAACAGGGAAACGATGAGCAGAAAGAACCTTTATGCCATGACCGACTCAGCCATAGCTGAAGAGCTCGGGCGCAGACTGGAGCAGATTCGTCTTGAGGCTAACAAGCCGCAAAAAGAAATCGCCTACGAGCTCGGCATCTCCGAGGGGACTTATCGCAAGGCGATCAAGGGCAAAGCCAGATTCGAGGTCATTATAGGCATCATGAGAATGCTGGAACAACTTGAAAACCTGGAAAACCTGCTGCCCGACCGGCCTTTCAGTCCGATTGAAATGCTGAAGCTTCAAGGGAAAAAGAGGCAGAGAGCGGCATCGAAAAGATCCGGCAATACCCGAACTTCCAAAGAGGATACGAATTGGTAACTCACAACGTAGCACGAGTGGAAATATGGGGACGAATCGTAGGGGCTCTTTCATATGATAAAGATACGGGTCTGTGCGCTTTTCAATACGACCCGTCATGGATCGGTACCGCAATAGAGTTAAGTCCCGTCAAATTGCCGTTATCCAATCGAATCTATCAATTCCCCGCTTTGCCCAGAGAAACATACAGAGGATTGCCGGGCGCATTTACCGACTCACTTCCAGATGATTTCGGCAATGCGCTGGTGGACGCGTGGCTCGCCCGAACGGGTCGCGACAAGAATTCTTTCTCCGGGTTGGAGCGTCTGCTTTATACAGGCAGAAGAGGCATGGGAGCGTTTGAGTATTTCCCGTCCATAGACACGGGGCTCGAGTCATCTGAAGTTGTTGAACTGGAAAGTCTTGTCAATATGGCTCAGTCGGTGCTCGACCAGAGAGAAAAATTATCGGGGACATTGGCAGGCGACACAAGCAGCGAATCGCTTTATGCACTCTTTCAAGTGGGGACTTCCGCCGGAGGAGCAAGGCCCAAAGCCGTCATAGGAATCAACAAAGCGCGCACGGAAATCCGAAGTGGACAGGTGGACCTTCCCGAAGGATTTGAACACTACCTATTAAAGTTTGACGGCGTGGCCGAGCGTTCTGGAACGGAAGAGACATTCGGCGCCCCTGGGGGATTCGGCCGGATGGAGTACGCTTACTACAGGATGGCGAAAGACGCCGGAATCAACATGTCTCCTTGCGAGTTGCTGATGGATGGTCCCAGAGCTCACTTCATAACCAAGCGATTTGACAGGATCGGAAACAAAAAAGTGCATTACCAGTCCCTGTGTGCCATGGATCATGCGGATTATAATGCACCTGGACACTACAGTTACGAACAACTGTTTTCGCTGATGCGCTCAATGAAACTGAGCAGAGGGCAGGCACTTGAACTTTACAGAAGAATGGTATTTAACATCGTCGCCCGCAATCACGATGATCATACAAAAAACTTCGGTTTTGTTCTGAACGAACAACACAACTGGGAACTGGCCCCCGCATTTGATATTGCCTACAGTTACAGACCGGGTTCAAAATGGCTCGGCTCCCACCAGATGTCTCTTAACGGCAAACGGGACGATTTTACGCGCGAGGACCTGCTCGTCCCCGCCGGGAAATTCAAAAAAGAAGCAAATCAGATTATTGATGAAGTTACGGAAATCGTGTCTCAATGGCCTAAATACGCAAAAGAAGCGGAAGTCTTCCCCGATTTCGCCAGAGAAATTCAGAGTACGCATGAACTAAACTTGTGAAGAGAAAAATCAGTTAAAAAATTCAGAGCACGCAGCCAGCACCAAATCTCTTCCTTCCTCAGAATTAAACCAGTTTATTTCCTCATCCGCACGAAGCCAGGTGGACTGTCTTTTGGAAAACCTTTTCGTGTCCGTCTTTATACTTTCCACCGCTGCTTTGAAATCAAGCCGACCATCGAGAAACTCGTTTATCCGCTTGTAACCTATGGACTTCATAGGCTTTAAGCCGGGTCCGTATCCCTTGGCCCTTATAGCTTTTACTTCTTCAACCCAGCCGCGGTCGATCATTGAGTCAACCCTTTCGTCTATAGCACGGCGCAGCCGCTCCCGGTCCCCGAGGAGGCCTATCTTAAGCGCATTAAATCTCTGTTCTGCAAAACCGTGGCGGCGCTGATGATCCGACATCTTCTCACCGGTCACGTGATGGACCTCGAGCGCCCGCTCAATTCTTACGTAATCGTTCGGATTTATCCGCCCGGCGGACACCGGGTCTATAGATTCAAGTTCTTTGTGAAGCGATGGGATTCCTTTCGCGTCCCTCTCCCGCGCGAGACGCTTTCTGAATTCGCGATCAATCTCAACACCTTCAAGAAGCCCGTAAAGAAGAGCCCTGACGTAGAGAAAAGTTCCTCCGACCACGACTATTTTTCTGTCGCCCTCAACGAGCCTCCCGATGTGGTCAAGGGCAAGTCTCATGTACGTGCCGGCGTTAAAATCCTCATCGGGATCCGCGACATCTATGAGGAAATGGGGAATCT
>Ga0209543_1001818_pt1 | contig 17440 bp, 17 predicted proteins | sample MesohylFT_FD_187296 | JGI IMG/M metagenome (GOLD analysis project Ga0209543, IMG submission 187296) | Host-associated microbial community of the marine sponge Aplysina aerophoba from Gulf of Piran - sponge mesohyl, lysed by freeze-thaw... | ecosystem: Host-associated > Porifera > Sponge >...
CGGGTCGCCGCCGGCGAAAGCGACGACGCGGTAAGGGGGTTCCTGACCGACCGCTACGGCGATTACGTGCTGCTGGACCCGCCGGTGAAGCCCGAGACCTACGCGCTCTGGTTCGGGCCCGCTGCCGTCTTCGTCATCGGCGCCGGCATCGCCTTCGCCCTGTTGCGGCGCGCGAGGGCCGGTGCGCGCGAGGCGGGTGCGGCGCCGCTTTCCGCCGAGGAGCGGCGTCGGCTGGACGCACTTCTCGACGACGACGCCTGACCGGGCAGCCGATGATCTTCGCGCTTGCCGCCGCACTGCTGACGGCGCTCGCCGTCGCGGCAGTGCTGATCCCGGTGCTGCGCCGGCACCGCCGGGAAGCGTCGCGGGCGGACTACGACCTCACCGTCTATCGCGATCAGCTTCGCGAGCTGGAGAGCGACCGTGTCCGCGAGCTGGTCAGCGGGGAGCAGATCGAGGCAGCCCGCACCGAGATCGAGCGGCGCATGCTGCGCGCTGCGCGGGCGCGGGAGGCGGCGGAAGCGGCGGAAGTACCCGGTCCGGTGGACACCGGGTCGCGCGCGCACCGGTGGCGGTGGGCGGCGGCGATCGTGCTCGGGCTCTGCGTCCCGGCGTTCGCGGTCGGCGTCTATGCGAGCCTCGGCAAGCCGGGTTTGCCCGGCCGTCCCTTCGCGGAGATCGAGCGGCCGGTCGAACCACCGGCGGCGGCCGCTGCCTTCAGCGAGCCGGTCGAGCGGCTCGCGGCGCGGCTCGCGGCAAACCCGGACGATCTCGAAGGCTGGCTCCTGCTCGGCCGCTCCTACGTGGTGCTGCAGCGCTACGGCGAGGCGGCCGACGCGCTGCGGCAGGCGGCCGCGCTATCCGGCGGCGCTCCGGACGTTCTGGGAATGCTGGGAGAGGCGATTGTCTGGGCCAACGACGGCGTGGTGGTGCCCGAGGCTGCCGGCATCTTCCGCCAGGTCCTCGACGCGCGGCCGCGAGACCCGGCGGCGCTCTTCCATATGGCGCTCGCCCGCGCCCAGGCCGGCGAGGTGCGTGAGGCCTACGATATGTGGCTCGCGCTCGCCGCCGACACGCCGGCGGACGCACCCTGGCGCGGGGACCTGGAAGGTCTGATCCGCCAGGCGGCCGAGCTGTTGGGGGTGGAGCCGGGGTCGGTTCCGAGCGGGCCCGCTGGCGCGCCGCGCGCACCGGCCGTAGCCGAGGCACCGTCCGGCCCGACGGCGGACGACATGGCGGCTGCGGCCGATATGTCGTCCGACGAACGTTTGGACATGATCCGCAGCATGGTGGAAAGCCTCGCCGAGCGTCTTGAGGAGAACCCCGACGACCCCGAGGGCTGGCTCCGCCTCGCACGCTCCTACAGCGTGCTCGGCGAGCCTGAGAAGGCGACGGAAACGCTGCGCCGGGCCGTGGAGCTGATGCCCGGAGATCTCGCGACCCTTCACGCCTACGCCCGCGCGCTCTCCGGCGAGGTCGGAGCGGAGCCGCCTCCGGCGGAGGCGGTTGCCGTCTATGAGCGCATTCTGGCGCTTGACCCGGACGATGGGGCGGCGCTCTGGTTCGTCGGGCTCGCTGCGGCGGAGCGGGGCGACGGCGCCACCGCGCGCGCACATTGGGAGCGCCTCCTCGCCCTGCTCACGCCGGGCACGGACGAGCACCAGGCGGTTCAAGCAGCGTTGGACTCTCTCTAACGATACTCCTCGCGTCCGCCATTCCCCCGCTCGGACGGTGCGGCCACATACCATCGTCCGATGACACCCAGCCTTCACACGAGTGTAACCAGCGCGTCATGCCGGCCGCCTAGTGTCACGCGCAGAGAGCCGCTCGATCCGGCTCGGTACGTGTGATCTTCAGGAGGAGGAGAGCGTGATGGGTTTCGTGCGCAATCGGTGTCGCTTCGGGGGCAAGTCCCTGACTGCGGCGCTTCTTGGGACGACGTTCCTGATTGGCCTCGCGGGCCCTGCGCTCGCCGACAGCCACCTCGAATCGGAGAATGACGAGCTTCGTTCAAAGGTCGAGGACCTGATGCAGGAGGTGCAGATCCTCAAGAACATGGTGCTCCAGCAGAACACGAAGAACATGGAGCAGGATGAATCGATCGCTGAGCAGGCGGACCAGACGCCGGCCAAAATGGTGGAGTCTGGCAAGGACAAGGTGAGCCTGCAGGTCTACGGCCAGGTCAACCGGATGCTGCTCTACGCCAGTGACGGCAGAGACGGCCGCATCTTCCACGCCGACAACGACATGTCGTCCACCCGTGTGGGCTTTAAGGGAAAGGCCAAGATGGGTGGCGGATGGTCCGCAGGCACGACCGTCGAAGCGCAGATGGAGTCGAACTCGTCGTCCAAGGTCAACCTGCAGGGCGACGTGAACAGCGGCAGTGAAACCTTCACAGAGCGAAAGCTCGAGGTGTGGTTAAAGGCCAAGGATGCGGGCAAACTGTCGATCGGCCAGGGCAGCACCGCTTCCGACGGCGTCGCCGAGGCGGATCTTTCGGGCACTGGCGTGATCAGCGGGTCGGGTTCCGGGGGCGCGATGGGCGCCGATGTCAGATTTGTCGACTCAAGCGGCAATACTCACGACAAGGTCGATGGCATCTTCGACAATCTCGACGGACACAGCCGCAAGGACCGGCTGCGCTACGATTCGCCGAGTTTCGGAGGCTTCCAGCTCTCGACCTCGCTCCAGAGCGACAAGAGCGACGGCGACTCCGGTCCCTGGGATTTGGCGCTCCGCTACGGCCGCGAACTGGGCGGTTTCGAGGTCGAAGCCGTCGCCGCCCACTGGGCAAATGGCGATGACACCGGGATGGGTGGCTCGGCATCGCTCCTGGCACCTTCCGGCACGAGCTTTACCGTCGCCTATACCACCGAGGAGGACGGCGATGACGGCGCGACGTTCTCATACTTGAAGCTCGGCCAGAAGCTGGATATCAGCTCGGTGGGGAGTACGGCGCTCTCGGTCGGCTTCATGAATGCCGAGAACGCGGACGGCGATAGTGGCAATTACTACGACATCGCTGTCGTGCAGAAGCTCAAGGGCCTCGGTACGGAGCTTTACGGCGTCTGGGGGATCTACGATGCCGACATTTCGGGCGCCGTGACCAACGAAGTCACCGTCGCCGGCGTGGGAGCGCGCATCAAGTTCTGAGCTGCGGACCCATTTTCCCGCTCCGCAAGCGCCCGCGCGGGGAGACGAGGGGGCGGCCACACCGCGCGGCCGCCCCTAGCGCCGTCCGAACAAGATCGGTCCGCCGATGTGGATGCAGGCGATATCGCCGGCTTCCATGTCCGACAGCACCATCGCCCGCTCGGAATGGCGCGCCAGCGAGGCGATCAGCCGGTCGAGCTCGCCGCTGGCGTGGAGGACGTCCTTGCGGCCGAGGGCGCGGATCGTGCGCTGGCGTACCTGCTTGCCCTCGCGGACGCTCTCGACGAGGTAGAGGTAGCGGTGCCCCCGGGCGACCTTTTCGCGGACGAACATTGAAGCGCTGTCCCGCCGGGAAAGACCAAAATCAAGCAGAATTTGCACAAACTCCGAGAATGTTCCACCACACTACTTTCAGCCGCCGGAAAACCGGACTCCAGTATTCCCCTACTTCAACGACTTAGCCGACCCGACCAACCTCAAATCCGGGGGCTACTGTTGAAGTTAGGTCAAGGGCCTCGGTACGGAGCTCTACGGTGTCTGGGAATTCTACGAAGCCGACATTTCGGGCGCCGTGACCAATATATTCACCTGGGAAGTCCCCCGCCTTGACGCGGCGGAGGCGCTTGGCTATTCAGCGCTGCAGGATCGCCAATCGGGGGCTTCGTAACCCATGCCCTGGGACCTTGGACTGCCGCTGCTGGTCGCGCTCGCCACTCTAATCCTGTCGATCGGGATCTTCTGGTCGGCGAAGACGCTGCTCTTCGACGCGCGGCGGCACGAGGGCACGGACGATGGCCCCGGCGAGATCGACGGCGGGGCGAGAGACTCTCACTGAGCCCCTGAGTCCACCCTCTGCGCGGCAGCAGACGGGGCTTCGTCGCCTTCCTTCTTCCCCCTGATACCCGCCGTCAGCCGGCGGGGCTTACTGCCACATTGTCGATCAGCCGCGTCTCGCCGAGCCACGCGGCAACAAGCACGCGGGCTGGTGCCGAAACCCGCTCCACCGGCGCGAGCGTCTCGGCGTCGCAGACCGCGAGATAGTCGATACGCGCAAAGCCCGCAGCCTCGAGCGTGGCGATACCCTGAGCGATGGCGTCGGCCGACGGCGCGCCCTGGCTCAGCGCCGCCGCCATCCGGCTCAGCACCTCGAAGAGTTGGAGCGAGATCCGGCGCTCTTCGTCCGACAAATAGGCGTTTCGTGAGGAGAGCGCGAGGCCGTCCGCCGCGCGCACGGTGGGCACCGCCTCGATCCGGCAGGGGATGTCGAGATCGGCAACCAGGCGACGCACCGTAACCAGCTGCTGGTAGTCCTTCTCGCCGAAGAGCGCGATATCGGGCAGGCACTGCAACAGGAGCTTGGTAACGACCGTGGCGACACCGTCGAAGAAGTGGGGCCGGGACGCGCTCTCCAGCCCGGCGGTGACACCCTCCACCCGCACCGTGGTTGCGAACCCCGGCGGGTAGATCGCGTCCGTTGGCGGCATGAATGCCGCCTCCACTCCAGCGTCAGCCAGCTTTGCAAGGTCGTCGTCCGCATTGCGCGGATAGAGGGCAAAATCCTCGTCGGGCGCGAATTGTGTCGGGTTGACAAAGAGGCTGACCACAGTGCGCCCGCCGTGGGCGCGTGCGGCCCGGACCAGCGCCATGTGGCCCTCGTGCAGCGCCCCCATGGTGGGGACGAGGGCGATTGTCAGGCCCTCGGCACGCCACGCGGCGACGGCTGCGCGCAGGTCGCCGACGCTCTCGATGACCGAAGGCGCCATCGGCCGCCGACGTCTCGGGTTCGTTTCTCCCGAGACGCGTGGCCCGGCGTTAGATGATCTGCCAGCTGCCGTCAGGCTGGCGGCAGGCAGTGCCGTAGGCTTCCTCCGTGCGGTTGCCGATCGTCACGGTCTGGGTGAACTCGCGGCAATAGCGCCCGTCGCTCTGCCGGTATGCCGGCTCCGCCGTAACCGTCCCCCTATTGCCGCTGTCAGGGTTGCGCCACGTGTTCATCGTGCCCGAGGGCGCCGTTTCTAATGTTTCCTGCGTCGTATGCTGCAAGGCCAGCTGATCGGCGCGGTCGAGCGACCGGCCGATTTCGCTTCCGATGAGCGCGCCGAGCACTGCGCCGACGCCGGTGGCGACCACCTTGCCGCGGCCCTTGCCGACCTGCGCGCCGGCGACACCGCCGGCCACCGCGCCAAGCAGCGTGCCGAGGCCTTGCTTCTGACCGGTGGTTTCGGTGCAGGCGGCGAGCGCCAACGCTGCCAACCCGAGCACCGCAAACTTCAACTTGTGCATGGATCGTCTCCTTGCATCTATGTCATGAGCCACCCGCTTGGGGGAACCCAGCGTCGTCGCGAATCGCCGGACACCAGAACTCGTGCAGCATGAATCCTCCGCTTGTGCCCGTGTTGTCAAATCTTTGTGTTCGCAATGTGGCGCGCCTGCCTCTTGCATCGCGCCCCGCGAGGGCGCGCGGGTGTTGAGGGGCCGCGCCTGACCTTGGAGAGGGGCATCGGCGCACGGCCATCAGGCCTCGGATTTCGCCTTGGGCACTGACAGGTTCGCCGTGTGCTCAGGCCCGGGGAAGCGCCGGGCGCGCACGTCGGCGGCGTAGTCCTGCACGGCACCGGCAAGCCCGTCGCCGAGTTCTGCGTAGCGCTTGACGAAACGGGGCGAGAAGGCGCCGGCGAGTCCCACGATGTCTTCGGTGACCAGGATCTGACCGTCGCAGGCCGGCGATGCGCCGATGCCGATGGTAGGCACTGCGAGCTCCTGCGTCAGCATGCGCGAGAGCAGCTCGACCGTGTTCTCGATCACAATGCCGAAGGCGCCTGCAGCCTCGACCGCCCGTGCATCGGCAAGGATGCGCCGCGCGCTTTCCTCCGTCCTGCCCTGAACCTGAAAGCCAGATGCGTTGACTGATTGCGGCATCAGCCCGATATGGCCCAGCACCGGCACGCCGCGCGCCGTGAGGAAATCGATCGTCTCCGCCATCTCCTCTCCGCCTTCCAGCTTGACCGCCGCGCAGCCGGTCTCCGCCACGATGCGCGCGGCCGTGCTGAAGGCCTGTGCGGGCGATTGCTCGTACGAGCCGAAGGGCAGGTCCACGACGATGCAGGCCCGCCGCGTGGCGCGAACCACCGCGCGGCCGTGGGCGATCATCATGTCGACGGTGACTCCGACCGTCGAATCCATCCCGTAGAGCACCATGCCGAGCGAATCGCCCACCAAAATGAAGTCGCAAGCTTCGTCGACAACGCGGGCGACGGGCGCCGTGTATGCGGTTAGGCTCACGATCGGCTCGCCCCCCTTTGCGCGGGCGATGTCGCGGACGGTGAGCCGCCGGACTGTATCTTGGTAGGCCATGTCGCTGCCTCCCCGGTGAGGCCCTGCGGACGGCCTACGGCCGCCCCCGGCGCGCTATGCTGCGCCGCAACAACAGTTCATTGTAACAAACTCAATGGCAATGAGAACCTGTTGCTGCAACGCAGCAAATCCCTGCCTGGGCCTCAATTGATGGTGCGTGCGGTACGGTAGCGACCGTCCTCGAAGAGACCGAAGAGCTGATCCAGCAGCCGGTGCTGGATAGGCCCGCCTTCCGGGTCCGGCTCCAAATGGCGCTCGGCGACGTAGGTGGTGTGCGCCGCATCGTGAACCAGGACGTGATACCAGGGTTTGTCCTTGGGCGGGCGTGAGCGCGCCACCTGCTCGTACCACTCTTCCGTGCCCTGGAAGCACGGATCGACGTCGAACACCACACCGCGATAGCCGAACTTCAAGTGTTGGATGACCTGGCCGATCTCGAATTTCGCGGCGCTGACCGTCATGGCTGGTTTCCCCCGCCTGCGGCACCCGCCGGCAGGACTCTGCCCGATGCCACCGAGACGCCACTATATTGCGCCCCTATCGCTGCGGACAATCGACCATCCGCCGTGCCGTGTCGCCTCCAGTTAATGGCTGGTCGCGCGCGCCGTCGAGCAGGGAAGGCGGTCGCGATCGTGCGGGCGTGTGAAGTCGAGCACCGGCCCCTTGGGCACGATGCGGGTGGGATTGACGCTTACGTGGCTCCCGTAATAGTGCCCCTTGATGTGGGTCATGTTCACCGTGTCCGCGATTCCCGGGTACTGGTAGAGCTCCCGCAGGTAGTTACTCAGGTTGGGATAGTCCTCGATCCGGCGCCCGTTGCACTTGAAGTGCCCGACATAGACCGCATCGAAGCGCACCAAGGTTGGGAAGAGCCGCCAATCAGCCTCGGTAATGCACGCGCCTGCCAGATAGCGCTGTGTGCCCAGTCTCACCTCAAGGTTGTCCAGGGTCGCGAACAACGCATCGAAGGCATCCTCGTAGGACGCCTGCGACCGGGCGAAGCCGGTCTTGTAGACGCCATTGTTGACGTGCTCGTAGATCGGCTCGTTGACCGCCTCGATCTCGTCTCTCAAGGCCGCCGGGTAGAAGTCCAGGTCTCCGTCGCCCCACGCGTTGAACGCCCTATTCAACATGCGGATGATCTCGGCTGACTCGTTGTTGACGATGGTCTTCTCCTTCTTGTCCCAGAGCACGGGCACCGAGACCCGCCCGGTATAGTCGTCCCGTGCGAGCTTGTAGACCTCTCGCAGAAAGCGGGTGCCGTTGACCGTGTCGGGAATGCAGCCGGGGCCGTCGCTAAAGTGCCAGCCGTCTTCCCCCATGAAGGGGTCCACCACCGAGACCGAGATCGCATCCTCCAGCCTGCGCAATGCGCGCAGGATCATCGTCCGGTGCGCCCAGGGGCAGGCGTGGGAGACATAGAGGTGGTAGCGCCCCGGCTCGGCCTTGAAGCCGGAAGAGCCATCGGCGGTGACGGTATCGCGGAACGAGGTCGTGGCGCGAACGAAGCGCCCGTCGCTCTCGGTCCTGTTATCCTCCTTGTGCCACTCGCCGTCGATCATCCTGCCCATGGTTCGGTCTCCGAATACATGTAATTTCTTGAGATGGAGGGGTGAAATCCGTCCGGCCCGCGCAACCCGGGCGCGCTCAGAGCGCCTCCCGCGAGCGGCTGGTAGAAGAGGCAGTGGGGCCGGGCGGCTCCGGCGCGGACGCCGCCGCGCGCCGCGCGCTGCGGCTGAACAGGTTCTTGCCCTCCGCGATTTGCCAGGCAAGCAGACCGGGGACGCCGATCACCAGCTCGCGGACCCGCTTGACCAGCGAAAGCGCCAGCGCCACCTCTGGCCCGAGGCCGATCATCCCGCCGAGCAGCACCAGCACGCCCTCCTGAACGCCGAGCGCGCCCGGCACGAAGAACGCGGCAGTGCGCGTCGCCAGGATCAGGCTTTCCAGCAGCAGGGCGTCGGCGATAGAGACCTCGTAGCCCATGAAGTAGAGCGCGGCATAGATCTCGGCGGCGCCGAGCGTCCAGGCGGCGAGCTGGCCGGTCGCGTTCCCCGCCAGAAGCCAGCGGTGCCGGTAGAGGTCGAGGATCGCCTCGTCCAGCGCCTGGGCGCCGCCGATGGCGTTGTCCCACGCCTTGCCCCTGGCGAAACGCGCCGCAAGGCCCATGATCCAGCCGAAGAACCCGCGTTGCTGGAAGACGCAGAGCAGGACGACGACCACGAATCCGCCCGCCACGCAGTAGCCGATGGCGCGGGCGATATCGCTTTCGCCGTGGTGGGCCATCAGCAGGCCGATGCCGACCAGGGTGAAGAACAGCAGGGTGATCGTGCTCAGGGTGAGATCGACGACGACGCTCGCGCCTGCGATCCGGCCGGGCACACCGCGCATGACCAGGAGCCGCGAGCGCACCACCGCGCCGCCCACCTGAAATGCCGGCACCAGCGTGTTGACCGCTTCCCCGATCCAGCGCGCCCAGAGCGCCGTCAGCACCGGCGGCCGATGGCCCTCCAGGAAGAGCAGCCGCCAGACATAGCCGTCGAGCATGATAGGCACGAGGCGCACCAGGACGACCACGACGATGCCCCAGCTCACCGCGGCGACCGCGGCTGCCACGTCGCCAGCGCCCTGGAAGCACACGAGGCCGATGACCAGCGCAATCCCGACGATGAGTCCGATGTAACCCCAGCGCCTCACCGGCGATTCCTTCTTCCACCATGAGCGCGAGAGGCCCCCTGCACGGCCAGGGGGCACTTCATCATTATACCGGTACGCTCAGGAATCGACCCTTCTATTGATCGAGGCGCTTTGTGGTGTCCGAACGGGCCCTCCGCCCCATTGGGCCTGCGGCGGCGCTACGACGGGCCGAGAAGCTCCGCCGGTGGGCGCCGAACGGTCATGCGCCCGCGCTTGAAACCGTAGAGCGGCGGCGCAATTGCGGCTACTGCGTCCGCCGGATCGGTTGCGTCGAGGACCACGAGATCGGCCGCCTTGCCGACTGCGATGCCGTAGTCGTCGAGGCCGAGGATGCGGGCGGAGCGCCGCGTGATCATGTCGAAGCAGTCCAGCATCTCCGACCGCGCGCCCACGTGGCAGACATTGGCGTAGAGGTTCGCCATGCGCACCAGCGAACAATCGCCGAAGGGCGTGAACGGGTTGAGCACGTTGTTTGACGAGAGCGAGCAGTTCACGCCGTGGCCGAGCAGCCGGTGCGCAGGCGTGACCCCCCTCCGCACGTTGGCCTCGTCGCCCCGCCCCATGAGGAAGAGATCGGTCGCGGGCAGCACGGTGCAGGCGACTCCCGCCTCGGCCATGCGCTCCGCGACCCGTGCGAAGTGCTCAGGTGTCGCGGCCGAGAGCTTGGTGACGTGGCCCACCGTGACCCGCCCACCGTAGCCGAAGCGCTCGGTCAACCAGCAAACCTGATCGAGGTCGAGCTCATCCGCGCTCTCGCCGAAGTCGAGGTGCATGTCGATATCGACATCGAACGCGCGCGCGAGCTCGAACACGCGGTCGATCTGACCAGCGGGGTCGCTGTCGGTATAGGGCGCGGCGCCGACCACGCGAGCGCCGCGTTCGAGCGCCTCCACCATCAGCTCGTCGGTGCCCGGATTGTTGAGCAGCCCTTCCTGCGGGAAGACGCAGATCTCCAGGTCGATCGCCCAGCGATAGGCCTCGATCAAAGGCAGCACGCCGTCGAAGCCCCGCATCCCGACGCCGGGGTCAACCTCCAGGTGGGTGCGCATGTGGGTGGTGCCCTGAGCGATACAGGTATCGAGAACGCGCCGGGCGCGGGCATTCACGTCGTCAGCGGTGAATGCCTGCTTGACCCGCGCCACCTCGTCGATGGCCTCGGCGAGGTCGCCCCGCTCCGCCCGGCAGCGGTCGAGGATGCAGGCCTTGTCGAGGTGGATGTGGGTCTCGATGAAGCCGGGCGCCACCAGTCGGCCGCCCAGGTCGAGCACCGGCGCGTCGGCTTCGACCGTGGGCGCAATCTCGGCGATGCGCCCGTCGGCGATGCCGATGTCGAGCCGGGTGCCGTCGCCGCCGGCGACCAGAGCGCCGCGCAGGATCTGCTCCATTCCCTGACTCCCGCGCGCGTTCTCGCTCCCTCGCGTGCGCCCTAACGCAGCATGTAGCGCTGGGCGAGCGGCAGTTTGTCGGCCGGCTCGCAGCTCGCGAGCTCACCGTCGACGTGTACCTCGAAGGTCTCGGGGTCCACCGTCACCTCGGGGCAGGCGCCATTGTGCAGCATGTGGCCCTTGGCGAGCTTGCGCGTGCCCTGCACGGGCACGGTGCGGCTCCCCAGCCCGAGCCTGCCGGCAACATCCGCATCGGCCGCCGCCTGCGAGACGAAGCTCAGACTCAGCGCCTCCTTGGCCCGGCCGAAGGCGCCCCACTGCGGGCGCATGAGCAGCGGCTCGCAGGTCATCAGCGAAGCGGCGCTGTCGCCCATCGCCGACCACACGATGAAGCCGCCCTTGATGACCAGTTCCGGCTTGATACCGAAGAAGGCCGGGCGCCAGAGCACCACGTCGGCGAGCTTGCCCGCTTCCAGCGAGCCTATATGGCGATCGATGCCGAAGGTGCGGGCCGCGTTGATGGTGTACTTCGCGATGTAGCGCTTGATCCGCTCGTTGTCGCCCTTAGCGGTCTGCTCCGACGCGAGCCGCCCACGCTGGCCCCGCATCTTGGATGCAAGCTGCCAGGTGCGGCAGATGACCTCGTTGATCCGCCCCATCCCCTGGCTGTCCGAGCCCAGCATCGAGATCGCGCCGATATCGTGCAGCACATCCTCGGCGGCGATGGTCTGGGCCCGAATCCTGCTCTCGGCGAAGGCCACGTCCTCGGGCACCGCCGGGTTCAGGTGGTGGCAGACCATGATCATGTCGAGGTGTTCGTCGAAGGTGTTGCGCGTGTAGGGGTTGGTGGGGTTGGTGGACGAGGGCAGGCAGTTGGGTTCGCCGGTGATGCGGATGATGTCGGGCGCGTGCCCGCCGCCGGCGCCTTCGGCGTGATACATGTGGATCGTGCGGCCCCGGATCGCGGCCAGCGTCTCCTCCAGAAAGCCGCTCTCGTTCAGCGTGTCGGTGTGGAGCTGGACCTGAAAGTCCATCTCGTCGGCGACGTCGAGGCAGGTATCGATCGCCGCCGGCATGGCGCCCCAGTCCTCATGGATTTTGAGCCCCATGCAGCCGCCGGCGATCTGATCGACCAGCGAGAGGGGCTTGGCCGAGTTGCCGCGCCCGAGGAAGCCGAAATTGATCGGCCAGGCCTCGGCCGCCTGCAGCATCTTGCCGACGTTCCAGGCGCCGCCGCAGTCGATGCCGACGGTGATCGGCCCGAGCGAGCCGCCCAGCATCGTCGTGACCCCGCTCGAGATCGCGTGCTCGCAGAGCTGCGCGCTGTCGAAATGGACGTGGACGTCGATGCCGCCGGGCGTGGCGATCAGCCCTTCCGCATCGCGCACGGTGGTCGCAGCACCGCAGAGCAGCGCGGGGTCCACCCCGTCCATCACCGCCGGGTTGCCGGCCTTGCCGACGCCTGCGATGAGGCCCTCCTTGATCCCGATGTCGCCCTTCACGACGCCCAGAACGGGATCGATGACGACCGCGTTGGAAACCAGCATGTCGAGCGAGCCAGCCGCGCTGTCGAGCCCGGCGACGAGGCCGATGCCGTCCCGCAGCGTCTTGCCGCCGCCGTGCAGGCACTCCTCTCCCGGCACGCCGTGGTCGTGCTCGATCTCGGCCAGCAGCTCGCTGTCGCCGAGGCGCACGCAGTCGCCGGTGGTGGGGCCATAGAGCGCCGCGTACTCCGCCCTGCTCATCCGCGCCATCGCTCAAGCCCCCTTGAAGCCGCGGGCGCGGGCACGGGCCAGCGCCTCCTGCTTGACGCTCTCGGAGCGCCGCGAACCCTGGGTGAGGTCGTTGAGTCCCACCATCTCGCCGCTGCCGCCGAATTCGACCAGAGTCACCTCCTTCGTCTCCCCCGGCGCAAAGCGCACCGCCGTGCCGGCGGGGATGTCGAGGCGCATCCCGAAAGACGCCGCGCGGTCGAAGTCGAGATGCCGGTTCACCTCGAAGAAGTGGTAATGGCTGCCGATCTGCACCGGCCGGTCACCGGTGTTGGTGACGGCGACCGTGGCAGTCGGCCGCCCTGCGTTGATCTCGATCTCGCCCTCCGCCGGAATGATCTCGCCCGGCCGCACGCTCTCCTCCTGCGCCTTCGTGCCGGGGCGGATCGGCTCGTGGACCGTCACCAGCTTGGTCCCGTCGGGGAAAGTGCCCTCCACCTGCAGCACCGGCATCATCTCGGCGACGCCCGGCATGACATCGTCGGTGGTGAGGATGGTCGCGCCCTGCTCGATCAGCTCTGCCACCGAGCGCCCATCCCTGGCGCCTTCCAGAATCTCGTCGCTGATCAGCGCCACGGCCTCGGGGTGGTTGAGGGCGAGCCCGCGCGCACGGCGCTTTCGCGCGAGCTCGGCGGCGGTGTAGATCGTCAGCCGCTCCATCTCGGTCGGTGTCAACAGCATCGTGGGCCACCCTGATCAGTTGCTGAAGAGTCGGACCGCCGCTTCCTCGTGGCGGGCGGCGGCGACATCGGCGAGCGGCACGTAGGACCTGGCCTCGTCGAGGCCAGGCGCCGGCTGCGCCAGGAGCGCCGCCATTCTGGGCCTGAGCCCACGCAGCATGATCTGCCCGTCGAGGTGGCCGATCAAGCCGAGCCTGAGCGCGGCACCCAGGATCATCGCGCAGTGCCCGTGCAGGCTCACCGCCTCGGCGCGGGCGAGGTCGAGTCCGGAGCCCTTGAGCACCACGCCTTGCACCACGGCGAGATGGCCGTGCGCCTCACCGGCGCGGAGCCGCTCGCGGTAGGCTTGGGCGCCCGGCGTCTCCATGCGAGCGTGGACGCCGAGCAGCGCTGCACCGCCCTTGCGCGAGCCCTCGCGCAGCTCGCGCGGCAGCGTCATCGCCTCCTGCAACGCGTCGATCTCGGCGACCGCGGGCCAGTCCGGGCAGGCTTCGTGGGCAGCCGCGAAGAACGCGCGCTCCGCCGTGGCCCAACGGTCCATCACCTGGTCGGTGAGGAACTCTTCGAGGCCGGCGACGTCAGCCACGATGCCGTCGGCGTGCAGCGTCTCCAGCCCGAGCGAGAACGACACCGCACCGCTCGGGAAAAAGCTGTCACCGAACTGCAGCGCCGCGAGATCGGCAACCGCGCCGTGCTGGACCTCGCTCATTGCGCTCTCCACTCTGCGCCCGCCTCAAGCGCCAAATCGTACTCTTGCAGGCACCTTACTAGCCCCTCAGGTCGAGGCGAAACCCTGTTGTCACGGGCTTCCGCCGCCGGCATGGTCCCATCGGCAACGGCAGGCGAGAGCGGGAGGCGACGATGGCGGGGGAAGAGCAGTACGACGTCCTCTTCACGGGCGGCACGGTGATCGACGGCACGGGCGCGCCCCGCGTGCGCGCCGATGTCGCCGTCACGGGCGAGCGCATCGCCGCTGTCGGCGATCTGGCGGAAGCGCAGGCTGGGCGCACCATCGATGCGACCGGGCGCATCGTCTCGCCGGGCTTCATCGACGCCCACACTCACGACGACAACCTGCTGCTGGTCGACCCCGACGTGACGCCCAAGACCAGCCAGGGCGTCACCACGGTGATCGCCGGCAATTGCGGGGTAAGCCTCGCACCGCTCACGCCGGGGCGCCCCACGCCGCCGCCGCTCGACCTGCTGGGCGGACCCGCCGACTTCCGCTATCCCCGCTTCGCCGACTATGTGGCGGCCCTCGACGAGGCGCCGCCGGCCGCCAACGCCGGCCTTCTGGTCGGCCATTCGGCGCTCCGCCTCGACACGATGGACGATGTCGACCGCCCGGCCACGGCCGGCGAGATCGACGCCATGCGCGAGCGGCTGGCCGAGGGCATGGAGGCCGGAGCCCTGGGCTTCAGCACCGGGCTCATCTACGGCCCCAACAAGGCGGCGACCACCGACGAGGTTGCGGCGGTGGCCGAGGTCGCGGGCGCCGCCGGCGGGCTCTACGTCACCCACATGCGCGACGAGGGGGCCGATATCGAGACGGCGATGGAAGAGGCCTTCGAGATCGGCCGCCGTGCCGGCGCCGACGTCGTCATCTCACACCACAAGTGCGCCGGCCGGGCGAACTTCGGGCGGAGCGGCGAGACCCTCGCGCTGATCGAGAAAACGCGCCGGAGCCAGTCCGTGGGCCTCGACGTCTACCCCTACACCGCAGGCTCCACGGTGCTGATGCCGGAGATGGTCGGCAAGGCAGAGCGGGTGATCGTCACCTGGTCCGAGCCGCACCCCGAGCATGCCGGCCGCGACCTGCCCGACGTCGCCGCCGAGATGGGCCTCGATCCGATCGCCGCGGCGGAGCGCCTGCAGCCGGCGGGCGGCATCTACTTCATGATGGACGAGGCGGACGTGCGCCGCATCATGGCCTACGAGCACAGCATGATCGGCTCCGACGGTTTGCCCCACGACCAACACCCCCATCCCAGGCTCTGGGGCACCTTCCCGCGCGTGCTCGGCCACTATTCGCGCGAGCTCGGCCTGCTCACACTGGAGGACGCGGTGCGCCGTATGACGGGACTGACCGCCGCCCAGTTCGGCCTCACCGATCGCGGTGAGGTGCGCACCGGCGCCTATGCCGATCTCGTGATGTTCGATGCGGAGACGATCGCGGACGAGGCGACCTTCGAGGCGCCGACCCGGCCAGCCGCCGGCATCGACATCGTCATGGTGAACGGCACCATCGTCCGCGAGGCGGGCCGGGTCACCGGGAAGCGGCCGGGCCGCGCGCTGCGGCGCTGAGAACGCGTCCGTCTTTGATGGACGCGCGACAGGCCGTGACCGCGGCCCGCCGCGCCAGCGGCGCCCTCGCGGAGGCGCCGGCCGCAGACCGGCTGCCATGAGCGAAAAATAGGAGAGCGTTTCGGCGAAAAGTGGAAACTCTTTAAACGCCGCCGAACTCTCAGATCGCGTGGCGGCCGAGCCGGTCGCGAAGCTCCTTCACGTTCCGCTTCACGCCCTGCATGTGGGGGTTGTGGATCAGCGCCCGCTCGAACGCGTCGAGCGCCTCCTCCTCGTTGCCGAGCCTGAGATGGCAGAGGCCGAGGCCCGAGAGCGCGCCGAAATGGCGTGGCTCGAGCTTCAGGGTCTCGTCGATGTCTGCGATGGAGCCCTGGTAGTCGCCCATCAGGTAGCGCAGCGTCGCGCGCCGGTTCCAGCCCTCGGAGAGGTCGGGTCGCAGCTCGATGACCCCGTTGAGGATCGCGTAGGAGCGGTTGTACTGACCCATGGAGAGCGCCCTGTCGCCCGAAAGGAGCATCCGGTCCATCTCTTCCGAGCCGGTTTCGAACCAGCGGGCCCAGATTTGCAACTCGATTTGTCGCACCAGCTGAGGGCTCTGCGCGGCCTTGAGGTCGCGGAAGAGGCCGTCCAGCGCCGGGTCGTTCTGATCGGCCAAGGCGGTCCCCGTCGTGCCAAGCGCGAGCAGCAGCACGAGCGCCAGTGCAGGCAGGCATCGCAGGCTGCGTCTCCAGGACACCATGCGCCAGCCTAAACCCGGGGTGGCCGCCGCGCCAAGCATCTTCGTTGCGGCCTGCCCATCCCGCACTACGCGGCGCCGGCCTCCTGGCGGACAAGCGGCCGGTCGCGGATCGGCCAGTGCAGCACCGCCGCCACCACGCCCAGCGCCACCGCGGCCGCCCACACCGCATCGTAGGAGCCGGTCGTATCGTACACGTAGCCGCCGAGCCAGGCGCCGAGGAAGGATCCAAGCTGGTGGCTGAAGAACACGATGCCGAAGAGCGCACCGAGGTAGCGGGGGCCGAAGATCTGGGCGACGAGGCCGCTGGTAAGCGGCACGGTGCCAAGCCAGAGCAGGCCCATCAGCGCCGAGAACACCAGCACGCTCGCCTCGGTCACCGGCGCCACGAGAAACATGCCGAGGACCGCCGCCCGGCCGAGGTAGAAGAACGAGAGCACGTATTTCTTGCGGTGCCGGTCGCCGAGCCAGCCGGCGGCGAAGGTGCCGACAATGTTGCCGAGCCCGATCACGGCGATCGCCGTCGCCCCCAGCATGGGGGCAAGCCCAGCGTCCGTCAGGAAAGACGGCAGGTGGGTGGCAATGAAATAGACGTGAAAGCCGCAGACGAAGAAGCCGCCGCAGAGCAGCCAGAAGCCGCTGTGGGCGCGGGCCTCGACCAGCGCCTCGCTCAGCGTCTGGGCGCTGCCTTCGGGCGGTACGTGGCTGCCGCGCATCCCGATGAGGCACGGCACCATCATCGCCGCGATTCCGCAGTATGCGATGAGCGTTATCGACCAGCCGACGCCGTCGATCAGCGCGCCGCCCACCGGCGCCAACGCAAACTGCCCGAAGGAGCCGCCGGCCGCCGCAATACCGAGGGCCATGCTGCGTCGCTCCGGCGGCACCGCGCGCCCCACCGGGCCCAACACCACCGCGAACCCGGTGGCGCTGATACCAATCCCGACCAGCACGCCCTGGCCGAGATGCAGCCCGAGCGCGCTGTCGGCCCAGGCCATCCAGAGCAGACCAGCGACGTAGACCACGGTCCCGAACAGGACCACCCGTATCGCCCCATGGCGGTCGGCGTACGCGCCGAAGATGGGTTGGGTGATCCCCCAGACGATGCCCTGGATCGCGATGGCGAGCGCGAAGGTCTCGCGCGAGGTACCGAGATCGAGGCTCATCGGCGTGGCGAAGAGGCCGAAGCTCGAGCGCAGCCCGTTGCTGATCGTGAGCACCAGGGCCCCGCAGAGGACGACCGCGAGCACGCCCGTGGCGGGCCGGCTCATGCGTGCGGCTCCGCGGCGGCTACCGCCAGAGAGTGACCGAAGGTCATGGCCGCGTCAGGCTTGGCGCTCAAGGGCGCGGCTCAGGATC
>Ga0209543_1001828_pt1 | contig 17346 bp, 19 predicted proteins | sample MesohylFT_FD_187296 | JGI IMG/M metagenome (GOLD analysis project Ga0209543, IMG submission 187296) | Host-associated microbial community of the marine sponge Aplysina aerophoba from Gulf of Piran - sponge mesohyl, lysed by freeze-thaw... | ecosystem: Host-associated > Porifera > Sponge >...
CTAGTGTGGTGTCTGGTTAATTCGCGTCATAATATGCGGAGGATTTTTCGTCGTCGGCAAGGCGCGATGACGAGCAGTGGCGGGCACCACGCGAGGAAGAGCAACGCAGCCGACGGCGAACTGCCGGCCTACGGCAACGAACTGATCCTGATGCTCAAGGGCAGCGCCCTGGCCAGCACCATCACCCTGCTCGACCTCACCGGCGTGGCGCGCACGCTCATCGCCCGCACCTACCTCGCCGTGGAGCTCTTCGCCGTGGCCGGTTTGATCTACCTCCTGCTGACCCTGTTGATCGTGCGCGGCGTGCGCCTGTTGGAGCGGCGCTGGACCGTTCCCCACCAGCGGCTCGAAACCGTGCCGGCCACCCGCCACGGCGACCTGCTGTCGTGAGGACGGCTATTCGGAGGCACCCCTGTAGCAGCCCTGTCGCCAGGAGAGACGGGCAATTTGAATGAAATCCATTCACGTCGTGAATGATTTCCATCCTGCAACCCCGCCCAGACGAATCCCCTTGACGCAGGTCGAGCGGAGACGATAAGGACCATAGGGCAACGTAGGCGCGAACATTTGTTGGGAGCTTCCGATGTCCAACGGGACAGGTGCCGAAGCAGCAACCATAACGGGGCTTGGCCGAGTCGGCGGCGTGTTCGCCTCGGTCCGTGACTGGCTCGTCCGGTTTTCCGAAAACCGCATGGCCGTGGCGGGGTTCCTGTTCGTCTCCTTCGTCTTTATCGTGGCGGCCTTCGCGCCCCAGATCGCCTACTACGACCCCGACGAAGTGGACCTGACGGCGCGTTTGGTGCCGCTATCCGCTGACCATCCCTTCGGCACGGACACGTTCGGGCGCGATATCTTCTCACGCGTGGTCTACGGCGCCCGCATCTCGGTCATCGCCGGGCTCGGCTCCGTCACCTTGGCGCTGGCGGTGGGTGTGTTCCTGGGCGCGGTGTCCGGCTTCGCCGGAAGGGCCCTGGACAACGTGCTGATGCGGATCATGGACGCGGTGATGGCGTTCCCGGGACTTCTCCTGGCCATCGCCCTGATGGCCGCGCTGGGGGCGTCCCTCACCAACGTGTGCATTGCCCTGGCCATTCGCTACACGCCCAATTTCGCCCGCCTGGTCCGGGCCTCGGTGCTCAAGGAGCGCGAGAAGGAATACGTGGAAGCGGCCATGGTGCAGGGGGAATCCAACCTTCGGGTGCTGTTCCGGCAGATCCTGCCCAACTGCATGGCTCCGGTGCTGGTGCAGGGGACCCTGGACTTCGCCCACGCCATCATCGCCGAGGCGTCCCTGAGCTTCCTGGGCATCGGCGTGCCGCCGCCCACCCCGAGCTGGGGCAGCATCCTGCACGCGGCCCGCTCCATCATGGAGTTCTACCCCTGGGCCGCCATCTTCCCGGGGCTGGCCATCTGCTTTTCGGTGCTGGGCCTCAATCTTCTGGGGGACGGACTGCGCGACGTCCTGGACCCGCGTTTGAGCGAGGAGAGGTCCGGCAGTGCCTGAACCGCTTCTGGACGTCCGGGACCTGGAGACCCGCTTCTTCCTCCGCAAGGGAATCCTCACCGCTGTGGACCGGGTGTCGTTCCAACTGGAAGAGGGGCAGACTCTGGGCATCGTGGGCGAAACCGGTTCGGGGAAGAGCGTGCTGGCGCTATCGCTCATGCGGCTCGTGCCGCAGCCGCCGGGCAGGATCACCCACGGGCAGATCCTGTTCAAGGGCGAGGACCTGCTGACCAAGACGGAACCGGAGATGCGCTCCTACCGCGGCAGCCGCATCTCCATGATTTTCCAGGAACCCATGGTGGCGTTGAACCCCGCCTACACCGTCGGCGACCAGGTGGCGGAGGGGTACGTGATCCACGAGGGCGTGCGCAAGAAGGAAGCCTACGAGCGCGCTGCCGACATGCTCAACAAGGTGGGGATCCCCAATCCCAGGGAACGGCTCGGCAGCTATCCGCACGAGTTCAGCGGCGGCATGCGCCAGCGCGTCATGATCGCCATCGCGCTGGCGTGCAACCCGGACCTGCTGATCGCCGACGAGCCCACCACCGCCCTGGACGTGACCATCCAGGCCCAGATCCTGGACCTGCTTCGGGAGTTGCTGGAGCAGTTGGGCAAGTCGCTGATCTTCATCACTCATGACTTGGGCGTAGCCGCGGTGCTGTGCGACCACATCGCGGTGATGTACGCCGGCAACATCGTGGAGCTGGCGGACCGGAAGTCCATCTTCGAAAACCCGCTCCACCCCTATACCCAGGGGCTCCTGCGGGCGCTGCCGCGCCGGGGCGAGCGCGAACGGCTGCTGGACCCCATACCGGGCGTGGTGTGCAACCTGCTGGACCCGCCCGCCGGCTGCAACTTCCGGCCCCGGTGCGACCAGGCCTTGGACGTGTGCGCGAGCGAAGATCCCCGCCTCGCCCTGGTCAAGAGCCGGCAGGTGGCCTGCCACCTCTACCCGGCTTGAGGACGTCATGCGGGAAGAACTCCTCAGAGTCGACGATCTGGCGAAGTATTTTTCCATGACTTCATTCTTCTCGCTCTTCGGCGGCAAGGGCGCGGAGCTCAAGGCGGTGGACGGGGTCAGCTTTTCCATCGACAAGGGCGAAACCTTCGGATTGGTGGGTGAGAGCGGCAGCGGCAAGTCCACCACGGCCCGGCTGATCACCCGGCTGGTGGACGCCACACGGGGGAAGGTGCATTTCGAAGGGCAGGATCTCCTGGAGATGCCCCGCTCCGCGTTCCACAAGTTCCGCCGCCGCATCCAGATGGTGTTTCAGGATCCCTACACGTCACTGAACCCACGCATGCGGGTGCGGGACATTCTCGGCAACCCGGTCAAGCTCCACAACATCGTCCCCACCAATCAGGTGGGAGACCGGGTGGTGGAACTTCTGGAGCTCGTGGGCCTCCAGGCGGAGCACCGGGACCGCTACCCCCACGAGTTCAGCGGCGGACAGCGGCAGCGCATCAGCATCGCCCGGGCCATGGCGCTCGAGCCCGACCTGATCATCGCCGACGAGGCGGTGTCGGCCCTGGACGTTTCGGTGCGCGCCCAGATCCTCAACCTGTTCCGGCAACTGCAGCGGACCAAGGGGTTGACCTACCTGTTCATCGCACACGACCTGAGCGTCGTGGACTATTTTTGTGAACGCGTCGCGGTCATGTACGGCGGCAAGATCGTCGAGGTGGGCGCGGTGGAGGAACTCTTCAACAAGCCGGCCCATCCATACACGGAAGCGCTGGTGTCGGCCATCCCCGAGCCCGACCCCAGCCGGGAGTTCCGGCCCCGCGTGCTGCACGGCGAGATGGTCAATCTGATCGACCGGCCGCCGGGGTGCGTGTTTTACGGCCGCTGCCCCATCGCCGAGCCGGTGTGCGGCGAGGTGGAACCGCCGCTGGAGCGTAAGTCGGGCGGGCGCCAGGTGGCCTGCCACCTGCGCTAGAAGGAAGAATCGCGGTGCGCCAGTACATCATCAACCGCCTGCTGGTCCTCATACCGGTGCTCTTCCTGGTGTCGGTGATCGTGTTCTCCCTGCTGCACATGATCCCGGGAGACCCGATAGACTTCATCTTCGCCACGGAGGACCTCAGCGACCCGACCGTTCGTGCCGATTTCGAAAAGATCCTCGGCCTCGACAAGCCGCTGTACGTGCAGTACCTGTTGTGGATCGGCAAGGTCCTGCTGGGCGATTTCGGCGAGTCGATCCACTACCACCGGTCGAACCTGGAATTGATCGCGGAACGTTTCCCGGCGACCATCCTGCTGACCATATTCGCCACCATCGTCTCCATCCTGATCTCCATCCCCGCCGGGGTCATCGCCGCCATCCGGCGCAACACGGCCAGCGACTACACCGCCATGTCCTTCGCGTTGCTGGGCATCTCGATCCCGAACTTCTGGCTGGGCATCCTGCTGATTCTCGCCTTCAGCCTTTATTTGCCCATCCTGCCGGCGTCCGGGTACCAGGCCTCCTTCACGGCCCCCTTGACGACGTTGTCCTATCTGATCCTCCCCTCCATCACCCTGGGCACGGGCATGGCCGCCATCGTCGCGCGCATGACCCGTTCGGAGATGCTGGAGGAAATCGGCAAGGAGTACGTGCGCACGGCGCGGGCCAAGGGTCTGGCCGAGCGGCGGGTGATCTTCAAGCATACGCTCAAGAACGCGCTGGTGCCGGTCATCACGGTCATCGGCCTCCAGTTCGGCCGGCTGCTCGGCGGCACCGTCATCGTCGAGCACGTGTTCGCCTGGCCCGGGGTGGGCAGCCTGGTGGTGGGGGCGGTCTACAGCCGCGACTATCCGCTGGTGCAGGCGCTCATCCTGGTTTTCGCGGTGATATTCGTGACGGTGAACTTCTTCGTGGACATCCTGTACAAGTACGCCAACCCCAGAATCACGCTGGAATGAGGAATGGGTTTGACCACCAGGGTCAAAATGTGTGATGGGATTTACTTCGATCCAAAGTGAACGGAACCGAGCCAACAAGGAGGAAACCGATGAGTAGGAGACTTTTTCTTTCATTTGCCGCGTTGCTACTGACGTTCGGCTTGACCGCGCCCAACGACGCGGCGGCCCAGAAGTACGGCGGCACCCTGACCCTCGGCATGTACGCCGATCTGCATACCCCGGACCTGCACCGCACCGTCGGCAACCCCACGGCACAGATGGGCGTTCTCGTGGCGGAGAGCCTGGTGGACTATGACGAGAAGTGCGACATCGCGCCCGGGCTGGCCGAATCCTGGGACGTTACGGACGACGGCAAGGCGTATACCTTCAACCTGCGCAAGGGCGTCATGTTCCACAACGGCAAGGAGCTCACCGCCGAGGATGTCAAGAAGAACTACGCGCATTTCCTGGACAAGAAGACCAAGTCCCCGCGGCGCGGCAACTTCAACTCCATCAAGGGGATGGAAGTCCTCGACAAGTACCGGATCAAGTTCACCCTCGCCAAGCCGGACAACGGCTTTCTGGTAAAGTTCCGTCCGCTGGTGGCGTTCATCACCCACTCGGACAGCTTCGAGTCCAAGCCGCCCAAGCCCATCGGCACGGGCGCGTTCGAATTCGTGGAGTGGCAGCCCAAGCAGCACGTGAAGCTGAAACGGTTCAAGAACTACTGGAAGAAGGACGCCAAGGGGAACCAGCTCCCCTTCGTGGACGAGGTCGTCATGCGGCCGATCCTGGACGACACCGTGCGCTACACCTCCCTGAGGGCCGGCGACCTGGACTGGGTGTGGACGGTGCCGTTCGAGCAGGCGCAGCCGATCAAGACGAAGCCGCCCAAGGGAGTCACTCCTTCGTTCAAGCCCGGCGCGCGCTGGTTCTACCTGAACCTCAACCTGAACAAGGGTCCCCTCAAGGACATCCGGGTACGCCAGGCCATCGCATACGCCATCGACAAACAGTCGCTGATGGACGGCATCACCTGGGGTATCGCTTCAGCGGAGGCGCAGCCGTACTATCCCGGTTCCACGTGGCACTTCAAGGACGTCCCGGACCCCTACAAGGAAGGGAATCTGGACAAGGCCCGCGAGCTGCTGAAGGCGGCGGGACACGAAAAGGGCTTGGACCTGGTGACCATCGTCCGAAACGAGACCGTCATCCTGAACCTGGCAACCCTCGCGCAGGCGCAGCTCAAGAAGGTCGGCGTCAACCTGAAGTTCCAGGTGATGGACCGCGCGGCGCATACCAAGAGGCAGCGGGCGAACGATTTCGACGTGAACCCCGGCCATCTCACCTACGTTCCGGACCCGGACGGCCTGTACTACCGGTTCTTCCGCGAGGGTCAGAGGAACAACTACGCCAAGTGGAACAACCCCGAGTACAACAAGCTCGTGGATGACGGCCGCACGGAGTCGGATCCCGCCAAGCGCAGGGCCATCTACCGCAAGGCGCTCGACCTGATCAATACGGATCTGCCTCACCTGTTTCTGGGGCACCTGCCGATCTTCCAGGCGGCCCGCACACACCTCAAGGGCATGAAGACCAACTGCCGCGGCGACGTGCGTTGGTCTGATGGCGGCGTCACGCACGCCTGGCTGGACAAGTAGCAAACGGTTGCCGCAAGCTCGCGTCGGAGCCCTCGGGCTCCGGCGCGAGCACGGCACCCAAAGACCCCCGGGAATAGTAGATCGCAGGAGGTGCGGCGGTTCGCCGCGCCTCCTGCAAGTCCGGTCGGCGACCGTCCTTCGGGCTTTCAAGACCACCCCAGTGAGGGCATCCCATGGAAACCCCAACCCTGTTCAACAGTCCGGACAAGTTCGAGAGCAAGTTCGCCACCGCCGACGGCTACCGCACCCACTACGTCGAGGCGGGCAAGGACAACCCGGAGAGCCTGCTGCTGGTCCACGGCGGCGGCATCGACATCGGCATGGACCTGTACCGCTGGTACCCGGTGGTGCTTCCGCTGGCGGAGAAGTTCCACGTCTACGCCATCGACGAGCTGGGCCACGGCGAGACCGATCCGCCGCGGGATACCAAGGACCTTTGGCGCCCCACCGTGCGCGCGGAGCACGTCATCAGCTTCATCGAGGCCATGGGCCTGGGCCCCATCAACCTGGTGGGCCAGTCCACCGGCGGCTGGATCGTCACCTACATCACCATCAAGCGGCCCGACCTGGTGAAGAAGCTGGTGCTCATCGACAGCGGCAGCACCGCGGGCTCGGCCCTGGACACCGAAAAGAAGTCCGACGCTCCCAAGCAGGTGGAGGTGGACGGCGCCATGGTGCAGGTAAAGGACGGCGTGCTGCCCTACATGAAAGAAGTCTTCGAAGAGGGCACCATGCACCCCAAGGAGGGGCTGACCAGCACCCGGGAAGGCATCCGCAAGTTCGTCAGCACCTACATCCATGCAAAGGAAATGGTCACCGACGAATGGGTGGAGCATCTCTACAAGTTCGCCCAGAAGTGGAACGACCTCTACTTCACCCACAAGGGCAAGGAGTTCTGGGACAACACCAGCATGGAGGAGCACTCCAGGGAGTTCTATGTCGACGGCGTGCACATCCGGGACCGGGTGCACGAAATCCGTACGCCGACGCTGGTCATCTGGGCCAAGAACTCCAACAAGGGCGTGGACCCCGGACTCGCATTGTACAAGCGCATCCCGGACGCCCAGCTTCACATCTTCGACAAGGCCAACCACTTCCTGTGGCTGGACCACCCGAAGGATTTCGTGAGCCTGGTCACCTGGTACCTGTCCAAGAGTTAAAGCGCGGAGGGGAAACCGCCGCGCCAACCGCATAGGAGGAATCCGTGGAGACCCTGTTCAACAGCCCCGACAAGTTCGAGAGCAAGTTCGTGACCGCCGACGGTTACCGGACTCACTACGTGGAAGCCGGCGACAAGGACGCGGACCGGCTGCTCCTGGTGCATGGCGGTTCCATCGAAGTGGGGATGGGCCTCTACCGGTGGTATCCCAACGTCATTCCGCTGTCCGAGCACTTCCACGTCTACGCCATCGACGAACTGGGCCACGGCGACACCGATGCGCCCAGGGACCTGGACACGCTGGGGCACGTACGGTTCCGCGCCGAGCACGTCATCAGCTTCATCGAGGAACTGGGCCTGGGACCCATCAACCTGGCCGGGCAGTCCCAGGGCGGCTGGATCGTCACCTACATCACCTTGAAGCGGCCGGACCTGGTGAAAAAGCTCATCCTCATCGACAGCGGCAGCACCGCGGGCTCGGCCCTCAAGACCGAGAACGACACCGAGACGCCGGAGTACGTCGAGATCGACGGCGTGAAGCAGAAGGTGGGAAGCGGCGAGCTGCCGTACTTCAAGGAGGTCTTCGAGCCCAACAGCATGATGCCCAAGCAAGGGCTGACCAACACCCGGGAAGGCCTGCGGAAGTACGCCAGCGTCTTCTTCTACGACAAGTCCATGGTGTCGGAGGAGTTCCTGGACTACCTGATGAACCTCTCCACGAAGTGGAACAAGCTCTACATGGACCACAAGGGCAAGGAGTACTGGGGCGACCAGGGCCTCACGGGTCACTCGGACATGTACGGCTTCGACGGCAAGCACATCCGCGACCACGTCAAGGACATCGACCGGCCCACCCTGGTGGTGTGGGGCAAGAATTCCAACAAGGGCGTCGACCCCGGACTGGAGCTGTACAAGCGCATCCCCGACGCCCAGATGCACGTGTTCGACAAGGCCAACCATTTCCTGTGGCTGGACCAGTGGCAGGAATTCAACAGCCTGGTCACGTGGTTTCTGACCAAGGACTAACAAAGGAAAGGATCCCCAATGGAAGTCTTCAACGTCAAGGAAGTCGGCAAGTTCTCGGACCAGAATCCCGATCAGCCCTACTCGGAAAAGGCAGAGGGCGGCTACATCCGGAACCGCGTGGTCTCCAACGACAAGTGCTCGGTCACCATCGCCTGTTTCCGCGACGGCGAGACCCCGGGAGAGGACCTGCACAGCCATCCCGGCGCCGTCGAGATCTACTACGTGGTGGAGGGAGAGTGCCTGGGCATCGACAGCCAGCGCAACGAGCAGCGTTGCGGCCCCGGTTCGGTGGTGTACTTCGACGCCGGCGAGCCCCACAACATCCACTCGGCGCCGGGCAGCGACGCCCTGGTGTACCGGGTCCAGATCGGCGCGGACCGGAGCGTCAAACGGCCGGCGTAAGCCGCGCCCGACGGCAGGACCACGACCCGGCCCGTGCCCGGGCCGGGTCGCCGGCTGCGATCATGCCCATCAAGGTTATCGAACTGCACCACCACGGCATCCGCATAGCACCCACCGCGGATGCCGTGGCCCAGGCCCGGCATTTCTACGTCGACGTGCTGGGCATCCCGGCCGACTCCGGGAGGCCCGATATCCCCGGTGTGCCGGGGCTCTGGCTCGATGTCGGCGCGGCCGCGCAATCCGCCCAGATCCATCTCATGGGCGCCGTGGGACAGTCGCCGCCGGCGCGTAGCGACACGGAAGACCCGACGATACCGCACGTGGCGCTGGCGGTTGAGGACATCGTGGAAACGCGCCGGGAACTGGATGCGCAGGGGATCTCGTACTGGCAGATCGACGGCCTCGTGGGCACGGACTCGCAGCAGGTCTTCCTCCGGGATCCCTTCGGCAACATGATCGAGCTGCACCAGGTCGGCACCTGCCGCTGCAACCAGGCTGCCCGGGGATAGCGGATAGAGTCAGCCTCCTCGGCGTTCAAGATGGCCTTTCAGGTTCAAGAGAAGTTCCGCCGCTGGGTCGACGTGGCCGAGTCCCTGAGCCGGGAGAAATTCGCGGTCAGGGCCCAGGCCATCGACCGGGAAGCGCGGTTTCCCTTCGAGAACTACGAGGACCTTCGGGACTCCGGCCTGCTGGCGCTGACCGTACCCCGTGAGCACGGCGGCATCGGCGCCGATTCCCTGACCTACGCGGTGATCCTGTCCCGGGTGGCCAAGGGGTGTGCGTCCACCGGGCTCACTTTCAACATGCACTGCGCCATCGTCGACTTCCTGCTGCAACTCGCCGGCCCGGAACAACAGCAGCGCTTCTTCAAGACAGTGGTGGAGGACGGCGCCATCTTCGCGTCCATCACCAGCGAGCCGGGAAGCTCCTTCCGGGACAAGCTGGCCATACGCACGTCCATCCGCCGCCAGGACGGCAAGTACAGGCTCAACGGCACCAAGCATTTCTGCTCCCTTTCCACCGGCGCCACCTACTACTTCACGTGGAGCCTGCTGGACGGCGCCGAGGACCTCGCCGACGGGCTCCTGAACGTGCTCATCCGCGCCGACCAGCCGGGCATCGAGATCGTCCACGACTGGGACACCATCGGCATGCGCGGCACGGTCTCCAACTCCATCAACTTCAACGACGTGGAGATCCTGCCGGAGAACGTCGTGGGCGAGCCGGGCGCGATCCTCGGGAAGGACATGAGCATCTGGTCCCTGGGTTACACCGGGGTGTATTTCGGCATCGCCGAAGCCGCCTACGAGTTCTGTGTCGAATATGTCAAGAAGACCCGGTTTCGGGGCATGACCGGGAGCCTGGCCTCGGACGCCCGGATACAGCGCCAGATCGGCGAGATGGCCACGCTCCTGGAGAGCGCCCGGCGGGCGGTGGAGCAGCTCGGGATGCTGCGGGGCAACACCGACAAGGTCGAGCTGACCTTCATCCTGAACCAGGCTAAGTACCTCGCCACCGAGGCCGCCAAGGAGATCGCCGAACGCGCCATCCGCCTCACCGGGGGCCGCGGGCTGCTCCGTTCACTCCCGCTGGAGCGCCATTTCCGCGACGCCCTGGCGGGAGTGGTGATGCCGCCGGCCAACGACCGCTGCATGGAGACGGTCGGCAAGATTGCCCTCGGCCTGGAAGCCAAGACCCTTGAGTTCGAGTAGCGTCCGGTGTCGTCTCCTCGATGTAAACGCGCCGGGCCGCAACACTGTACGCCACCATGGTGGAACGCCTGAAAACACCCAAGCCCAAGCCCCGGGCGGTTACGGATGAAATCCGAGCCACCGTGAGCGAGATCCTCCGAGCGGTGGAGCAAGAGCGCGAGGCCGCGGTGCGCAGGTATTCCGAGCGCTTCGACAAGTGGACCCCGTCCTCTTTCCGGGTATCGCAAAACGAAATCCAACAGGCCGAGGCCCTGACTGACGATGGCCTGAAGGGACACATCCGCTTCGCGCAGGAGCAGGTGCGCAACTTCGCCAGCCTTCAGCGGGACAGCCTCAAGGACTTCGAGCGGGAAACCATGCCCGGTGTCGTGCTCGGGCAGAAGTCCATACCGGTGCGTTCCGTGGGCGCCTACTCGCCCGGCGGCGCCTATCCGCTCATCGCGTCCGCGATCATGACCATCGTCACGCCCAAGGCCGCCGGCGTGCCCCGGGTAACTGCCTGCGCGCCGCCGCGCAAGGGCCGGGGCATGCATCCGCCGCAGCTCTTCGCCATGGCGTCGTCCGGGGCCGACGAGATCTTCTGCATCGGCGGGGTCCAGGCCTTGGCCGCGCTGGCCTTCGGCATCGAGGACCTGGAGCCGGTGGACATGCTGGTGGGCGCGGGCAACGCCTATGTCGCGGAAGCCAAGCGGCAACTCTTCGGACAGACCGGCATCGACCTGCTGGCCGGTCCCACCGAGATCATGATCATCGCGGATGACTCCGCCGACCCGGAAGTCGTGGCGGCGGACCTGCTCGGGCAGGCCGAGCACGGTCCCACCTCGCCGGCGGCGCTGGTGACCACGTCCCGGGAGCTGGCCGAGGCCACGGCCCGGGAAGTGGACCGGTGGCTCGAAACCTGGCCCACGGCCGACATCGCCGGGCCGGCGTGGCGCGACTACGGAAGCATCACGGTGTGCGACAGCGACGATGAGATGGTGCGGGAGGCCGACGCCTTCGCCCCGGAACACCTGGAGGTCCAGACCCGGGACCCCGACTGGTTCCTGGAGCGCCTGAGCAACTACGGCACGCTCTTCCTGGGCCGGCATGCCACCGTGGTCTACTCCGACAAATCCATCGGCACCAACCACGTGCTCCCCACCGCCGGAGCCGCGCGCTATACCGGCGGGCTGTGGGTGGGCAAGTTCCTCAAGACCGTCACGTACCAGAGGGTCGCCGCCGAGGGCTCGCGCCGGGTGGCGCCGGCCGCGGACGCCATCTCCGAGGCGGAACACATGCAGGGGCACGCCATCACGGCCCGGCTCAGGCTCGACCCGCGCCGCTTCGACGACGTGCCGCGGGAGGGCCAGGAATGATGGCGTCCTTGGACTTCGCTTCGCTACGCTCAGGACGAACGGAAGTCAACGTCACTACACCCGTTCGTCCTGAGCGTAGCGAAGCGAAGTCCAAGGACGCCATCTCTCGCGGCGGTCTGGGGCGGCCATCATGAATTCACCGGCATTGAAGCACAAGGTAGCCGTCGTGACCGGCGCCGGCCGCGGCATCGGCCGGGAAATCGCGGTCACGCTGGCCCGGGAAGGGGCGGACGTGGCGCTCGCGGCCCGGAACGCGGAGGCGCTGGAGGAGACCCGCGCCCTGGTCGAGGGACTCGGGCAAAAAGCGCTCGTGGCGGCTACCGACATCAGCAGCGCGACCGGCGTAGAGGCGTCGGCACGGAAGATCCTGGAGCACTTCGGGCACGTGGACGTGCTGGTGAACAACAGCGGCATCGGCGGTCCCTCGGCCGCCCTGTGGGAAACCGACCCGGCGGAGTGGGAATCCACCTTCGCGGTCAACGTCACCGGGACCTTCCTGTGCTGTCGGGCGTTTCTGCCTTCCATGATCGAACGCCGTTCGGGCGCGGTGCTCATCATCGGCTCCATGACCGGCAAGAGGCCGTTGTGGGGAAGGTCCCCCTATGCCGCCAGCAAGCTGGCTCTGGTGGGCTTGACGCGGACGCTGGCCCTGGAAACCGGTCCCTACGGCATCCGCGTGAACCTGATCTCCCCCGGGGCGGTCGAGGGAGAGCGCATCGAGTGGATGATGCAAAAGCAGGCGGAGGGAAGAGGCATCGGCGTCGACGAAGTCAGGGCCGAGTTGGCGGCAGGCTCCCCGCTCAACCGCCTGGTGGAACCCGGGGAGGTGGCCGCCGCCGTGGTGTTCCTGGCGTCGGACGGAGCACGCTCCATTACCGGCGAGGACATGAACGTTTCCGCGGGACTGGTAACGTACTAGTAGGGGCGACCCGCGGTCGCCCTCTGCGACCCCGGGCGATTCGCGCCGACCCCGGGCGATTCGCGCCGAGCCGGGCGAAGGAACGGGAATCGATGGCGGTCCCGCGCTGAACGGATGCAGCGATTCAAAGGAGGTATGCAATGGCTCGTCTAGTGGATTTGTCGGTGGAGATCTACCAGGGGATGAACGTCTATCCCGGTCACCTGAAGACCGTGATCTTCCAGCACGTTACCCATGAGGAAACCAAGCAGCGATTCGAGGGCGGCTTCTCGTTCCAGACCACGGGCATCCTGCTGAACGACAACGGCCCGACCCACGTGGACTCTTTCAGCCACCTGGACCCGCGGCCTGGGGCCGCCACCATCGACCAGATGCCTCTGGACCTGTTCTACGGGCCGGCCCTCTGCATCGACGTCTCCCACAAGGAGCCCTGCACCGACATCATGCCCGATGACCTCGATGCCGCGGTGGAGAAGTCCGGCCAGGAGCTCAGGAAGGGCGACATCCTGCTGCTCTACACCGGCACCTACGACCGCTACATGGGTCAGCCGGAATACCTGACGACGTTCCCGGGCCTGGGCGAGGAGGGCAGCATGTGGCTCGTGGAAAAGGGCGTCAAGACCTTCGGGGTGGACACGCCGACGCCGGACAACCCCATAAGCAAGACCTATCCGTGCCACATGATGTGCCGCTTCCACCACATCACGCACTACGAGAACCTGGTGCTCACCGAGGTGGCGGGCAAACGCTTCACCTTCGTCGGGTTCCCCTTGCGGCTCAAGGGCTCCCACGGCGGACCGACCCGGGCGGTGGCGCTGATGGACGACTGATCCGCGCTGTCCCTTGACGGGTCGTCGCCCGCATGCAGCGACGACACTGGGGCTGGCGCGCTCTCAATCTTCGTAGATCTCCGGATTGAAGAGGTTGGGCGGACGCCGCCCCTCAATGACGGCGACGATATTCTCCGCCACGATCAGGGCCATGTTCTCTCGGGTCTCCACTACCGCGCTCCCGAGATGAGGAGTGAGCACGACATCCACGCGACCCAACAGGTCCGCATCAACGTCGGGCTCATGTTCGTAGACGTCCAGCGCCGCACCGGCGATGAGCCTCTGCTCTAACGCCGAAGCCAATGCGGCTTCATCCACCAGCGGGCCGCGGGCGGTGTTGATCAGGAAGGCTGTAGGCTTCATCGTCCTGAGCTCGGGCGGTCCGATGAGGTGTCGGTTCTCGGGAATGCCGGCGGCATGGACGGAAACGAAATCGGAGCGCCGGAGCAGCTCCTCCAGGGACACGCACTCGACTCCCAGCTCTCTTTCCCTGTCACCGTCCAAACGGCGCCGCTTGGTGTAGAGCACGCGCATGTCGAACCCCCGGGCGCGCCGCGCCATGGCCTCGCCGATGCGCCCCAGCCCCACGATCCCCAGGGTCTTGCCATGTACCCCCTGCCCCACCAGATGCATCGACTGCGACCCCGGGAACATCCCCTGACGAAACGTACGGTCTCCCGCCACGATATTGCGTGCCGCCGCCAACATGAGCCCCCAGGCCAGGTCCGCGGTCTCCTCCGTCACCATCGGCGGGACGGTCGTGACCGGGATCTTTCGGGCGGTGGCCTCGGCGACGTCGATGTTCGCGGGAATGATTGCCATGCTGGCGATCATCCTTAGGCCCGGATTGGCGCCGACAACGTTGCGGTCCAGGGTATCGTGCAGCAGGCAGAACAGATAGTCGCATTTCTTCACGGCCGCGGTGAGTTCCGCGGTGGTCATGATTTGCGTCGGATCGGGATTGAGCTCGACGTCGCCGTGGCGCCGCAACATGCTCAATGCCTTGTCGGGGATGGGTTGGGTGACGAATATCCTGGGCTTCATAACTTCTCCCGGACGCGGAGGTTGCATGGCAACCGGTTACCAGATCGGCGCGTGGGGCGCGACAAGCACCAGCCGGCGCCTTGCGATTGCCGTGAAACGAACACCTGCGATAGAAACACCGTCAACCAAAGAAGGAGGCAACCGCATGCAGCGAGTGGGTATCGTGGGCCTGGGGCTCTTGGGGACGGCGGTGGCGTCGCGCCTGCTGAAGGACGGCGTGGAGGTCACCGGCTACGACGTGCGCGCCGGGCGGGCCGAAGCGCTGGTGCCCGGTGGACTCCAGGTCGCGGAGAACACGGCCCGGGCCTGTGCAGGCGCGGACGCCGTATTCACCATCCTCCCCTCTCTCGACAGCGTCGAAGAAGTGCTTCGCGGCCCGTCCGGCGTTCTGGAGGAAGCGCCAACGGGAGCGTTCATCATCCAGATGAGCACCATCTCGCCCGAGTTGGCACGGCGCATGGGCGCCGCCGCTACGGCCCGTGGCTACGGATTCCTCGACGCCCCCATCAGCGGCACCAGCGCCATGGTCGCCGCGGGTGACTGCACGGTCCTGGTGGGGAGCGATCAGGCGCACTTGGACGCCTGCCGTCCGCTGTTCGCGGCCATCGCGCGCCGGACCGTCCACATGGGCGAGGTCGGCGCGGCCTCTCTTGCCAAACTCGCCACCAACCTGCTGGTTGCCCTCAATACCGCTGCCGTGGCCGAAGCGCTGGTGTTAGGCACCGCCGGCGGCCTCGACAAGGCAAGACTTCTCGATGCCTGGCAGGGTACGGCCGCCAGCTCCCGGATGATGGAGGCAAGGGGACCGCTCATGGCCGAGGGCCGCTATCCGCCACAGATGAAGCTCGACCTCTTCATGAAGGATCTGCACCTGATGCTGGACGAAGGCCGCCGCTTGAACGTCCCCTTACCGCTTACGGGAGTCGCGGAGCGCCTCTACGCGGCCGCTGCCGACGCCGGCCGGGGCTCCGAGGACTTAGCGTCGGTCATGACGGCCCTCCAGGGCCTGGCAAGTCAAGACTCTTGAGGCTGCGCGCTTCAGAATTCTTCGGCGTTGTATTTTATCAGAATTCTGATACCGTATCCTCCATGCCTGTCATTCGCCCCATCTCGGATCTGCGCAACAAGACTCCCGAAATTTCAAGGCTCTGTCATGACTCCGGAGAGCCGGTTTTCATTACGAAGAACGGTGAGAGTGAACTGGTGGTGATGAGTGCGGCCGCCTACGAACGGGATCAGGCGCGACTGAAGCTGTACGAGTTGCTCAACGCGGCTGAAGAGGATGTGCGTCACGGAGACCGGGGCATCAGTGTCAAGCGCCTGGCCGCCCTTCTCCGTGAGGCGCGAGGATGACGCGGCAGATCCGCGTTCTTCGTCGCGCACAGTTGGACCTGCTTGAAATTCAGGACTATATCGCGCGGGACAATCCCGCAGCGGCGGATGATGAGATCGAAGCTATCCTCGATCTCATCGCCAGCCTTGCGGAATTCCCGGAGCGAGGACACGTTCCGAAAGATGCGATTCTCAAGGCATCCGGGTATCGTTGTCTGCGGCAGGGTGAGTATCTCGTCTTCTACAAGGTTCTTCGCTCGCAGGTTCGTGTGTACAGAGTCGTACACGGCCGGCGCAGGTATGAAGACATCCTGTGAAGCACAGAGCGATGGCCCCGATGGGAGTCGATTGAAACCCGCAATCGACGTGTAGTAAGCTCCCCGGACTGCCACCTCGGAAACCCTCTTCATGCCACGCCACACCGTCGCCGTCACCGACCACCTGTTCCCGTCCATGGACGACGAAGCGCGGATGTTCCGGGAGATGGACACCGAACTCGCCATCGGCCAGTGCAAGGGCGAGGACGAGGTCATCGCCCTGTGTCGGAACGCGGATGCCGTCCTCAACACCTACGCGCGCATGACGCCCAGGGTGATCGAGAGCCTGGAGCGCTGCAAGGTCATCGTGCGGTTCGGCATCGGCTACGACAACGTGGACGTGGAGGCGGCCACCCGGTGCGGAGTGATGGTGGCCAACACCACGGAGTACTGCATCGACGAGGTGGCGGACCAGGCCATGGCGATGCTGCTAGCGTGCGCCCGGGGGCTGTTCCCGGCGGCGCGCATCGCCCGGGACGGCACCTGGGACCTGGCGAAGATGCCGGTCCTGCGGCGGCTTCGCGGCCAGACCCTGGGCTTGGTGGGCATCGGGCAGATCGGCAAAGCCGTGGCGGCCAGAGCGCATGGCTTCGGACTGAAGGTCGTGGCCAGCGACCCGTACGTGGATGAGGCCGCGGCCCGGGAGTTGGGAGCGAAGCTGGTGGACCTCGATACGCTCTTGGGTGCGTCGGACTACGTTTCGGTCCACGTGCCGCTGATGCCCGCGACCGAAGGCATGATGAACGCCGCGGTGTTCGCGAAAATGAAGCCCACGGCCTTTCTGATCAACGTGGCCCGGGGAAGGATCGTGAACCAGGCGGAACTGGTGCGGGCCGTGGAACAGGGAAATGTAGCGGGGGCGGGCCTGGACGTGCTGGAGCAGGAGCCCTGCGCGCCGGGCGACGCCATCGCGACCCTCGACAACGTCATCCTGACCCCCCACTCGGCCTGGTATTCCGAGGAGGCCCGGGCGGACATGCGCCGGCGCGCCGTGGGGCAGGTGGTCAGCGTGCTCAACGGGGAGCTGCCCTATTCTCTGATCAACCGTGAAGTGGTCCACTCAAACCGGCGGTAGCAGCATCTGAAAGGAGTCTTCCATGGTCGAGCGTTCGACATCGAGCTTTGGTCTTGTTGGAACCGACTGGCAGCAGCGCATCGACTGGAACCGTCTGCGCCAATATCGCCTGAACCGGGCGCGGGA
>Ga0209543_1001843_pt1 | contig 17262 bp, 17 predicted proteins | sample MesohylFT_FD_187296 | JGI IMG/M metagenome (GOLD analysis project Ga0209543, IMG submission 187296) | Host-associated microbial community of the marine sponge Aplysina aerophoba from Gulf of Piran - sponge mesohyl, lysed by freeze-thaw... | ecosystem: Host-associated > Porifera > Sponge >...
CGGACCTGGACGACTGGGCCGCGGCCCGGCGGCGGCTGTCGACGTCGGACGACGGGACGGCCGGACGGGAGGGGAGGCCATGAGAACGCTCGCACTGACCGGATGGACGCTCCTGGCGTTGGCGTGGACGATGTGGAGCGCGGATCTGGCCTGGGCCACGTCGGACACGACCTTCGCGGGGCCGCTGGGCACGGTGACGGACATCGTCGGGGGAACGGGCGGGCAACTCGCCGCCGCTCTGGCGGTGGGAGCCGCTCTGGTGGGTTCCGTGCTCCGTTTCAACGCGGGGCAACTTGCGGGTGCTGTCGGCGTGGGCATTGCGGCCGGGGCCGGGACGGGCGTGGTGACGGGACTTGTGGGCACGGCGATCATATGAGGGCTACCGATGAGCGACCTGGCCAAACACACGATACCTTCGCGCCTGGACGATCCGGAGCGCTGGCTCTTCTGGACGCTGGACGAGGCGGCAGTCCTCCTGGGACCGGCGGTCCTGGGACTTGCCGCCAACGCCTTCGTGACTGGGCTTGTGGTCGGGGTCGGGGCATGGGCGCTGCTGCGCCGGGCGAAGCGAGGCGGCGGAGCGGACATGGCGATCTGCGCGCTCTACTGGTTTCTGCCGTACTTCGCTTTGGGGTTGAGGGGAGCGCCCCCGAGCCATCTGCGCCGGTTCATCGGATGAGGAGGCTTGCATGAGACGGGAACTGCTGGATTCGGAGAGGCGTCGGGTGCGTGACGCCCGCACGGCTCTTGCCGTGCTGCTGGGCCTCTCGCTCCTGGCCAACCTGGGATTGAGCGTGGGCCTGGTTTCGGTGGAGCGCATGACGGTGCTGATCCCGGCGGTGGCAGGGCCTTCGTGGGAGGTGGGCAGTAGCCGGGCCGGGCGCCGGTATCTGGAGGACATGGGGCGGACCGTGGCGGTGACGCTGCTGACGCTCACGCCGGAGAACGCGGAACAGGTGCGGGAGGCGGCGGCGCGGCTGAGCCATGCCTCGGCCCGGGGGGCCATCGGCGCCTGGGTGGCGGCGGAAGCCCGCCGCATGGAACGGCGCGACCTTGCGACCGCATTCTATCCCGGGCGGATCGAGGCGGACGCCGGGAGGTTGACGGTGATGGTGGCGGGGGAACTTGCGACCTGGATCGGGCGCGAGCCGGTGTCGCGAGAGCGGAAGCGCTACCGGCTGGCGTTCCGCGTGGACGCGGGCCGGATCGGCCTGCTGCGCTTCGAGGAACTGGAGGACCAGGGATGAAACGAACGAAGGAAAGCCGGAGTGCGAGGGGTCGGCTTACAGGCTGGACCCTGAGGATCTTCCACCATGCGCCGATCCCGGCGTTCGTATGGGCGGTGCTGCTTTCGTGCATGCCCGCCCCGGCGGCGGCAATGCAGATCCTCGACGCGGTGGACCATGCGGAGCTCGAAGCGGAGATCTCGGACCGGGCGGTGAGCCGCATTGCGCTCGCGGGCGACCGGATTGCACGCATCATACGGGGACCTGCCGGCTTCGCGGTGGAGCACGACGCGGCGCGCGGAGATGTCTACCTGCGTCCCGCGGACGTCTCAAGCGTTTTCCCTGGCGGGGTTGCCGCTCGCGAACCGCTGACGCTCTTCGTCGGGACGGCCGCGGGTTTCACCTACCGGCTGACGTTGACGGTGGCCGAACGCGGGTCGGCCCAGATCCTGATCCGCAATGCCGCAGCGGCATCCAAGGCGAACCTCGCCAGGCCGGCCGATGGGCGCGTGGGGGCGCTCGTGACTCTGGTCCGGGCGGTAGTCCGGCGGGAGCCGCTTCCGCGGTACGCGATCGAGGCGGCGTCCGGAAAGTTGGACGAGCACGCTCTGGCAGTCGTTGAGACCTGGCGCGGGCCCCGGTTCACGGCGCGGGTACTGGAAACGGAGGCGGGATCGGGTTCTGACGCCGAGGTTCTCGCCAACGGTCTTGTGCCGGACACGGCCGCGGTCTGGGTGGGGCTGCCGGGAAGTGGTCCCTCGGGAGGGCGGCTTGTGGTGGCGGTGGCGGACCGGTTCGGGAGTGATTCTGCGGGGAGGAAGCCATGACGGGCGGGGAGAAGACGCGAATGGACCCGGAGACCCGGCGCACGCGCCAGAGGCAGTTGCTGCTGTTCTCGGGGTTGGCGGGGGCGGCGTTGATCGTGTTCGCGGTGTGGATCTCGGCGGGCGGAGGAAAGGGACCGGCTCCGCCGGGCGGAATCGAGGCGGAGCTTGTCGGGGATGAGACGGCGGAGGCGAGCTGGGTGCGGCGGTCGGAGGCGCGGATCGGTGAACTGGAGGCGCGCCTGCGGGAGACGGAGACGCGGGGGCGGCGCATCGAGGACGAGAACGCGCGGCTCAGGGCGCGACTTGTGCGCGACGCCGAGGACGGCCGGGCGGTGATCGACCGGCACGCGGCGACCATAGACGCGTTGACGCGCCGGCTCGAAGCCCCGGCGGACCCGCCGGTCGAGGAGTTCCGTTCCGGTGTGAGGGACTTCGGTGGCGGCGGCGCAGAGCGTTCCGCCTCAAGTCGGGCGTCCGCTGGAACGGCGGGCGGCGGCGCCCCGGCCGCGCCGATGATCCAGGAATTCGAGGGCGTTGCGGATCCATCGGCAGGCGGGAGCGCTGCCGCCACGGGACCCCGCCCGCTGGAGTCCTGGCTCCCGGCCGGCTCCTATGCGGACGCCGTGGTGCTGGCCGGGGTCGATGCCTCCGCAGGCGTCAGTTCGCAAGGCGACCCGCGGCCAGTGCTGTTGCGGCTGACCAGCGCGGCCCGGAGCGCCGCCGAGGACGGCGAAGCGCTCGAAGCGGACGTGGCGGGCTGCACGCTCACCGGGGCGGCGTACGGCGATCTCTCGTCGGAGAAGGTCTACGTGCGGCTCAGGACCCTGACCTGCGCGGGACCGGAGGCCAGGACGGTGATCGAGACGGAGGTGGCGGGGTTCGTGGCCGGCAGCGGCAAGGCCGGGGTGCGGGGCCCCGTGGTGAGCCGGGAGGGGGCGTTGGTCGAGAAGGCGTTCCTTGCGGGGCTCGTCTCGGGCGCGGGCGAGACCGCCGCCAACGTCCTTCAGACCCCCGCCGGTGGAGCCGGCGAAGACAGGACGGCGAGCCTCGCGGACGTCGGACGGGCCGGCCTGGGCGCCGGGGCGGGCTCGGCCGGGCGCAGGGTCGCCGACTACCTGATCCGCCGGGCCGAGCAGTACCAGCCGGTGATCCAGCTCCAGACGGGCACGCGGGTCACGGTGGTCTTCATCGAAGGCGCCCGGATCGACGGGCGTGCGGACGGCCGGAGCGGCAACAACAGGAAGGCGGGAGCATGAGAAGGCAAACGATGATCCATTGGCGAAAGGCCGGAAGCCGGCAGGCGATCCTGGCGCTTCTCGCGGCGGTGCTGGTCCTGGGCGGCTGCTCGGCCACGCATGTGGGCGACGCCTGGCAATGCCCGGTGGCGCAGGGCACGGACTGCACGAGCGTGGCGGAGGCCGATCCGGCGGTGACAACAGCGGGTAAGGCCCGAGGGCTTGCGATTCCCGAACCACGCGGACAGACGGGAGCGGATGATGTCGGCAGGCCGGGCGCCGCATGTGCCGGGAACTGCGATCCGCTCGCTTGGCTGGCAGAGTGGTTCGGCGCCCCCGAGGAACGCCATGACGACATGGCCCCTGTGGAACCGGTATCGACTTCGCCTGACGAGGAACTGCCGGAAGTGTCCGGAGAGGGCCTGCGCACAAAGGAGAGGATCGCGCGGATCTGGATCGCTCCCTTCGTGGATACGGAAGGAGTTTATCGCGAGGGCCACTGGGTTCGCGCGGTGCTGGAGCCGTCGCGCTGGAGGCTCCGGTGATCGGGCGGCTCAGGGACCTGCTCGCGGGACCGGACGCGCTCCAGCCCTGGACGCTCCCGGCCCTCCCGGCCCCGCTTGTGGACCTCCTGCCCTGGCGGGCGTGGGACGAGGGGAGCGAGTTCTACCTGAACGCCGGGAGTTGCGGCTTCCTGCTGGAGCTCCCGCCCTTCGTGGGCATCGACGACGGGACGCTGGAGGCGCTGGCGGGCACTCTCGCCGACGCGGCGCCCGAGCGCGCGGTGGTCCAGGTCATCCACTGGACGAGCCCGCGCTACGGGGCCGCGATCCGGAGTTGGGCCGAGCCGCGGCATCGCACGGGCGGCGTGCAGGCGGGGATGGCGGCGCGGCGCCGGACGCTCTTCACCCATGCGGGCTGGCGGCCCCTTCACTCCGGCGGACCTCCGTTCACGCTCAAGGACTGCCGGGTGTTCCTGGCGTGCTGCCTGGCGGGTCAGACGGGGCCCGCGGCGGAGACCGCGCTCGGCGGCTTCCGCCGCGCCCTGGAGGGCGCCTTTGCGTCCGCCGGGGCCGAGGCGCGGCGGGTCGACCCGGACACGCTCCTGTCGTTTGCCGCCGAACTCACGGCCCCTGACCCCGGAGGAGAGCACGACGGGGGCCTCGACCGCCCCGGGCGTCGCTGGTCGCCCCGGGACCCGATCCACCTACAGTGCGCTGCGCCCGGCCGCGCCCTGTCGGTGGCGCCCGCGGGGCTGGTCTTCCACCACCCGGACGGGACGGATGTGGCGGTGCGAGTGCTCTCCGCGCGGTCGTTCCCCGAGGTCTGGCCGGGCTGGCGCGGGAACGCGCTGATCGGCGACTTCCACCGGGATTTCCTTCAGCCGGGCGCCCCGGTGCTCACCGCGCTCACCGTGATGATGGGCGACGCGGCGGACGGCGAGCGGGCGTTCCTGAAATCCGCCCGGGCGACGCAACAGGCCGGGACCGGGATCGCGCGCTACCTGCCTGGACTGCCGGAGAAGGCGCGGGACTGGCGCTTCGTCACCGAACGGCTCAAGGAGGGCGAGCGGCTGGTGAAGGCCTGCTACACGATCGCCGTCTACGCGCCACTGGACGGGATCGACGAGGCCGAGCAGGCGGTGCGGGCCATCTACCACGGCCAGGGATGGCGCCTGGGGGCGGAGCGCTACGCCCATCTTCCGGCCTGGCTCTCGTGCCTGCCCATGGCGCCGGCGGGCGGTCTCGACTCCGACCTGGCCAGGATGGGCCGGATGAAGACGCTACTTACGTCGTCAGCGGTCAACCTGGCCCCAGTGCACGGCGAGTGGCGTGGCCAGGACGCTTTGCGCGATGCGCCGCCGGCGCTTCTGCTCATCGGACGACGGGGCCAGCCCGCGTGCTGGTCGCCTTTCGCCAACGAGGCCGGGAACTACAACGTGGCGGTGACGGGCAAGTCCGGATCCGGCAAGTCCGTGCTCATGCAGGAGCTTGTCTCGGGGATCGCGGGCGCGGGCGGCGAGGCCGTGGTGATCGACGACGGGCGCTCATTCCAGCACACGGCGGAGGCCTTGGGCGGCGCCTTCATCGCCTTCGGCAAGGACCCCGCCCGGCTGAACCCCTTCGCCATGATCGATGCGGAGGCGGCGAACCGTGACAGCGACTACCGCGAAGAGTGTTTTGCGATGCTGGCCGCCGTGATCGGGCGCATGTGCCGCCGGCGCGGGCGCATCGACGACATCGAGGCGGCGCTCATCGACGAGGCCATAGCGGGCGCCTGGGAGGAGGCCGGGAACGGCGCCGACTTGGGGACCGTGCAGAAAAAACTCGAGACGGCGGGGGACCGGCGGGCGTCGGACATGGCACTGGCCCTGGGACCCTGGCGGCCGGGGGGCGCCTTCGGGCGGCTCTTCGAGGGGGCGGAGACCCCGGCCCTGGACTCCGCGCTCACCGTCTTCGAGCTGGCCGAGCTCAAGGGCCGGGGCGACCTCCAGGGGGTGGTGCTGATGCTGGTCATCTTCCTCGCCACCCAGCGCATGTACCACGGCCCGCGCACGCGGCCCAAGGCCATAGTGATCGACGAGGCCTGGGACCTCCTGTCCGGAGAGGACAGCAAGGCATTCCTCGAGGGCGCGGCCAGGCGGGCGCGAAAGTACCGTGGCGCGTTGGTCACCGGCACCCAGAGCGTCAACGACTATTACGCCAACCCCGCGGCGCGCGCAGCCTGGGAGAACTCGGACTGGGTGATCTTCCTCGCCCAGAAGGACGAGTCCGTGGAGCTCCTGAAGCAGGAGAAGCGCATCCACTGCGATCCGGGCATGGAGCGGGCGCTCAAGAGCCTCGCCACCGTGGACGGGCGCCACGCCGAGCTCTTGCTGCACGGCCCGGACGGGTGGCGGGTGGCGCGGCTTGCGCTCGACCGCTGGTCGACGGCGCTCTACTCCTCGCGCGGACCGGCGTTCGCCGCGGTCGAGCGGCTGAAGGAAGAGGAAGGCCTGACCACCGAGCAGGCCATCGACCGCATCGCCGAGGGCGGGGCGGCAGACGACGCGTCGTGACGGACCGCACGGAAATTGCGGGAGCGGCGCACACAGGGAGACGCGATGAACGCACGGAATGACAGACGAGGGCGGTTGCGAACCGCCATGGGTGCAGATGGATCTGGAGAACGGCCTCTCAACTGGCCGGGGGACCCGGAGTCGTTGACGGCCGAGGCCGTCGACTTCGAGGCCCTGGCCCACGTGCTGGCCAACACCTGCCGCCGAGGAGGCAGGCTCAGGCGGTTCCACTCCCTGGCGGCCCATGCGGTGCTCATGAGCGAGGCCATCGGGAACCTGGGCGGACCCGAAGCGGGAGATGGCCGGACGATGGCGCTGCACGCGCTTCTGGCCGACGCCGGCGTCGCATGGCTGGGCGCGGAGGCCGCTGGAACCCAGCGCGGAACGGAGCGCCTGAAGCGGCTCCAGGAGACCGTCGACCGGGCTGTACGCGAAGCGGCCGGGCTCCATGGGGAGCCCTCGCCCGAGGAAGCCGAACTGCTGCGTTTCGTGGCCCGCATGGTCGAGGCGGCGGAAGCCCGGGACATACCGGGAGCGCGCGACGGCGCCGCTCCCGCGGTCGCCTTCCCGCCGCTGCCCGGCCGGATACGAACCGTGGAGCCCGACCGGGCCGCCAGGCTCTGGCTCGACCGTCTTCAGGACCTGAGAAGTTCTTCGAGTGCGGGAGGCGGCGCTGCAGGGACTTTGGCCGAGGAATCCCGGAACCCGAACGACGCTACGAGGGGAGAGGAGGCCTGAGATGGCGTGGGAAGCGGCGGAGGCGCGGCCATGAGCGGGGTCTCTACGCTCGGGGCGGTCTTGCTGCTCGCGGCCGGCGTGGCCGCGGCGGTCTCGGCCCTTTCGGCGCGCATGGCCCTGGAGAGGGTTCCGCGAATCGCGAGTGTACGGCTGGCCGAACTGACTGCGGAATACGTGACGCAGGCTGCACGGGAACGCACAGGCCGGGACGACGCGGCGGAGGCCACGCGCGATTGGGCCAGACGGCTTGACGAGGCGCTGGTCCGGACGTCGGCGCGCCACCGCGTGGTGCTGCTTCCCGCACGGGCGGTCGCCGCGGGCGCGGAGGATTTCACGGCCGAGGTGAAGGCCGCGATGCGGGCGGTGGCGCGGGAAGATGATCTTGAGACGAGCCTGGAGGTGAAACGATGAGGCGGAGCAAAGTCCTGGAAGGCCGGCGGCGAAGGGGCAAAAGGATTCTCTTCTGGGCAGTGGCGGCGACCCTCGTGTGGCTCGCCCTGGTCTCGCGCGTCTACGTCAACGCGAGCTGGTCGGACGGGGCCTGGGGCTATGTGGTGCTGCCCCTCCCGGGCTCGCCCGGGAGGGGGGAAGCGGTCGTGTTTGATCCTCCGGAGGCGGTGGGTTCCCCGGTCCCGTACCTCAAGACGGTGCGCGGCCTGCCGGGAGACCGTGTGGAGGTGGACGGCAAGCGCCGTGTCCGGGTGAACGGCAAGGTCCTGGGCGTAGCCAAGACCCATGCCCGTGACGGGCGTCCGCTGAAGATGGCCCGGCCGGGGGTGATCCCGCCCGGCCGCTTCTATGTCCACGCGGATCACGTGGACAGCCATGACAGCCGCTACGCGGAGGTCGGTCTGGTGGCGTGGGAGCGTATCCGCGGCCGCGCCCTGGCGCTGCCGGACATTCCGTGGCTGGGTTTGGAAGGACCCCTGGCCGGGACCGGGGAGAAGCAGCCGTGATGGGGCGAAGGTCCAAGACTCGCCTTCTGGTTGCCGCGCTCGGCTCCGCGCTGACGCTCGTGGCGCAACCTGCAACGGGCAGGGATCTCGGGGTCCGCGGCGCGGTATGGCCGGTGACCGAGCCCGATCTCCTCATCCGGATAGAGGCGCGGCTTGGAGAGATGGAGGCGTCGGGTGAAATGGCTCGCCTGCGCCGCGAGGCGGTGGAGCGGGCGCGGCAGAGGATCGAGGCGCCGGGACGCGTCGAGGGCATCAAGACGGCGCGCGTTCGCCGCACACGGTTCTTCGATCCTTCGATCACTCTGGAGCGTGACATCCGGGCGGCGGACGGGACCCTGATCGCGGCCCGTGGCGCGCGGGTCAACCCGCTCGACGCGCAGCCGCTCACGCGCGATCTGCTCTTCATCGACGGAGTGCGGCCGGTGGAGGTGGCCTGGGCGCTTCGCCATGGACGGCCCGCGCGGATCGTGCTCGTGTCGGGCCGTCCGCTGGATCTCATGCGGTCCCACGGCCGGCCGTTCTTCTTCGACCAGGGCGGCCGGCTCTCGAAGCGGTTCGGGCTCCGCGCCACGCCGTCGGTGGTCGCGGCCGAGGGAGCGGTGCTTCGGATCACCGAAGTGCCGCTCGAGGACGAAGCGGAACGAGGCGTAGCAGGAGAACAGCCATGACCTGCTGGAAGACCATCGGCGTGGCGCTGGTTCTCTTCGGTGTCCAGTTCACGGGAAACGCCTACGCCCAGTCCTGCACCGGGCGTTTCGTGAACCCGGTGACGGACGTGTGCTGGGAGTGCCTGTTCCCGATCTCCATCGGGCCGATCCGCATGGGCAGCGCCGCGGGCGCCCCGGACACGCCCAATCCTGGATCGCCCATCTGCTTCTGCGGCAGCCCGATCCCCCGCATCGGGCTCTCGCTCGGCGTGTGGGAGCCGGCGAGGCTCCTCGACGTGACTCGCGCGCCCTGGTGCTTCCCCAACCTGGGCGGCATGACCGTGGACCCCGGCTTGCCAGCCGGGCGGGGACGCACGGGCTCCTCGGGCGGCGATGGGGCCTCGGGGTCCACGTGGCACGCCCACTACTACATGTACCCGCTCCTTTCCTGGATCGGTGCGCTTCTCGACCTCGGATGCCTCGAAGGAGGCAGCCTGGACATTGCCTGGGTCTCGGAGCTCGACCCGACCTGGCGCGACGACGAGCTGTCGTTCCTGATGAACCCCGAAGCCGCGCTCTTCGCGGACCTCCCGGCCCAGGCGGCCTGCGCCGCCGATTGTGCGGCCGCCTCCGCCGGCCTGCCCCTCGATCCGCTTTTCTGGTGCGCGGGCTGCCAGGGCGGGATGTATCCCCTGACCGGCAACGTGGCGGCCCACGTGGGCGGGGTACAGGCCTCTCTCCTCGCGGCCCAGCGGCTCGTGTTCCGCCTGCACCGGCTGCTGCTCGCGTGGGGCACCTCCGGTCCGGCCGCGCTCTGCGGGCGATACCCCATGCCGGTCATGAAGAAGTCGCAGTACCGCTGGCAGATGACCCAGCCCGTGCCGGCCACCTCGCCGCTCACGGGCTGCAACCCGACGGGACGGTCTTCGGTGCTGTGGGAAGCTCTGCGGGAGCTTCCCGTGGCCGGAGAGAATTTCGGGTACCTGCTCTGGCGCAAACGGACGTGTTGTTTGTTGTGAGGACGCTGGCATGAAGCGCAAACAGACTCTCGCAACCGCTGCATCGCTGATCCTCGTGTTCGTCGTGGCGGTTTGGAGCGGCTTGGGCCGTACGCAAGACATGGCCGAGGACACGGCGCGGGATGTGGTGGACCAGGTCCTGCGGAAGGCGGAACGGGACGGTGGCCGCGACCTGGAGAGCTGGTCGCGTTCGGTGATCGAGCGCGCGCTGGAACGCGCGGGGCAGAAAGCCTCCGGCGGGTCCCCTCCGCTCCCGGCCGAGGGACACGCGGGCCGCTTGCCGGCAAGCTTTTCAGGCCGCTCCGGTGGTCCCGAGGTCATCGTCTTCATGAGTCTTTCGGCGCCGCCGGAGAGCTGGCGGCAGTGGAGCCGCGAAGCTGCGCGGATCGGCGTGCCGCTGGTGCTGCGGGGTTTCGGTCCGGACGGGTTGCAAGCGACGGTGAAGCGCATCGGTCCCTATCTGGACCGTGAGGGGGGCGCCGCCATCGATCCGCGCCTGTTCCGCCTGTTCGACATCACGGTGATCCCGGCGGTCGCGGTGGTTCCGGGTGGAGTTTCTCCCTGTGAAAGCCGGGGGTGCCTGTCGGATGCGGCTCCGCCTCACGACCGGGTCGCCGGCAACATCGGCCTCGGGGCGGCGCTCGAAGCCATCGCCGCGGAGGGCGGACCGGGCCGCGCGGCCGCGCGCCGCCATCTGGCGGCGTTGAGAGGGGAACTCCCATGAACTGCCCGTATGGAATGAGAATGAAGGCCGTCCTCGTGAGCCTCCTTTTTGCCGGACAATTCGCCGCCGCGGGCGCAGGGGCGGAAGACCCGAAGGCGGCGGCCCGCGCCGTGGGCCAGGCGGGCCGGGCGGCCGCAGGCGCCATAGCGAAGGACGCGGGCTCCACCGTCCACGTGCCGGGCTATGCCGGCACGAATTTGCCGGAGCGGGGCGTCAGCGCGGGCGATCTGGAAACGGCGGCCAACCGGGTGCTGGCCGATCCCGCCGATCCCGGTGGACAGGCCGGCCGCGCGGTGATCGAAGGCGCGGCCGTGCGGCCGGCGGCGGACGTCGAGGTGGGCGATCCGATCGTGCAGCGCGGGGACGGGATTCAAGGCGACGCGCAGTCTCCCCGCTGGAGCGCGGATGGGCTCGCTTCGGGATCGGTGACGGGCTGCGGCGCCGGGATGGCGCAGGCCGGGGCCGGCGGCAGGTGCGGCTCGGTGTCTTGGTGCGTGGGCGCCGATTGCGAAACCGCGGACTCCCAAGCGAACACCGGGTTCGTCGAGTCGGCGGCACGGCTCAACATGGTGCTCGAGCTGGGCGGAGACGAGTTCGACCGCGACAACCTCCGCTTCTTCAACGGCGTGCGCCGTTCCTGCGTGATCCGTTGGGGAGGTCTTGCCGATTGCTGCAAGGCCTCGGGCCTGCTCGTCGGCCTTGCCAACTGCAGCGAGCAGGAGCGGTCTTTGGCCGAGGAGCGCCATGCCGGAAACACGCACTACCTGGGCAGGCGTTGCACGAGGCGGGTCTTGGGGGTGTGCGTCCGCCGGGAACGCTCCTGGTGCGTGTTCGGCTCGAAGCTCGGGCGCATCCTTCAGGAAGCGGCCCGGAGCCAGCTCGGAATCGGCTGGGGCAGCTGCCGGGGCTTCACTGTCGGGGAGATGGAGAGCATCGACTTCGAGGCCGTGGACCTCTACGAGTTCACCGAGGACCTGGTGGACGGATCGCGCGAGCCGTCCATCGACCTACCGGAAGCGGACGAGGCCGGCGCGGTGATGCGCGGGCGCATCCGGGACTTCTACCGGAGGACCAGGTGATGGGGACGGCCATGAACAGGGCTTGGGCACTGTCGCTTGCCTGGTTCCTGTGTGTCCTCGGGACGCTGCCGGCGGACGCGCGGGAGTGGCGGCCGTGGTGCGGCGCTTCACAGGGCTCGGATGGGGACCCCTCGCCGTCTCTCGGGTGGCATTTCTATTGCGACAGGGACCGGGAAGACGCGGAGGAGGATTTTCGGGCCAAGCAACCGCCCCCCGTTCCGCCGGCAGCGCCCATGGAACGCATTCGGGAGATGCGCCAAGTACTGGAGGAGACCCGGGCCAGGGCCATCCTGGATCCGAGCCCGGAGAACGTTGCGGCCTACCTCCACCTCCAGCAGGAAGCCCTGCAGCGGGCCGCTTCCTTCTCGGACGCCTTCCGCCGCGCGGTGTGGAGGGACCCGGAACTCGACTACACGCTCAGGCGTCCGGTGGGCGCGCTCGCCAAGACGCTCTGGTCGGACGAACGGCGGGCCGAGCGCGCGGCGGTGTTGGCCAGGCTCGGGGAACGTTACGGGCTCATCTACCTCGGCAGTGCGCAATGTTCGGGATGCCGCGTGTTCGGCCCGCTTCTGCGGGCCTTCGCGCTCCGCCACGGCCTCGACGTGCTCGCGGTCTCGTTGACGGGGGAGCCGCTCGAAGGCTGGCCGGAGGCGGTACCCGATCAGGGCCGCGCGGCACGGCTGGGCCTCAAGAGCAGGGTCGTCCCCGCCGTCTTCCTCTACGACACGCGAACGTCAAGGGCTCTGCCGGTCTCGTTCGGTGTGGTGGCGGAGGACCAGCTCGCCGAGCGCATCTTCGCCCTCACGTCGCGGGAGGTTGGAAGTGACTATTAGACGCAGACTAGTGGCGGCCCTGATGGCGCTGGGGCTCTGGCTCGCGCCACCCGTCCATGCGGACGTTCTCTCCGAGATGGAGAACTTTTGGCGGGGTGCGGCGGTGAACACCACCGGCCCGACGGCCTTCGACGGCCAGGCCTCCGGCCACTGGACCCTCGGCAACCTGTACCTTCGCGCGCCCGTGCGACAGGAGCCCATCGCGACCGTGAGCCTGCCGTCGTTCCGCGCGGGCTGCGGCGGCATCGACGCGTTCGCGGGCTCGTTCTCGTTCATCGACTCGGACCAGTTGATCGCCTTCGGCCGCGCCGTGGCCCAGAACGCCGCAGGCTTCGCCTTCGAGCTGGCGCTTGAGACCATCTCGCCGGTGATCGCCGAGACCATGTCCAAGCTCCGGGCCCTGGCCCAGTGGGTGAACAACCAGAACCTGGACTCCTGCGAGACCGCGCAGGCCCTGGTCGGAGCGGTGTGGTCCAAGAACGACCGGGCGAGCGCTGCCATCTGCGCCGCCGTGGGCACGCGGCAGGGCATCTTCTCGGACTACGCCGCGGCGCGCCACGGCTGCGGCTCGGACGGCAAGCGGAACTCGACCCTGGCCGCGGCCTCGGGACCGCTCAGGGAACAGGTTCCGGTGAACGTCAACTACGCCTGGCGCGCGGTGCGGGCGTCGAGCTTTCTCGGGGCGGACCAGGACCTGGGCGAGTTCGCCATGTCGATATCCGGGACGGTGATCGTCACCGCGCCGGTCTCGGACTCGGACCCTTCCGGCCCCCGGGTGCGCGTCCTGGAGCCGCTGGCGCTCGACCGCCGCGTGACGGAGATCCTGATGGAGGGCGGCGGCGACCTGCCCGTCTACCGCTGCGACACGGCTGTGGATTGCCTGAACCCCACCCTCGGGCGGCTCACCATGCCCGCGGCGCGCGGCTTCCGGGATCGGGTCGCCGGTCTTCTCCGGGGTCTGGTCGACGCGGTACGCACGGACACGGCGCCCCCGGCGGACGCCCTGGGGCTTGTCAATTTGACCACCCTGCCGGTCTACCGGGTCGTCAACACAGCCGCCGCGTATCGCGGCGCCGTGGTGGAGCAGGAGGTGGATACCCTCGCCGAGGCCGTGGCGTTGGACGTCCTTCAGGTCTGGATCTCGGACCTCCACAGGACGGTCGAGGAACGGGCCGGGACGCTCGACATCGCCGACGGCGACCAGTTGGAGCGCTGGCGCGAGGGACTGCGGCGGAACCGGACGGCTCTCGCACGCCACCGTCACGAGGGGCTTCAGCGCTTCAACACCGCTCTGGCCGTGGTCGAGAAGCTGAGGCTCATCGAGACCGAGCTTGCGGGAGCTCTCTCGGCTGATCTCCGCGCGGCGCTCGCCTTCTCCCGCGGCGCCAGCGGCTCGCGGTAGCATCGGTTCCAACGAAGGACGACCGTGTACGAACTCTTCACCCTGGGCGGCGGCACTTACCTGGTAGACCTCCTGAACGCGGTGGCGGCGATCACCGGCGGCGGCGCCTTCGTGACCCTGGCCCAGATCGCCGGCGTCGCCGGACTCGCCTGGGCGCTCTTCCGCACGGCCTTCGGCGGCTCGTGGAAGGACAACGCCAAGTGGCTGCTTCTCTTCGTGGCGGTCTGGGGCGCCATGGTGGTGCCGAAGGCAACCGTGCGGGTCGTGGACCGGTTGGACCCCGCGCTGGCGCCGGCGGTGGTGGCCAATGTCCCCATCGGCCTGGCACTCTTCGCTTCGGTGACGAGCCAGGTGGGCGACGGTCTTACACGGCTCACCGAGCAGGCCTTTTCCCTTCCCAACGATCTCACCTACCGCCGGCACGGGCTCATCTTCGGCGCAAGGCTTGCGGCCGAGACGACCCGCATGGAAGTCACCGACGCCGTGTTCGCCCGGAACCTTCGGGCCTACGCGCGGCAGTGCGTGTTCCATGCCCTTCTCCTGGGCCACATTTCCGCGGACGACCTCCGCGAGAGCACCGACATCTGGCGTCTCGTCACCGCCGCAGGCTCGCCTTCCGCCGGGGCCTCTCCCGCGCGGATGGTGGAGTACGCGACCCGCGGCGCTCCCTCCGGAACCGGCGCGACCACGGTGGACCGCCAGATCGTCACCTGCGCCGAGGCGGCCTCGCGGCTCGACGCGCTCTGGGGGGCGGAGATCGCGAGGGCGTCGGGCATCTTCGGGCGGAGGCTCTTCCCCGGGGCGGCCACAGAGGCGCTGGCCCGGGCCGAGCTCATGGCGGCGCTCCCCGCCTCCCACACCTACCTGATCGGGGCGTCGAGGACCGCGGCCGAGATCCTGCGCCAGCAGATGGTGCTGAACGCCATGCACAACGCCGGCGAGCAGTGGGCCTCGGAGGCGGGTAACGCCGCCGCGCTCACGGCCTATACCGAGGCGCGGGCCGAGACCCAGACCGTCTCCGCCTACCGGGCCATCGGCCGCCAGGCCGAGACCTGGGTGCCCATGCTCCGCATCGTGTTCGAGTGCCTCTACGTGGGCGCCTTTCCCATGGCCGTGCTGCTCATGCTCACGCCGGCGGGCGGGGCGATCTTCCGCTCCTACTTCTCCGGACTCGTCTGGCTCCAGAGCTGGGGGCCGCTCTACGCGATTCTGCACCGCATCTCCATGGGGGAGGCCGCCGAGCGCATGAGCGCTGGGGCGCTCATGCCGGGCGGCGACATCGGCGTGTCGCTTGTCGCGCAGGCCGGGATTCAGGCGGTGGCCTCGGACGTGGCGGTGATGTCGGGCTACCTGTCCATGTCGGTGCCGTTCCTGGCCGCCGCCCTGGCCTACGGGGTGGGGAGAGCCACGGGGCTTGCGACCTCGGTGCTCGCGGTGGGCCAGGAAGCCGCGTCCTCCGCGGCGCAGGAGGGCACGACGGGCAATGTCTCGCTCGCCAACACCCAGGCCGACACCCACCGCTTCGCGACCGTCGAGGGACACCAGGTCCGTACCTCGCTGCACGCCGACACAGGCCGCTATACCGGGTTCGCCCCCGAAGGCGCCGGCTTCACCGTAACCGGCGACGGCACGGCGGTGGTGGACGCCGGTTCCGCCACGAGCCGGATCCCGGCGGCGGGGATCAGGCTCTCGGAGTCCCTTGCGGCGAGCCATGAGAACCGGGCAAGCGCTGCGCGGGAGCAGGCCCGGCACTGGTCGGCGGAGGCGGCCACGGCGCGGACCGCCGCGGCCACCGACTCGGCCGCCCTGGTGGCGCGGTTCTCGCGCGACGTGAACACGGGTGTCGCCCATTCGAGGGGAGTGACGGAGAGCGAGACCCGGACGGTGCAGAGCCTGGAATCCCACTTCGAGAAGCTCTCCGAGGCGGGCGGCATCACGAAGGAGCAGGCGGCCGCTCTCACGAGCGCGGCCAAGGCGGGAGGGGGCTTCGACTTCATCGTCAAGTTCGGCGCCGACGGCTCGGCGAGCTGGCGCGGCCAGACGCTCAGCCGGGAGGCCTGGAACCGGATGACCGACTACGCCGAGCAGCAGAGCGTGCTCGACGTCTGGTCGCGGGTGGCCGAAGCCTCGAGGCGCTACTCCACCGCTTCGGGCGAAAGCGAGCTCAAGAGCCTGGAGGAGAGTTTCGGGGCGAACCTGACGAGGATGCGCCGTTACGGAGAGCAGGAGGCGCTGAGCCACCGCCAGGCCGAGAGCTGGGGCCGGCAGGCGGCCGAGGTGCGGAGCCAGGCCCAGTCAATAGACCGGGAGCTGGGCCAGCCCTTCTTCACCTGGCTCACCGCGCGTAGCGGCGCGGACGGGCGCGAGATCGGCGTGGCGGGCGCCATGCGCCTGGCACAGCCCCAGACCCCGGAGGACGCCGAGGAGCTCCGCGCCCATGCCGCCGCCTTCATCGCGGAGAGGTTCCCGCAGCCCAAAGGCCCGGACCCGACGTCGGCGCCGGACCTGGCGGACTACGAGCGAGACCGTGGAGGAATGCGGGAGTCTCACCGTGGCGGGACCACGGCGGCTTGGGCGGAATGGTCGGGCTGGGCCCGCGACCACGGACGCGGAGAGCATGAACGGGGAAGCGTCGGGAGACGGGCGGAGCGCCTGCGCGCCGAGACCGACACCGAGCTCGATATCCGGGAGGCGGAACGCGAGGCGCTAGGCGGCGTGGCGGGTGAACTGAGCGAGAAGGGCCGCGCCAGGGTCGCGGCCGAAACCGATCGACCCTTCGGCGAGCATGCCGCCGAGGCGGTTCCGTTGGTGGGCGAGTGGCTCGGCGGCAAGCTCTACGGCACGGCGCGGAACGCCGCGCCGGACGCCGGCGCGAAGAGGGAACGCGCGCGTGGTGGTCCGATGGGCGGGGACGAAGTGCTCGGACCGTGAACGGGAGGATCGGATGATGTTCGGCAAGGCAACGCTCAGGGGAGGCCAAAGCCTGCTCCACGACGTCCACATGTGGGGCCAACTGGTGCGCTGGGAGATCATCGGCTTTGTCCTCGTGGTCGTCCTCTTCCTCTCCATAGCGCTCTTCAGCACCACGACGGCCTACGACTGGCGCATCGTCGGCATGGGGACCCTGGCGGAGATCAAGCTGTCCATTGGATACTCTCCCAATTCGGGGCAGATGCACGAGTGGGCGGAGGGACGGAAGAGCCCTAGCCCGATCGTGGACATCGTCGCGGATCGGAGAATCGAACGGATACGCAGACGCATGCTCGAGACGGTCCACTCCTGGGCATGGACGGGGGCGGGATGGGGAGTGGGCGGCATGGTTGTGTGCACCCTGGTGTTCTGGATGCTGGGCCGGCGCCTGGCCCGGACCCGGCGCGTGCGCGGCGCGGAGATGGCGACCGCGCGCGAGCTCCGGAGGCGTGTGCAGCCTCTGTCGGTGCGTGTGGCGGTGGCCCTCTTTCCGGGGGCGCGGCGGGCGTCCTGCCGCATCGCCGGCATCCCCTGGCCCAGGCGCGCCG
>Ga0209543_1001851_pt1 | contig 17198 bp, 15 predicted proteins | sample MesohylFT_FD_187296 | JGI IMG/M metagenome (GOLD analysis project Ga0209543, IMG submission 187296) | Host-associated microbial community of the marine sponge Aplysina aerophoba from Gulf of Piran - sponge mesohyl, lysed by freeze-thaw... | ecosystem: Host-associated > Porifera > Sponge >...
CCCCAATTTACGGCAAATCAGGGGATTTACGCCCAAATCATCCCCGAATTACCCAGATGCAGCGCAACATTCGCCAGAATAAGCTCCGAGGTTAAGAGGGCCCCCAGACGCCAAAAACAGGCCATATGGGCCGAAATACGGCCAAAAATCACCAAAAACCCCTATAGAAACACGCTAAACCAACCAAGAGTTATATTTTCGGGCAAGCACTATCTACAGGAATTTTGTACACGAACGGAGAGGCCATATCCTGTGATTGTTCTACCGTTAGCGTGAGCTTACCTGACTCATCCCAGGCCTGTGTTACAGTGATTTCAGGATGACCTGCACTGTAAATCCATTGGTCAAAAAACCATTCCATATTCTGGCCTGTCGCGTCCTTGATCGCAGTAATAAAATCATACGTGTGCACGGGCTGAAAAGCATGATCAGTCAGAAAACGCTGAATGGATCTTTGAAAGTTTACAGGACCGAGTATGCCCCGAAGCATTTCGAGAATAACCGCCCCCTTCTGGTATGTATGTCGGTCGAAGTTTTGATTCGGATACTGCCAATGTTCAAACACAACCGGACGGCGATAGCGGTCGTTTGCCTCACGGAAGTACGCATCCTTTTTGTTTTGGAGATTCACCGCACACTCATCACTTCCATGAGCACGACACGCCCATGCATACTCACTCCAGGTCGCAAAGCTTTCGCTTATCCATGTTTGTGACCAATCACGATAAGAAACCAGATTGCCAAACCAGTGATGAGCCGCTTCGTGGGCGACCAACCAGTCACTGGGGTAATCCTGCTCAGCATGCTCATCATGGATGGTAACATGCCCGAGGACCGTTGCTGTCGTGCTTTCCGCCCCACCCCCTATACCGGGAATCGTGATCTGATCGTACTTGATCCAAGGGTACTGTACGCCGTAGAGCTCCTCCATAAATTCCAGGATTTCTGGAGTGCGTTCAAAGGAACGCATTGCATTTTCGACATCCTTCGGGTAAACCCAATAGTTGACTGGAATTGAGCGCAATGAATCTTCCAAGATGACATATGGCCCGGCAACTGCTACGTACAGATAAGTTGGATGCGGCAACTGCTGATTCCAGTGCCACGTCATCAAACCATTCTCTTCTTCTGTCACAGAAACCAGCCGCCCATTAGAAAGCGCTTTGTACTCAGGTTTGACTGTAAGCAGCGTTTCATGAGACGCCCGGTCGTTCGGGTGATCGTAGCTGGGCATCCAGTGCCGAGCTCCTTCCGGGAAAGAGAGTGTGTTGATTAACTGCGGATTCTCATCCGTTTCATCCTTGAAATCAATCCCGAGATCGTAGCTCTCTGACATGCCATAAACCTCCGAATCGATGTCGACATTAGATGCATGGTAGTACACTGTGAACTGCAGCGTGTCCATATATGCATAGGGTCTGGATAGTATAACCTGGAGGTTGTGGGGCTCTTGTAAGAAGGACAGTACCTCTCCTGCTGCATTGTGCACACTATCTACCACGAAAGTTTCCGCATCCAGGTAGAGCTCTGCGAAGCTATCACTCAAGGGGGCCATTGTGATGGTATTTGAACCTGAAAATGACTTGGTATCTTCATCGAAAACCAAATGAACGCGATAATGGAGCACATCATAGGTCCGAATACGCTCTGTCTGGAAAGGCCTTGAATAAAGGTCCACGGTCTGAGCAATTGCAGCGCTGTTCAAGAATAGTAGAAGTGCAATTGCAATAGTTCGTATCCTCATCATTCGACTTTTGAGGTTACGATTATGGAGTTTCAAGTGACCTTTCGATGAATCGCTCACGAATAAGTGCTGTAATGGCCGTGTGTGTTTTTACAGGCGTAATTTGAATTAATCTACTCAAATTTACTTCGAATCATCCAATATCCTGCATATTTCGATTGAACTGGGCCACTATTCCGAACAAAGTGGGCCACCTTACCAACCGGTATTTTGAAGCATTGATGCGTGTTCATCAAATCTGGAAGCGATTTGGTTATCCTCAAAAGCTATGTGGCCTGTGCGTTGGCCACAAAACCTGTCTGGGAAACTTCCGAACGCGTTATCACCGTCTGCATCGCCTGTTGGCCCCCGGGACGTCGTCGATGGACTGACTGGACGGCCTCGATGGGGGCGAATAAGACGAAGACACACCTAAGTGATGGCAAAGTACAAATACGAAGTCGAGACCGGGACCAGCTACGAGGCGGACGCCTCCTTTACAAGCGAGCATGATCCCCGCACAAGCCTAAGCGGCTTCATCAAGGACATGCTCAATGAATGTCGATCATTGGGGTGTGATGAGCAGGTGTTCCCGTTGGTGGAGAGAGTGGGGGACGACCCGGAGGCGTGGATCGGAATCAAGGGGGTGGTGATAGAGCCAGACAGTGCGGGGGTGAGGTTGCGTACGACCATATCGCTGGTATACATCGGGACGAGCGTACGCTTGAGATATGGGAACTGGAGTGGGGCTGATTGAGATTGAGGGAAGTAATGAGCGAGCTGCAAGAGTTGTTAGAAGCACCCGCGGACGAGGGGTGCTGGGACGCTATCCAGAGAAAGTACCGAGATCGGGCGGTGGAGGGGCTGGAGCGCTGATAGGTGCTGTCATCGCCCTAAGTTTTTGCTTCGCTGCCCGGTGAACCCCATCGGGGGCTTTCCGACATTGAGATGAGCGTAATTGCCCACCAGCCAATCCTGCATAGAAGGGATCGGGATCGCGTAGTGCCCGCTCGCCGTCATCTGTAGGAGGCCTGAGTGCAGTGCTCGGCGAAACAACTTCTCGGCTGCATCCACCCCGTATTCACTGGCCAGCTCTGACAAGATCGTCTTACGAGTCGAGCCCCGCGCCTGCGGGATGTCCTCGAATATCCTTGCCAGACAATACCGCTCTTCGACGGCGAGACCGCCGGCGCGGCGCTCATAGTATTTCGTCCGAAAGTTGCCCCCCGCATCCAGGACTATGGATAGGCCGTCTTTGTTCATGACACCACCATGTGTGTGTAGGTATTCCACAGCGGGGCCAACGTATGACAGGATGTGCTGGGGCCATCCATACGTTTTCTGCATGATGGCATCAATCCACGCCGTGGGGTCTCCCTTGGCCCTACCATCCTCTGTAAGCCAGTCGCGGATGACCGCACGCTCCGCATCGGTGTCAAGCCCCTCCAGCTCCACAAAGCTCCGCCGCTCGAATCGCGAAATTGAGAGTGATTTAAAGATCTCCGCGGTCGTCCCCAGTCCGCCCGCCAGCAGAACAAGGGGGCGACCCACCTTGCCATTATGAATCGCCGTCAGGACCGCCCCCACAGAGAGCTTGATGTCAAGATCTCTACTTAGGTCCTCCAGGCGCTGTGCTTCATCCAGCTTAAGAAGGAGGGGGCCAACCCCTCCCCGGAGCATTTCTAGGACAGATCCCGCAGCTTGGTCAATGACCAGTCCACCCTCCACTAGGGACTCCCCATTGTACTGGGCCGAACGCAGTGCGCTCGGCCGCCAGAGTGGGAACAGGTCGTCAATGACCCCAATCCTCCACCCCGCAGCCTCTGCATGGCTAACACATTCAGATAGCAGTGCTGTCTTCCCCGCACCTGGCGCTCCTTGTATTAGGAAGGTCCCACCAGAGGCGTTATTGTTGTAATGCTCCAGCAGACAGTCAAAGTCTGCCAGTATCTGTTTTCGGCCATGGAAATACTTTGCCTCCCCTCGATCGATCACGGCGGGGGTGGGATGGGGGGAGGGGATATGAGCGCCATGAGACGCCATAACAAGGAAAAGGGTTAATGCTTTCATGTACTCACATGATGCCCCCAGGGTCCCCCGGGCATCGGTGGGGAGGGCTTGGCGTGTCACTGTTGTGCATCCCCCACGATCTGGTCCGCCCGTGTGGAGTGCCTCTGTACTCAGTGGCTTACAGGTACTGCCTGCTCCTATCTCCGTGTGTTGAAACAGCTGGCCCGTACCGATGTACTTCTCCTCGACGATTGGGTCCTACATGGCATTAGCCGCGCACAACAGCGTGATCTGATGGAACTCGTGGAAGACCCCTATACCCTGCGATCCACCATTGTCACAGTCAGTACCCCGTAGACAAATGGCATCAGACCATGGAATATCCCACATTGGCCAACGCAATCCTGGACCGACTGGTCAACAATGCCCACAAAATTCAGTTGACCGGTGACTCCATGCGCAAGGTCCAAGGTGAACAAGAATTGATCCTCAAATCCACCGAATCATGAAGGTCAGTTCAACAACACATAGGTGGCCCGCATGGCTTGGAATCAGCGGTCCACATGGTCGGAATACGCACATTGTGCCGGGATTTAATTGCGTCATAACGTTGAAATGGTTCCTAAATGGGCACTGTCTCCAGTGCAACGTAACCCGCGGCTAAGATGTTTATGATTGCCCTACCCCGTTTCGTCGGCTTGCCTTGAGTATCATTTGGATTACCTCGGTTGGCATACTCCATGATAGCGCCAAGCGGAATCTGATTAGTAGTAGCTCCCGATTCCATACAATGAAGTTTGTGGCGAGTGTTGTGGATCAAACCTTAAATCAAAGTGCTAATCCAGTGCTACAATGGTATAGCTGTGGGCAGTGTGGCATCCGTAATGTTAATCAACCATTACTGGAAGGATACACCTTGTGGTGCACGTATGATCTGGCACATATGGTCTGGACCTGATCCGCCGAAAAACCGGAACATTTTCAGTTCCATTAATCCCATTAGTGTCAATAAAACAATGCCTATCCATTGATTCCCATGAATTGACAAGTGCCACAGCATGGTCAGGCTGCCCAATTCTGCCGGTATCGGATCAGCCAGTATTTTGTCTCAACCGTAACATTTATTGCATCTCCTCGCTTGAGCTTAAGCTGGACCGGAACGCTTACAGTTCTGTTCTTCTGTTTGATTGGAACCGAAAAATCATGAAAAAGTACCTTTTTGAGTAAAAATTTTAATTAAATACTATCTATGAGTATCTATGAGCGTCCACATGTAAAGCAAATGATAAAGCTCATTTTGAGCAACACGGGTATGCGTATCATCGCCGCAACTGGCCCGCGACAAACTGGCAAAACAACGGTGGCTCTTCAGGCATGTAATCGAATAGCCAAATTAGGGTTTTTGTGCTGGTACGTTCCTTTAGACAACCCAGAGCATGATATCTCCAGACATACGAATGCCATCAATACCATACGGGTCGGTAGTCGACCCGACGGGCAAATACTGATTAGTATATGGGAAAATGCTCGAGAAGCTTCGCTAAAATCAGATCGGGGGCTTGTTCTCGTTCTGGACGAGATTCAAGTTATCCCCCGCTGGTCTGACCTCGTGAAAGGGCTCTGGGACAGAGATCGTCGAGAAGATATTCCCCTCCGTGTTGTGATTTTAGGATCGGCTGCATGGCGAATGTTAACAGGGATGAATGAAAGTCTTGCCGGTCGTTTCAACACCCTTAAGATCACGCATTGGTCGTTTCGGGAAATCACACAGGTGTTCAGATTGACTGTTGAGGAATATCTATTCTTTGGGGGTTATCCCGGTGCAATTTCTGGTAGACAGGATACTACACGACTGGCTGGTTGGCGCGACTACATCGCAAATTCTATCGTGAGACCTGTCATAGGTCGGGATATCATGGAGCTCACACGTATCAGAAAGCCGGCCCTGATGCGTCAATTAATTGATCTTGCACCACACTATTCTGGTCAATTGATTTCTTATAACAAGCTGCTTGGACAACTCCATGACAGGGGCAACTCAACAACAATTGCTCATTACCTAGACTTGCTTTCCGATGCAGGTCTAATAGCCTCTCTATCCCGATATACACCAACTCCACATGTGGGCAGAGCTTCCTCTCCGAAACTTAACGTTTTGAATACGGCACTCATGACTGTTGCGTCCGGTTATTCGTTCCATGAGGCACAGAACGATCCCCCTTTTTGGGGTCGTATTGTAGAGAGTGCCGTAGGTGCACATCTCCTTAATACCCGGGGCATTGTAACCCAAGTTCGTTTTTGGCGTGACCCTCCGCATGAGGTTGATTTTGTTATTTCGCGCGGCCCCCACCTGCTGGGAATTGAGGTAAAGAGTGGGCAATCATCAAAAAAGCATGGACTTGATGCATTCAAAGCCCGCTTCCCAAACGCCAAAACCATGACTGTGGGCCCAAGCGGGATTCCAATCAATGTTTTTTTTTCGCTAAGCACTGACGAATGGCTGGAGGAAAAAACATGACTTTCTTTGTAGATCGTACGGTTAGGCGGATTAAATCGAATGAGGATGAGTACTTCAAACAAGAGCCGCAGCTACTCAGTGACTTAGACTCAGAGCGCGGCTATGTGCTTCTGGGGGAACCCGGGATGGGAAAAACCACAGAGTTTTCCAAGGAAGCGGACCGGGTTGGTGGGCTGCTCATACCTGTACGACGCTTCATCAACCGCGATCCAGGAAATCATCCCGAATGGAAAAAGGGACCACTTTTCCTTGACGGACTGGACGAAGCGCGTGTTGGAGGAGGGGATCCCAGAACTGCACTGGATAAAATCATCAACCAGCTCGAGGCCTTGGGAAAGCCCCGGTTCCGCCTCTCATGCCGCGCCGGCAGCTGGCTGGGCAGCGGATATCTTGATGAGCTTTCCTCGCTTTCAGACTCCGAGGTAATTCCAGTCCTAGAACTGAACCCGCTGAATATTGAGGACGTTCGGCAGATTGTCTCACAAGGGGGACACGATGCAACTACGTTCATTCTGCAGGCCCATGATCACAACATGGTCGCCTTTCTTTTCAATCCGCAGTTGCTTGACTTGTTACTGAAATCCGTAGAAGCCAGTGGCTGGCCCGACAACCCAAGTAAAACATTCGAGAATGCCTGCCAGGAGCTTGTCCGAGAACAGAACCGTGAGTACCATGACGCCCGCTCATTTGACCCGCAACCCTGCAGGAAAGCAGTCCTGAGCGCAGCCGGACAGCTTTTTGCACTCATGCTGATTGCCAATAAGAGTGGTTGGGCTACTGATACATATGACCCCGATATACTCTCCTTAGATGAAGTGCAATGTCAGGATCGCCCCTTACTTTATGCGACTTTTGATTCGGGGCTCTTTAAGGGTAGTCGCGACTGTCGAATTCCAATCCATCGTCTTCTGGCCGAATTTCTGGCTGCCCGATATCTGCATGAGAAAATCCAGGATGGTCTAAACGTTCGGCGTGTTTTTGCACTTCTCATGGGAGAGGACGGGGTTCCCCTTCCTGACCTTCGGGGACTTGCCGCCTGGCTTGCTGCCTTAAACCCCAAAGCAAGGCAAGTTCTGATTCAAGCGGATCCAATTGCCGTGGCTTTCAACGGTGACACAAGTAGCTTCAGTCCCGAGGAACGGCGAAAGCTACTTGAATATCTTGAACGCAGTATTGATCTCACATACACTTGGCCTTCTGCGGCCGCTCTCGGGACCTTGGCTGGCAATCAAGGCATGTCACTTGCACGGGAATTGGCTGACTCATCTATACGCTCGGAGAACAGGCAAACACTTGTCTATCAACTCCTTCGCGGTGTTTCACAGATGCACGCCGGTATGGATAGGAAGAACATTCCAGAAAATCAGTTGGCAATTGATCGCGAAAACTTATTACATATCATCTATGACCCCAGTTGGCGGGCAGATGTTCGTGGTCAAGCCCTTCGTGCTCTGAATCGGGTCCTCACTGGTGCCCCAGATCGTGGTGCTACTCTACGAAGAATCCTTGATGACTTGGCAGAAAACAGGTTGTTGGATGAAACAACTAGTCTACGGGGTACCGTGTTAGAGTTCTTGTATCCCGGTGAGTTACAGCCCTCGGAGGTATGGGGTTACCTCTTAACCGGGCCCGCTGAGCACGATCCTCCTGCCTATCTAAATTTCTGGGTAGATCTCGTAGCTAGGTCAAATGAAGAGCAAATTAGAGAATTGATCAATTCTCTTTGTAATCAAGCTTCCGAAATCATCCCGAAATTGGCGAACTACGGAATTGAGGATATCGTTCTGGAATTCCTTGCACGGGGATTGGATTTGTTCGGAGATAAACTGGATCTCCCTGAGCTATATCGCTGGTTCGAGCTTGTTGAATTCGATGATCATTCATCTGAATTTATCCCGATGCATAGCTCAGTTAATTTTTATAGTGGATGTGATCATGAAGCGAATGAAAAAATCCGTAATTGGCTGGGTCAACGAAAAGAAAAACAGTATGCCCTCATTGAACACGACCTGCTCACACAGGAATCCAAGATCAATGACGACAACACGATAGGACTTAAGTTCGTGGGCAAGAATACACCTGCTGGATTTCGGTCATGGTGTCTTGCCCGTGCGGCAGAGCTCTGGGACATATACCCCATAGCAGCGGAGAGGCTTGCATGGTGGTCTGTCTGGATGTGGGAAGGATGGGGGAAGCCATTGTCCGACGACAAAGTGGAGCAGATCGTGTCAGGTACACCGGGCTTAAGCGAATGGAACCGAAGGCGGCTGAGCAGCAGAATTCAGCTTGAACGAAAGGAAGTTGAGCGGAAAAAGAGACAAAAGAAACGCCGAGCTGCCTTTCTCGAACGGAGACGAAAAGAACTTGAGCCTATACGGCAACAAAAAACCGAATTAGCAAAGGGGCGCTGCTCACCTGTACTGCTAGACCAGCTTGCTCATATCTATTTCTCTGGATCAATTAACCAAGACGATAACCCAAGGACTTCCCTAGAATCCTACATGAACGGTGACCAAAGCCTTGTCCAAGCGACACTTGAGGGATTTCGAAGTCTATTGAACCGTGATGACCTACCGGATCTTGAACAGATTGCTGAATTTCACGAGAACAACCGGCGGTCGTATTTTGCACGCCCCTTCTTAGCCGGAATACAGGAGGAGTGCGAGACAGGCACGGTTCTAGATCGTCTAAATGATAAAGGAATTCGGCGGTTTCTGGGGTTTTACCTCGTTACAGATATACCTGGTCTGTACAATCGGATAGGCAAGAACAACGCCAATTCTAATTGCCCCGAAACGTGGTTTAAGCAGATTCTAACGGACTATCCAGGGGCTGTGGCCGATTCACTCGTTACTATTCATAACGCCTGTGTTCGCGCCAAATTACTGCCGAATGAGTATTTGTATAAGATGGCTTACGATCAGGCATATTCCCGAATTGCACAACTTGCTGTGAGCCGGATGTTCACGGTCTTCCCTACCAGGTGCAGCAGGGACCAACTGAACTCGCTTCGCGTCGTCCTGTGGAGTGTTATCCTAGCCGGCAGCATGTCCACCGAAAATTTACGGAAAATTGTCTTAAAACGATTGAATCGTAAAGATATGGATATAGGTCAAAAAGCATATTGGCTTTGTGCAGGACTGTCTGTTGCCAGAGATCATTGTCTTCCATTGCTGATAGATTTTCTTTCTACTGGAGGGGAGCCCCGTATACGCCATGTCTTTGATTTTCTAATAACGAGTGGCAGCAGAGAATTCATCTTCAGGGATATGAGTGATTGGCAACCAGAAGAACTATCTTCGCTTATCCAAGCGTTAGGCAAACGGGGACAAAGTTTCGTTTTTCGGGAAGGGCCTTACGTTCTTGGTAACGGAATGAGAGATAACTTGTCCCCCCTTACCCCATGGATTGAAGAACTTGGCAGGCGCAGCGATGACGATGCGGCAGAGACACTTGCTTTGCTGGCTGACGATCCCGACCTGGCTACCTGGAGACAAGAGATTAGACGAGCTCGGGAAGCACAGGCATGGAATAGCCGCGCAGCTAAACGACAGGATTTCAGTATTGAACAAGTTCAGAGAACTCTCCGAGGTGGCCCACCTGCAAGTGCCGCCGACCTTGCTGCTCTAACAACTAATGTCCTTGAAGAGCTGGCAGATCGTATTCGTAATGGGCAGACCGACGATTGGAGTCAGTATTGGTATTGGGATCGTGAAACTGAAAAACCCACATCTCCCCGGGACGAAAACTATTGCCGCAATGTACTGCTTTCAGATCTGAAAAAAATTCTCTGCCAACACGATATTGACGCTCAACCAGAGGGAAGGTATGCAGATGAAAAGAGAGCAGATATCCGTGTATCGTACGGGGCCGACCTCTCAGTTCCCATTGAAATAAAAAAGAATTCACATCAGGAGATATGGCGCGGGATTAGCGAGCAACTCATACCGAAATACACGCGCGATCCCAATTCCGACGGTTATGGGATTTATCTGGTTTTATGGTTTGGTGCAGATCGAAAGTATATGAAATGGCTGCCACCCAGCGGTGGGGTTCCGAATAAGCCGGAAGAACTGAAGTCAATGCTCAAAATACAACTTGACCCGATGCTCAACAAGAGAATCCATATCGTTGTAATTGATGTAAGCCTAGTCGGTAAATATGCAGCGGACGAAAATAACTTGCTTAAATCAGACCCCGGGTCACTTTCAAGCTTCTAGAATCACCCCCTCTTCACAACCCCGCAGCGAATCATGTGCAGTGAGGAGTGCTTCGGTATTGCCTAAGTTCCTCGTGGAGAGCAAGGTTAGGCAGTCGCCAATTGAAGGCCAAGGTTTTAGCAAGACGGTTGCCAATCACAGGATCTAGAATTATCGTTGATTCAAAGCTACTTGAACCGCTGGTGATATTCTCTTCCAGATAAACAGGAAGTTGATCCGTTCCCCATAGGCCGACTCCATCACTATCATAGCTGGACCTGCGAAGCATACAAACTCAGTGACCACTGGCTGAACAGAAACGAAGGCGTCGTGCTCTCTGATCTCAGCCATGAGATCAGAGAGCTAATCCAGCGGAACATGCCGGATGTTCTCAACCCGTACGTGGGGGCCGCACCCCGTAATCTCGGTTTCGATCTTTTCACTGAAGCCACGTACGACCCAAGAGCTAGAAGCAGAGTGGCAACACCGAGTGATGCACCGACTACAGCGATGCAGGCGACGAATCGTATAAGTTTGTTCCCACCCACTCCACCATGTGCACCACGAACATACTCGTTAGACTATAAAATTTTCGGGGCCTTCGCCCAATTTAATTTGTGGGAGGACTAGTGGCTAACAGCACTTTGATTTGTGCGAGAGATTCTCCTCCGTCGAGGTGTCTGTAAGCCTCCGCAATGGTAGTATAGTAGGTGATCATGGCGAGTAAGAATGTTCCGATATGGTTTGCCGCATCTTCATATGCTTGCTGGCACTTCTCTGGGACTTGCTCGCCCCTGGCTTTCATGGCCATCATGGTATTGTTCAACTTTTCGCTTGCATCCTCAGGATGCCAGAATTCCTTCCCTGTTGCTCCAAATTCGGCGAGGAACTTTGCGAATCCTGCTTTTCCTGGCAAGGCCCGAAATGCGGTTCTTTGGGCTTCCTCTAAGGTTTCTGTCGCTTGACACAGAAGTTCGTGAGCCCGTGTAACGCGCTCTACTTTCGTCTTCGCATCTGCTAATAATATCTCGTGATCTGCGAAAATGCCCGGCTGACTCCGCAGGGCGAGTGTGGCAGCAAACACTTTGACCTGCTCCACGATCCACGGCATGTCCTCGGGTACTGGCTCTGAAGGCCCTGCTTTTCGCAGCGCAACGGAATAGGGATTAACCATGACGAGGTTGACACCGGCCTGGCGCAATTTTTCCATAAAATCTGCATGCTGTTCGGTTTCCTCTCTCCTCCTGCGTTTCTCAGCGCTTTTACGATCTTTTCTCCTACCGTCGTTCACAAACTGCTCCGCTTGCGCAAGGAGCGGTTTGATAGGCTTGCGTGGCTTTCTCATTGGGGTGCGGGTTCAGAATCGGGGGCCAGAGTCATTGGCATTAAACATCAGTCCAATGGGCTGCAATTTCTAGACCATATACTCACATTTTGCGAGAGTGTGTCCATGTGGTCCTTTGCTTCAACATTTCATTGAGTACTTTGGTCTCTTCTACTAGTCCCATTAAACTCAGTCCGAGACAATGGTGGTCCATCTGGGTACGGAAAGGGTGGGAGAAGCCACTGTCCGATGACAAAGTGGAGCAGATCGTGTCAGGTACACCAAGCTTAAGCGAATGGAATCGCAGGCGGCTGGATAGCAGAGTCCAGCTTGAACGAGAGGAAGTTGAGCGGAAAAAGAAACGAGAGAAACGCCTAGCAGCCCGTTGATAAAGTACTCGTTTTGGAATACGCAAATATCCGTGTTACACTGCGTGCTATATGCACCTGCACAACAATAATAATCCGCCGAACGATTCTTCGCAGGGCTACCTGCACACAAGGCGATAGCCAGTCGATATAAAACCATCCCCTTTTCCAAACCCTGCAAATTATTGCCCGATAACAATCAGTAGCCCGAATGTGACGCTATTTGAACCGGTTATAGCAGTTTTCTGTTTGACGTAAAGAATAGCGTGTAATAATCTCGCGATACAATGAAACTCGATTTTGATGCAGCAAACAGCTGGCGCCCAAATGGGCTCGTGATCAACTGCATTGACGCGCATACCGAAGGCGAGCCTCTGCGCGTAATTCTCGCGGGCTACCCGCAACCAGCAGGCAATACCATACTGGCACGTCGGCGAGACCTGGAAGAAAATTATGATGCACTCCGTACCGCCCTGATGTGGGAGCCTCGGGGACATGCAGATATGTACGGATGCCTAATTACCGAACCGGTTCGCAATAATGCCGACTTTGGAGTACTCTTCATGCATAACGAGGGGTACAGCACGATGTGCGGCCACGGCATTATCGCCGTAACAAAAGTGGTTATCGAAACAGGGATGCTCCCAAAATCCGAACCTGAGACGCAGATAGAAATTGATACCCCTGCTGGTCCAGTAACCGCATGGGCACGTATCAAAAACGGTAGCGTCGAATCAGTCCGATTCAGAAATGTCTCTTCCTATGCTTATACAATCAATAAAACTGTCGAAGTACCTGAATTCGGACCGGTCCTGTACGACATAGGCTTTGGTGGCGCATACTACGCGTACGTATCGGTCAGTGAGGTGGGACTGAAAACAACCCCGACCTATTACAGCGAGTTGATCCGCGCAGGTAAAATGATTAAGCGGGCCGTTATGGCAAGTATGCCTATCGACCATCCATCCGAACCCGATCTGGGCTTCCTGTACGGAACGATCTTCACCGGCCCTGCCGAGTCAACAAATGCGCACAGCCGCCACGTCTGTGTCTTTGCGGACGGCGAGGTTGACCGTAGCCCGACAGGCACCGGCGTGAGTGGACGACTTGCAGTGCTACACGAAAAAGGACTGCTCGGGGTTGGTGAATGCATAAGAATTGAGAGTATTATCGGCAGCTCCTTTAAGGGAGCAATCGTGCAAACAAGTACATCTAGAAATAGCAAGCACCGCACTATCGTACCGGAAATCGAAGGACGCGCCTTCATTACCGGTCAACACGCATTTATTCTGGATCCAAAGGATCCCCTGAAAAACGGTTTCATTCTACGATAGCGGATCATGCCTACCATTCGAATACTCTCGAGAGAGGATATCGCGTCAGCAATCACCATGCGCAAGGCCATCGATCTGATGCGCGATGGTTTCATCGCACTTTCTTCTGGACGTGCAAGCGTACCCGTACGCATGAATATGCCACTTGAAGAGCATGGCGGACGTTCGTTGTTCATGCCTGTGTATTCTCCGGATCATGGACAGATCGGCCTGAAAGTCGTTAACCTGAGCCCAGATAATCCCGAACGCAGATTACCATTCATCCATGCAGTAGTCATGGTTAGTGACGCTCAAACGGGCATTCCCCTCGCCTTCATGGACGGTGAGTTTATCACGTCTCTACGAACAGGTGCGGGCACAGGACTGGCAACAGAGGTCTTGTCTCGCCCATCATCATCCGTTCTGGCAATGTTTGGCACCGGGATCCAGGCAAACACACAACTGGAAGCGGTGTGTACAGTGCGACCGATCAAAAAAGTAATTGTCTTCGGGCGTTCGCCTGAGAATACGGAGGCATTCGTGAAAAGAATAGAGCAACAGTATGGTGTAAAAACAGCAAGTGCCAAGGCCCCAGAAGAGCTTGCCGAAGCTGATGTTGTCTGCACGGCTACCACATCCCTGACCCCCGTTTTTGCCGCCGAACATATTGCGCCCGGTACACACATTAACGGAATTGGCTCCTACAGACCTGACATGACTGAAATCCCCGCCCAAACGGTTGCAAACGCCAAGGTTGTTGTGGATCAGCGTGAGGCGTGCCTTCAGGAAGCGGGGGATCTGGTTGTGCCAATTCGTCGGGGGAATTTCGACGAGTCCCACATTTACGCTGAGTTGGGAGATATTCTGATAGGAAATGTGGCAAGCCGCACTAATGATTCAGAGATTACCTTCTTCAAGTCGGTGGGGAATGCCATTCAGGACTTGGTAGTTGCCAGCTTCCTGGAAGAGCGTGCCCGGCAAGAGGACCTAGGCACCGAGGTGGTATTGTGACATGTAGCTTGGAGGTTCGTACTCGGCATATCCTGAATATCTCACAACCACATCATCCGGGAATGCGAATACTGTCAGTGAGCAAATCACCCGAACAGGTATCGTTGTGTGAACTCGTTCCTGAACTTCCCAGACGGATCGAATTCACCCACCAGTGCACGAAAATCGTTCAATCTCTCGTAGCGTGACCTGAGCACTGCTGGCTCCATGCCAAAGTTCTTGCCCCAGTGGGGCCGTATATCGAACGGATGCAGTGCTTCTTCAAGTGCGGGCAACAGCGCTTGCAGTGCTTCCCAATCCTGATACCATGTAAAATGAAAAGCAACGCTATCCCGGCCATATGCTGTACTCATCCACAGGTCATCTGATTTGATCGAACGCACTTCACTGATCATGAGTAGCGGATTCAGCCGGTCTGACATGCCGCGAAGAACCTCTACAACCGCTGGCGCATTCTCCTTAGCCACAAAGAATTCAGTCTGCAACTCTTCCCCACTGCTCGGTGTGAACTCCATCTTAAAATGAGGCAGCAAAGCGTGCCACGGAGCAACAGCCCCCATCTGTTCAGTGCATGCTTCCGCAGACAATGCCAGTACCGGATGAACCTTGCGGTCGGCAAGTCGCCCACCAAAGAGTTCCTGTTCCAGGGGCTCCATTCCTTCGACTGCCCGCTCTTTGAGCCAGATTTGTGTGGATTCTGTGGTCTGCCAGTCGGTGAAGATGCTAACACTGTATGCCAGGGCAGAGATTTCTTCGAAGTGCTGCCCAATGGAATCCAATGGGATGTCCAAGTAAACGTGCTGCCTGATATTATAGCTTGGCTCGGTTCTGAGCGCCACACGAGTCACCACACCAAGACTACCCAACCCGACAACTGCCCCCGCAAACCGCTGACCATCAGTTTCGCGTGACAGGGATACAAGTTCCCCGGATGCAGTCACAATCTCCATGCCTTGAACGGCGGTTGCCAAGTTACCCTGAGCAATGCCGGAGCCATGTGTGGCCGTTGCACATGCCCCTGCAACTGAAATATGCGGAAGCGAGGCTAGGTTGTGTAGTGCAACGCCCCGTTCATCCAGGAATGGGATGAGTTCACCGTACCGCATGCTTCCCGGAACTGATACAGTCCCCTCATCAAAGGTGATTTCACGGGGGAGTAGCTCAAGAGACAACTGAGCATGCTGACTATCTGCAATGGTGTTGAAGCAATGCCTGGAACCGAGGGGACGTACGCGAGCAGTTCGTCGGACTATCTCCTGTACTTCTTCCACCGTTCCCAGACGATACAGCTGATTCGTTGAGTAGGTCAGGTTACCGGCCCAATTGGTTCTTGCCGGCACACGCGGCGTGCATCCCCAAAATGGGACCACTGCTCCTCCTCCGATCAGTACGGCTGTGGTCTGCAAAAAAGTTCGCTTATCCATAATACACTATTCTATCTCTGCGCGAAATAAGATAGTGCCTAGCAGATTACCGTATCCGTCCGAGAATCGTATTCTGATCTCGGTACTGCAGAGATCTGTTTATGTCGGGGGGACCGGATATAATTTCACGATTCATGAGCAAGTCATGATTAAACAACTTTCCTTTGGAACGGATCTCCGTCATGAATCATTTTGCTGATGCAGATATATACTGGATCGCTACCTGGCACCCTCGTACGCAGCACCAACCACATCCAGAAGCTTACCGTCCCGTAGTTCGTCGTCGATCGCTAGGATAATACCGTCCTCGTCTACAAGAATAGGCCTAGGGAAGCTCGTGATCTCAAACAGGTCCCTTATTGAACTGTCGTCTTCCCGCGCTACACGAGTATGAAGCCAGGGCATGGGGTAGCGGTCTTCTCTAAACTGTTCGATGTCCTCGGGATCATCAAGAAATGCAACGCTCAGGATTTCGAACCCGGAATCGCTGTACCTATCGTACGCCTCTTCCAAGTAAGGCATTTCCCTGATACAAGGTGCACACCACGTTCCCCAAAAATCGAGCAGATACACTTGGCCTTGAAGATCGGCATTCGTGATGGTTACGGTAGGATCATCAAACGAGACAAAAGAAAATTGAGGCACAGGATTTCCTGTCTGCAGCTGTCTGTCCCGGTCGAAGTCGCGGCGCGCCCCTTCTGCTTGCCGTGTATCGGCATGCGAATCCTGGAGCATGGAATAGTACAGCCATTTCGTCTTCTCATCTCCTTCGTTGGCTGCGTAATACAGCCCGTGGTAGAGAAACTGCGCACGGACATCTGGATCGGGATGTTTTTCGATTACCCGCCGCACGTAGGCACTGAGCAATTCCTGGCCTTTCAGTCTTCGAGCAATACGGTACATGAGGTTTGATGCACCGACAGGACTCCAAGCTTCATAGGACCAGAACGGCGAATCCGTCGGGATGGACTCGAGGGCCTCTCGGGCCAGGCGCCTGCCATGTCTTGGCCATAAAGTAGCCGGCAATTCGTCGAAATAGCGCAGCAGATACCACTGCCAAACAAGAGAATCCTGCTCCAAGGCAATCTGCTTCCTGACCGTATCTCTTTCCTGGCTCGCAGTACTCATGAAGCGGAGGAAATTGCCGGTTAGGTCTGCCCTACGCTTTGACTAGTGACTTGACAACGGCTTATATATTGTTTAACTTAGCAATATTCAAGCACAGTCACTTAGCAATATGCAAGCACAGTCAACGATACTTTCCGTTCTTCGTAATGCTCTTCCGTCCCTGTCGGCAACGGTGTCGGC
>Ga0209543_1001853_pt1 | contig 17189 bp, 18 predicted proteins | sample MesohylFT_FD_187296 | JGI IMG/M metagenome (GOLD analysis project Ga0209543, IMG submission 187296) | Host-associated microbial community of the marine sponge Aplysina aerophoba from Gulf of Piran - sponge mesohyl, lysed by freeze-thaw... | ecosystem: Host-associated > Porifera > Sponge >...
CTCTTCCTGGCCTTCGGGGATGCGGGTCACGGTGACGCCCGAATCCTCGAGCCGGCGCTCGAAATCGTCGAGCGCGTCGCCATCCGAGACCTTGAACCCCATATGGTCCATGCCCGGGCTCTCGGCCTCGCGCAGCACGATGCTGTGATGGTCGTGCTCGTCCCACGCCTTGAGATAGACCCGTCCGTCTTTCCCCTCGGCGGTCTGCAACAGGCCGATGATGTTGGTGTAGTGGTTGAGCGCCGGCGCCATCTCGGTAACCCGGATCTGCACCCTGCCCGCGCGCATCACCCCGGTGATCGCCATTCTTCCCTCCCGTACGATTGCCGCGCCGGGATAGTTTCCGCCCGGCCGCGGGCGAGCGTCAAGGCGATCCGCAAGCGGGAATACCATTTGCCAAAGCCGGCAAGGCGGACCGATATTCCCGACCGTCAATTGACGGGCATCCAACGGGTTCGGAGTCGATGTCGAGACGCCTTCTCCATGCGGCGCTCTTCGCCGCGGCGCTCTGCGCGGTCGCCGCGCCCCGCGCGTCGGCGGCCGACGTGCTGGTGTTCGCCGCCGCGAGCCTCAAGACCGCGCTCGACGACGTGGCCCGCCAGTGGCGGGCGAAGACGGGAACCGGGCCCACCGTCTCCTACGCCGCGAGCTCGACGCTCGCCCGCCAGATCCTGCGCGGCGCGCCGGCCGACATCTTCGTCTCCGCCAACCGGGAGTGGATGGACGCGCTGGAGCGGGACGGTCTGATCCGCCGCGAGACCCGCCGCGACCTTTTGGGCAACCGGCTGGTGCTGGTCGCGCATGGCGGCGGGCGGGCGCCGATTCCGATCGGCGAGCTCCCCGCCCGGCTCGACGGCGGACGCCTGGCGATGGCGCTGGTGGACGCCGTGCCGGCGGGGATCTACGGCCGCCAGGCGCTGACCGCGCTCGGCATCTGGGACCGGGTCGCGCCGCTGGTGGTGCAGGCCGACAACGTGCGCGCGGCGCTCGCCTTCGTCGCGCGCGGCGAGGCGCCGTTCGGCATCGTCTACGCGACCGACGCGGCGGCATCCGACCGGGTCAGCGCGGTCGCCGCCCTTCCGGCGGCAAGCCACCGGCCGATCGTCTATCCGGCGGCGCTCGCGGCGGGGAGGGCGAACCGGAAGGCCGAAGCGTTCTACGCGCATCTGTTCTCGGAAGCGGCGCGGCCGCTCTTCGAACGCCAGGGCTTCACGGCGGTCGAGTAGAGCGGCGATGCTGGACTGGCTCTCGGCGGAGGAATGGACGGCGGTCAGGCTGTCGCTCCGGGTCGCGTTCTGGGCGACGCTCGCGAGCCTTCCCTTCGGCGTGGCGACGGCGTTCCTGCTCGCGCGCGGCCGCTTCTGGGGACGCCAGGTGCTCAACCTCCTGGTCCACCTGCCGCTGGTCATCCCGCCGGTCGCGACCGGGTATCTCCTGTTGATCCTGTTCGGCCGGCAGGGGCCGCTCGGCGGGTTTCTCGCGGAGAATTTCGGTATCGTGTTCGCCTTCCGCTGGACCGGGGCGGCGCTCGCCGCCGCGATCATGGCGTTCCCGCTGATGGTGCGGGCAATCTGGCTCGCCATGGAGGCGGTCGATGCGAGGCTGGAGGAAGCCGCGGCGACGCTCGGCGCCAACCGGGTCTGGACCTTCTTCGTGGTCACCCTGCCTCTGATCCTGCCCGGCATCGTCGCCGGCGCCATCCTCGCCTTCGCCAAGGCGATGGGCGAGTTCGGCGCCACCATCACCTTCGTCTCCAACATCCCGGGCGAGACCCAGACCCTGCCGTCGGCGATCTACGCCTTTCTCCAGGTGCCGGGCGGGGAATCGTCCGCCGTCAGTCTGGTGATCGTCTCGATCGTCGTCGCGATGGCCGCGCTGCTCGCCTCCGAGTTCGTCTCGCGGCGCATCGCCCGCTGGATCGCCGCGAGATGAGCCTCGACGTCTCGCTGCGCCACCGCTACGAAGGCTTCGCGCTCGATGCCGACTTCTCCGCGCCGGACGGCATAACCGCGCTGTTCGGGCGCTCGGGCGCCGGCAAGACGACCGTGGTCGAGGCGATCGCGGGCCTCCTGCAACCCGATGAGGGCCGGGTGTCGGCGGCGGACACGGTGCTGCTCGACACCGGGCGCGGCATTTCGCTTCCCGCGCATCGCCGCCGGGTGGGCTACGTGTTCCAGGAGGGGCGGCTGTTCCCCCATCTGACGGTGCGCCAGAACCTCGCCTTCGGCCGCTGGTTCGCGCCGCGCGGCGCCGGGGCCGAAGAGATCGGGCGTGTCGTCGATATCCTCGGCATCGGCCATCTCCTCGACCGCCGGCCGGGGCGGCTATCGGGCGGCGAGAAACAGCGCGTCGCGATCGGCCGGGCGTTGTTGAGCGCGCCCCGCATCCTGCTGATGGACGAGCCGCTGGCCGCGCTCGACGAGCCGCGCAAGGCGGAGATCCTGCCCTATCTCCAGCGCCTCAGGACGGAAACCCGGATCCCGATCCTCTATGTCAGCCACTCGGTCGCCGAGATCGTCCATCTCGCGACCACCATGGTGGCGATGAGCCGCGGCCGCGTGGCGCGGGCGGGGCCGGCGGCGGAGGTGCTGTCCGATCCGGCGGCGGTGCCCTATATCGGCATCGCCGAAGCGGGCGCGGTGCTGACCGCGACCGTCGTCGGCCACGACCGGGCGGACGGGCTCAGCGTGCTCGCGGTCAGCGGCGGGCGGCTTCGCCTGCCGCATGTCGAGGCGCCGGTCGGCACCGCGCTCTGGCTTCGCATCCACGCCAAGGACGTGATCATCGCGACCGAGGAGCCGGCGGGGCTGAGCGCCCTCAACGTGCTTCCGGCGACGGTGAGCGCGATCCACGAGGGCGAGGGTCCGGGCGCGGCGGTCGGGCTGGTATCCGGCGAGGACCGCCTGCTCGCCCGCGTGACGCGGCGCTCGGTCCGCGCGCTCGGCCTCGCCCCGGGCAAGAAGTGCTACGCCATCGTCAACTCGACCGCGGTTGCGCGCAGCGACATCGGCGGGCTGGAGACGGGCTAGGCCATCTCCTCCCGCTCCCGCGTACAGGTATCGACCAGGGCGTGGGCGTAGACCCGGGTCAGGCGTTCGAGGTCGCCGATGCGGCAGGCGTCGAACATCGGCGGCCAGCCCGGCTCCGGCTCGGCCATGCCGGGGAGCCCGATCCGCGCGGTGGGGATTCCCGCGCCTCTCAGGATCGCCCCGTCGGTGGTGCCGCTGAGCCCGCCGACCACGATCGGCCGCCCCTCCACCGCCTCGACCGCGGCGGACGCCGAGCGGACGATCCAGTTTCCGGGCTCGGTGCGCGATCCCGGGGTGGCGAGCAGCATCTCGACGCCGATCTCGATCCCGTCGCCCCGGATGTCGGCGATCAGCGCCTCGAACGCGCGCCGCAGCTCGATGGGGCGGGTGACCGCGTTGGTGTGGATGTTGACATAGAGCACGCAGATGCCGGGGATGAATTCGGGCTTGAACGGCCAGCCCGCCTCGATCCCGCCGACGGTTCCCTGCGGCGCGATCTGGCCCCTTGTGTGACGCTTCGTGTAGTCGGCGATCCAGTCCTCGATCCTGGGCACGACCCGGGCGGCGTCGACGATCGGGTTGCGGTTGGGCTGGATGTGGCGCAGGCCGGAATAGCACAGCTCGCCCATGATCGTGACCCTGAACCAGCACTCGCCCGGCTCCTCCCAGACGATGCCGTAGCCCGGCTTGGTGCTGATGCAGTAATCGGCGGCGAGCCCGTGCTTCAGCATGTACTCGCAGCCCACGCCGAAGCCCTGGTAGCGGCGGCCGCGATAGGCGCGCATCAGCCCCTCGACCGGACCCTTGTGGATCCCGCCGGCGGCGATGCCGATGCCGGCCCTGCCCTTGAGCGGGATGCCGGCCCTGAGCGCCGCGTCGAGCGCGGCGATGGCGCAGACCGTGCTGCCCTTCGGGTTCTGCACGCCGAGGCCGTAGAGCAGGTCGCCGCCGCGCTGCAGGCGCGGTTCCAGGTCGGGCCGCGGGCGCCCGCCGGTCATCTGGGCGTCCTCGCGGGGATCGGCGCTGAAGGTGGTGTCGAGATGGCCGTAGAAGAGCAGGTCGGCGCCGCCGCCGCCGCTGCCCGCGATCCGGCCGATGGCGTTGCCGCGATGCCTGGTCATCGGCTGGTAGCTCGCGTCGATCCCGCGCCCGTTCATGGTCTCGGCGAAGAACTCCGCGAGCGAGCGCTCCTCGCCGGTGCGGCTCGGGATGGCGACCGCGCGTTCGAGCGTCCCCAGCAGGAAATCGCGGTCGATGGCCTCGAACGCGGAGGCGATCCAGCCCTGCTGCCGCGAAGACAGCGGTGCCGGCGGGCCAGGGGTCTCGCCGGTCATGGACGCATGACCGCGAAGCACTTGTTCGAATTCAGCGCCCAGCTCTCGATATAGTCGACGATCTCGGCCCCGGCGCCGAGCTCCGTCATCGCGCCGGCGAGCAGGATCCAGTTGCGGAATTCGTGCTGGCCGGCGCTCTCGATCTCCTCATGCGTCAGGTCGCGCCAGCTGGCGAAGCGCCCGCCGCGCAGCTCTTCCAGCCGCTTCCGGTCGCCCTCGTGGTCGGGCCAGATCCAGTGGTTCCTGGCGGTCAGGAACGCGTGCGACCAGCTCGACGAGGCGATCAGCGCGACCCGCCAGGGCGAGTCCGCCAGCACGCGCGCGATCGCACTCCCGAGGTCGAAACAGGCGCGTGCGGACGGCGCCGGCGGGTCGCGGCGGGCGGCCTCCCCGCCGGGTGCGCTCTGGCCGCCACGGGTGCGGATCAGCTCGCCGCCGTAGCAGTTGACGTGGAACGGGACCAGCCTGTGGGCGAAGCCGGTCCGCGCATGGTCGAGGAACAGCAGCGTGTTGATGAACGCGTGCGCCAGGCCCTTCGCGTGCCGCAGGCGGTAGGCATAGGGGATGTCGATGCCGCGCTCGCTCAGCTTCTCGACCAGCCAGGCGGCGCCCTCCGGATGGCCGCGGTGGCGGAACTCCTTGTCTTCCGGTTCGTCCCAGGCGTTGGGCGGGTCGGGCCGGTCGGGGTTCTGTAGGTGCGGCGTCGAGACGAAATTTTCCGCGATATAGGCGCAGAACGGCGGCACCACGTCCTCGACGAAATTCTCGTACTGGTCGTCGCCCCACATGACGACGAAGTCGGGGGCGAAGGAATCGAGCTCGCGCTTCATGCGGTCGAAGGCCTCCCAGTGGCGCTTGCGGTGGATCGCGGCCGCCGCCGCGCCCCGGTCTTCGCCCCATTCGTCGCGCATCGGCTCCGGCCAGTTGGCTGGGTCCTTCATCGCTTCCGGGACGTCGCCCCCCTTCAGCGTCCGCTGGAGGAACACGCTCATCTCCGCGTCGACGAAGCGCAGCCCGGTGTAATGGGTCATGCCGAGACCGAGGATTTCCGCCATGTCGTCCCTTCCCCGCGGTTCGGTCAGCCGCCCGCCGGCGGCTCGCGCGGGTCGGGCATGCCGCGCGCGGTCAACAGCAATCGCCGCCAGCGGACCAGCTGGCCGTCGCTGGCCGACAGCGTCTCGGGCGCGCCGTAGTCCTGCGCTTCCATCACCCGGTAGTCCTGGGTCGAGAAGTTGATGTTGAGCGCCCAGTTGCGGAACAAATGGTAATAGGCGGCGCGCAGCGCGCGGCCGAGCCGGGTCCTGCGCCGCGCCGCATGGATGTAGAAGACGCGCGTGGTGTCCGCGTCGATCGGCACGCAGAACCGGGTGAACATCTGGCCGCCGAAATCGAAGCGGAACATGCTCGGCAAATGATGCCCGGCCGAGCGCACGTAGCGGCCGTCGACCTTGCTGTGCATGCCCCACTCCTCGTTGTCCTCGAGGAACGGGCGCGCGCTCCGGATGCGCGCGTTGCGCCAGGCGAAGATCCATAGCCACAGCCTGCGCCATTCGGTCTTCGGCCAGTAGTGGTTGAGCCCCGGATAGAATTCGCGCCCGGTGCGCGGCTTCTCCCTGAGATAGCCGATCGCCGCCCTGCCGTTGACGATGCGCGGCGAATAGCCGGTGCGGCCGAATTGCTGGTAGGGCTCCATCAGCTGGAGGACCGCGTTGCGGTGCACGTACATGACATGCGAATCGAGCGAGTTTTCCAGCGCCACCCGCCAGTTCACGTCCCACTGTCGAGACGAGACGAACAGCGCCGTCTCCCGGCCCTCCAGGAACTCGGGCGGGATCTCGTCCTCGACCGGCGCCGGGTCGCCCTGGCCCATCCAGACGAAGACCAGCCCCTTGTACTCCGCCGTCGGGTAGACCCTGAGCCTGACCTTGCCGGGCATCGCGCTCTCGGGGCCTTCGGAGAGCACGGCGACGCATTCGCCCGCCTCGTCGAACACCCAGCCGTGATAGGGGCAGGCGACGGTCCCCCGGTAATGACAGACCCCGCGCATCAGCGAGCCGCCGCGATGCGGGCAGGTGTTGGCGGCGGCCACCACCCGGCCGTCCCTGCCCCGGAACAGCACCAGCGTCTCGCCCAGCATGCGGACGCCGACGGGGCGCCCGCGCACCTTGCGGGCGAGGCTCGCCGGGTACCAGTATTCGGTCAGCCCGAGCTCGGGAATCTGGGTCTTGATCGCCGACGAACGGCTCTGGCTGTCGCTCATCCCAAGCCTCCGGCCGGCAGTTAAGCAGCAAACGCGCGGATTGGACAGGTTTGCCTCCAGCCGGGCGCGCCGGCTGGACCGGTATCCGACCCTCGCCTAGTGTCGCCGGGCCGGGACGGGCGGGGGGATCGGATGGCGGAGGAACGGCGGCGCTGGTTGCTGGTCGCGTTCATCGCGCTGTCGCAGTTCGCCAGCGCCTTCATGCATGCCATCGTCGGCGTCCCGCTGCCCACCATGGCGCGCGAGTTCGGCGCCAGCGGGCTCGAGCTCAGCCTGCTCGACACGGTGTTCCTCGGCGCCGCGGCGGCGCTGCTGATGCCGATCGGCCGGTTCGCCGACGCGACCGACAAGAACTCGCTGTTCAAATGGGGGCTGGTGGGGCTCGGCGTCGCCACCTTCGCGATCGGGCTGCAACCCACCATGCCGCTGGTCATCGTCATGCGCTTCCTGCAGGCGGTGGCGGCGGCCTTCCTGATCGCCACCTCGATGGCCATCGTCGCCGACATCGCGCCGCGGGGCCAGATCGGGCGCTTCGTCGGGCTGGCGATCGCGGCGACCTATATGGGGCTCGCCACGGGCCCCTATTTCGCCGGGATCGTGACCACCCATCTCGGCTGGCGCTGGGTGTTCTTCCTCGCCGCCATCCCGCCCTTCGCCGCCTGGGTGCTGGCCAAGTTCACGCTGCCCAGCCGCTGGCAGATGCCGACCGTGCCGATCAACGCGGTCAACAGCGCGCTGCTGGTGGCGGCGATCGCCACGCTGATCGCCGCCTCGGCGACCCTCGGCCAGGGACCGGCGGGCTATGTCCTGCTCGCGGCGGCGGCGGTCCTCGGCGCGGTCTACCTGGCGGCGGAGCGGCGTTCGGCCAACCCGCTGCTCAATTTCGCCGCGGTCGCCGCCAACCGGCGTCTCACCCAGGCGCTGCTGGTCCAGTTCCTGATCTATTGCGGGACCGTGGGGACGACCTTCCTGCTGTCGATCTATCTCCAGGTCATCCAGGGGCACACGCCCGAGGGGGCGGGCCAGATCCTCATCGTCGGCCCGGTGGTGATGGCGGTCTTCGCCCCGCTCGGCGGGCGGCTCGCCGACAGGTTTCCGCCCCATCTGATCACCTTCATCGGCGGGACGTTCATCCTCTGCCAGACCGTGCTGGCGGCGTTTCTCGATGCCGGGTCGGGGCTCGCCCTGGTGCTCGCCGTGATGGTCTTCCAGGGGCTCGGCTTCGCCTTCTTCTCGGCCCCCAACATCTCCAACATCATGACCAGCGTGGGGCCCGCCGAGCGCGGCATGGCATCGGCGCTCTCGGCCGAGATGCGCTCGCTCGGCATGATGGTGTCGATGGCGATCGTCACCGTGCTGATCTCGGTCCGGCTGGGCACGGCGGCGATCTCGTCCGCGCCGGGCAGCTTTCTCTCGGTGATGACGCTGGTCTTCATCGCCTTTTCGGCGCTCACCGCGCTCGGCGTCCTCGCCTCGCTCAGGAAACCGCCGCCCGCTCCCGCATGAACCGCGCGGCGTCCTCGAACGCCTCCTCGACCGGCCGCCCGCGGAGGTCGGGCGGGAAGATCTCGAACTCGTAGAACCCGGCATAGCCGTCGGCCTCGAACCCGGCGACCAGGGCGGCGAGGTCGACCAGCCCGCGGCTCAGGAATTCCCGCCGCGGGCGCGACGGCTCGGGCTCGATCACGTTGCACAGCTGAACCAGCGCCACCCGGTCGCCATGGCCGCGGCAGATGCGGGGAAGCGCCGGGTCCCACCAGGAATGGTTGACGTCGAGGATCAGCCCGACGCCCGCGATCCCGTCGATCAGGGCGAGCGCATCGCCGATCGAATTGACGCATCCCTTGGACATCGTATCGACCGGGTGGATCGGCTCGACGCCGAGCCGGACGCCGGCGGGGCAGGCGATTTCGGCGAGCGCTTCGAGCCCGTCGCGGACCCGGGCCTGCGCCTGCGCGATGGACCGTTCCGCGCCGCGCCCGCCCGCGATGACGCAAAGCGCGCCGGCATCGAGCACCGCCGCCGCCTCGACCATCCGCCGGTCGTGGTCGTCGACCAGCGCGCCCTCCCTGGCCGCGAAATACCCCGCGCTGTTGACCGACGAGACGGCGAGGCCGCGCTCGTCGAGCATCGCCCGGAGCGCGCCCGCCCCGGTCTCGGCCACCGCCCGGGCGGAGACGCCGGCCGCGCCCGCGCCCGCCGCAACCGCCGCGTCGAGGAAAGCGGGCACGGTCATTTCGGGCGGGCAGATATAGTGGTTGACGGAAAACCTGTTCATCGCCGCACCGCTTCTGCACACTCCGCCCAGCATAGAGGGAGGGCGGAGCGATGGGCAGGCTGGACGGCAAGGCGGCGCTGATCACGGCGGCGGCGGGCGGCATCGCGGGCGCCTCGGCGCGGCGCTTCGCCGCCGAGGGCGCCGCGGTGCTGGTCTGCGACATCGACATGGACGGGGCGGAACGGACCGTCGGCGATATCGCGGCAGCGGGGGGCACGGCGCGGGCGCGGCACTGCGACGTCGCCGATCCGGAATCCGCCGCCGCCGCGGTCGAAGCGGCGGTCGCGGCGTTCGGCGCCGTCCACGTCCTGATGAACGGGGCGGCGATACGCGAGCCGACCGGCAATGTCGTCGAGCTCGACCTCGCCGACTGGGAACGCGCGATGCGGGTCAACCTGACCGGCATCTTCCTGATGTGCAAATACGCGATTCCCCGGATCGTCGACGCCGGCGGCGGCAGCGTGATCAACGTCGCCTCGCAGCTCGGCAGCGTCGTGGTTCCCGACCGGCCCGCCTACGTGACCAGCAAGGCGGCCGTCATCCAGCTCTCGAAGTCGATGGCGCTCGACTTCGCGAAGGCCAACGTGCGGGTGAACTCGCTCTCGCCCGGGGCGACCGAGACCGGGCGGCTGCTCGCGCATTACGGCACCATGGAAGCGGTGCGCCGCGCGCTCACGCCGCTCCACCCGATCGGCCGGCTGGGCCGGCCCGAGGATCTGGCCGATGCCGCGCTCTACCTCGCGAGCGACGAATCGGCCTTCGTCACCGGCCACGACCTGATCGTCGACGGGGGGTATACGGCGGTCTAGCCCCTCACCCCGACCCCCGGCCCGCCTCCATCTCGTCGAGGATGCGCCAGATGCGCTCGATATGGGGCTCCTTCTCGGTGCGCTCGTAGAGGAAGCCCGCGGCGCGCACGGGGTCGCCCGCGAAGTAGCGCTCATAGAGCTGCTGGCGGCCGGAAAAGCTCGACATCGCGGCGTCGTAGGCGAGCCGGAACAGCTTGATCCGCGCCCGCGAATCGGCGCCGGCGGCCTGGTAGTAGGTCTCGACATCGGCGCCCACCGGCCCGTCGAGCTCGGCGAAGGAGGGCACCATCACCAGCCCGCCCGCGCCCATCACCTGGACGATCTCGCAGCTCCGGCGGAACATCTGCGGGTAGAGGAAGCGCACCGCGTCGAGCGGGCCCGATGCGGGGAGCAGCGTCCCGTTCGGCCCCGGCCTGGGCTCGGCCTCGCTCGCCATCAGGCAGGACCGCACCACCTCGGTGTAGTTGATCAGCTCGGCCAGCATGCCCTGGATGTGCTGGTGCACGTCGATCCGCGTGGTCCGCACCAGGGTGAAGGCGAGCGCCATCATGAACTCGGCCTTGGCGAGGTTCTTGGTGACGAACTGGTGCGCCATGCCGGCGCCCGCCCCGGTGCGTGGATAGATCGAATTGAACGTCTCGATGTCGCGGTGGAGGAAGACCCGCTCCCACGGCACCGCGACATCGTCGAACACCACCATGCAGTCGGTCTCGTCGAGCCGGCTCGACAGCGGAAAGTCGAGCGCCGAGCCGGCCTCGCGGTGCACCACCGCGGGGCGGCTGATCAGCCGCATGCCGGGCGTCGCCACCGGCACGGCGAAGCCGATGGCGAAGGGTTTGGCGGCCTCGGTGTCGGGCAGCGGGTAGGACGGCGCGGGCATCACCACGAGCTCGTCGGAGAAGGCGCCGAGCGTCGCCAGCATCCGCGCGCCGCGGATCACGATGCCGGAATCGGTCTCGCGCACCGCCTTCGCCGCGAGGTCCATCGGGCCCGCCTGTTCGGACACGTCCTTCGAGCGGTCGACCTGCGGGTTGGTCAGCGAATGGGTGGTGACGAGGTCGTTCTCGCGCACCGTCTCGTAGTAGCGCCGGACGTTCCCGCCGTATTCGCCGAAGGCCTCGGGACAGGCGCCGAAGCCGGCCAGCATCGCGTTCATGAAGTCGGGCGCGCGGCCGTACATGCCGAAGGTGTGGTCGTGCCAGTGCTTGACCATCACCCGGCGGCGGGCGAGGTCCCCGGCCGTCCGGGGCTGGATGAAGGAGAGCCCGACGCGCTCGCCCGAGCTCGGCGAGACATAGGTCATCTCGTCGATCAGCGCGTCGTCGTGCTGCATGTCGTAGAGCTCGGCGAGCGTCCCGAGCCCGCCGGAGAAGCGGGGGTCCGCGGCGAGGTCGCCCACCCGTTCGCCGTCGACATAGAGCTCGCGCCCGTCGTCGAGCCCGGCGATCAGCTCCGCGCCGGTTCGAATGCCCACGCGCCCCTCCCGTGCTGCGCCGGGGCGATGATAGTCGGGCCTCCGGCACGCGTCGAACCGACGGCTGCTTGTCACCCGCCGGCGCGGCGGACCATTATGCGGGCCCCAGGGGATGGAAACACATGGCCAAAAAGGCGTTCCGCGACTTCCTGCACGACCTCGAGACGGCGGGCGAAATCCAGCGTCTCGCCAAGGCGGTCGATCCGCGCGACCTGTCGGGGCTCGCCGCGCAGACCGACAAGGCGGTGCTGTTCGAGGAGATCGAGGGCTATCCCGGCTGGCGGGTGGCGACGGCTCTGCTGTCGTCGCGGCGGCGGCTGGCGATCGTCCTGGACTGCGCCGAGGACCGCATCGCGCAGGAATTCGAGACCCGCTCGGCGCGCGCCATCGCGCCCGACATCGTCGGCAACGCGCCCTGCCAGGAGGTGGTGATGGAGGGCGACGAGGTCGACCTCGCGGCGCTCCCCTTCCCGCTGATGCATGTCCATGACGGCGGACCCTATATCTCGGGCACGTTCGTGGTCTCGCGCGACGCCGAGTACGGCCGCAACGCGGGCTCCTACCGGATGATGTACCGCAACAAGCGGGAGACCGGGATCGACCTGGTCTCGCCGTCGGACATGCGGTTCTACTACCAGCGCATGCTGGACCGGGGCGAGCCGCTGCCCATCGCGGTCGCCGTCGGCGTCCACCCGTTCGAGATGCTGGCCGCCTCCTACAAGGCGCCGATCGCGGCCGACGAGCTGGAGCTCGCGGGCGGGCTGCACGGCGCGCCGGTGCCGATGGTCAAATGCCGCACGGTCGACCTCGAAGTGCCGGCGGATTCGGAGATCGTGCTGGAGGGCGAGATCCTGCCCATAGGCTGGACCGCCGACGAAGGGCCGTTCGGCGAGTTCTCGCAGATCTCGGGCGACGTGAAGTGGAACCCGGTGTTCCGGGTCAACTGCATCACCCACCGGCGCGACCCGATCTTCTACCTGCTGCAGATGCCGTGGGAGAACGACTGGCTGTCGGCGCCGGTGACCGAGGCGGCGGGGCTGCAGGCGCTCCGCGTGGCCAGCGTCGAGCCGGTGGCGATCCGCGCGCCGGTGGGCAGCTGCGGCTACTGGACGCTGATCGCCTCGATCCGCAAGCGCCCGGGCGAGGGCAAGAACGCGCTGCTCGCGCTGCTGTCGGTCGCCGAGGTGAAGCTCGCCATCGTCACCGACGACGACATCGACATCAACAACCCGGACGACATCGACTGGGCGCTGACCTTCCGGGTGCAGGCCGACCAGGATCTGATCACGCTGTCCGGCGCGCGCGGCAAGCATGTCGATCCCAGCATCCGCGCCTGGGAGATGGGCCAGGGCGGGCTGCCGCTGACCGCCAAGCTCGGCATCGACGCGACCATCCCCGAAGGCATCCCGAAATGGCTCTACAAGCGGATCGAGACCTACGGCAAGGACCGGGTCCGGCTGGAGGACTATCTGTGAGCGGGCTCGCGGACACCATCGAAGCGACGCTGAGGGAGGAGCCGCTGCAATTCGCCGAGCTCGTCGACCGCCACCGCGCCGTCGCCTGGCGCGACTTCCTGCATGGCTGGGGCGAGCTGCGCGAGAAGGACATCCTCAAGCGCGACGACATCGGCCGCTACTACATCCCGGGCGGCAAGGCCGAGGCCATCGCGGCGGAGACCAGGGCGGTTTAGGGGCGTAGAGCGCCTGCGCCGTGTCCAGGGTCTGCTTGGCGGTCCAGCCCCAGCCGCCGCAGCGCTTCCGCGGCGCCGGCGGGTCGGGGCGGAACGGGTAGAAGCCGTCGGGCTCGAGCGGCTCGAACCGCTTTGTTCCAGACGGGTCCGTCCTCGCCGGGCTCGGCGAGGTGCAGGAGGTGGCCGTGACACGGGAAGATCTCGCCGTAGCGCGTGCCGACCGCGCGGCGGATATCGGCCGTCTGGCTCGGCTTCCCGCAGATTGCGATCGCGGTCATGGGTTCCCTCCAGGAAATTTGTTCTCTAGGATTATCGTCACAGTTGCGTAAATGCGAGGACAATGTCCGACGGGTTGTATCGCATCGGCGGGGAGGAGGCGGGGCGGCGGGCGCCCGACCGGGCGGTGATCCGGCTGCGCCGCTATGTCCGCGACGACGGGGTCGGGCACCTGATCCTGCTGAGCACCGATTCGTTGACCCCGGAAAGGGACCTTGCCGATGCAGCACTCAACGCGCTCTACCGGACCGGCCGGCTCACCGACGCCGAGCGGGGAGCCCTCACCGACCCCCGCATGTTCGCCCGATGGGAAGCGGCCGAGCGAAACGAACCCCTCGATCCCGGAAGACGGGTCGGCGGAGACGAGGCCGCAGATCTTGTGTGTCTCGGTTTCTCTCGAGCCTGGCGCGACGGAGCCGCCCGTGGAGAACCTGGCTCTACGATATATCTACCGGAAAGTGACGCCGGAGAACCCGGCCTGGCCGAGGCGGCGGCTCGTGTTCAGGAGATCTTCAGGGCCGTTTCAGCCGGACTGATCGGCCGCGGCGACGGCCAAGTCCGCCAATTCGTGTTCCGCAGCGTCTATGCCCCGCATCCGGAGGAGACCCTGGCCCATGAAGTCATCCACGCGCTCCGGCAGACCGGGCGCCTCGCGCCCGAAGAGCGGGCCGCCGTCACCGACCCCCGTCTCGCCGCCCGATGGCGGGAGCGATATGGAGTTGATCGCCTTTACGGGGAGCTCAGTCCCGATCTTCGACTCGAAGAGCCCTGCGCTGCACGTTTTGCTGAGGCCTGGCGCGAAGCCGCCGCCGCCGGAGCTGGCGCTGGCCTGGGCATGCGTCTCGCCGAGACCGGAGGCCCCGACCCTGAAATAGCCGCGGCGGCGGGGCGCGTGCGTCATCTGGCCCTGCTGAACGTTTATTCGAACAATCCGGACGAGGATCTGGCCCATGAAGTCATCCACGCGCTCCGGCGGACCGGCCGGTTCGGCGACGGGGAGTGGGACGTCCTCACCCATCCCCGGCTCGTCGAACGATGGCACCAGCGATTTGCAACGCCAGGTCTTTACGGGGCGGAAGGAAGCGTTGATCAGGTCGAAGAGTCGGTTGCTGCATCTCTTGCTCGAGCCTGGCGGGAAGCCGCCGCCGCCGGAGCTGGCGGCGAGCTGGGGCTACGCCTCGCGGCGTCGCAAGACCCCGACCCGGAAATAGCCGCGGCGGCGCGCCGCGCCGAGGCGGTGTTCCGGGCGGTGGCGAGCGGCGGGATCGGTGCCCGGCCCGAGGATCCCGAGGCGGTCCGGGGCGCGCTGCGCCGAGAGCGAGGCCGCCGGCATGGCACCTTTGGTCGAAGTGGCGCCGGGCCGAGCGGAGGCCACAGGCGGGACCGCCGGCGGGTACCTGGCGGCCTTCGACGCGCGGGATGGGCGCGTGCGGGAGATCATTCTGCTGAGCGTCTACAGTCAAGACGACATCGAGGAGACCCTTGCCCATGAAGTCATCCACGCCCTCGGGCGGACCGGCCGCTTCACCCCCGCAGAGTGGGCCGCGCTCAGCCACCCCGGGCTGCTCGAACGATGGCGCGAACGATACGGAATTGATCGCCTTTACGCGAACCGACCAGCCGGTGTTCGGGTCGAAGAGTGTGTTGCTGCATCTTTTGCCGGAGCGTGGGCGGAAGCCGCGGCGGAAGCCGGAAGACGTCCCCGGCTCGCCGAGACCGGAGACCCCGACCCGGAAATAGCCGCGGCGGCGCGCCGCGCCGAGGCGGTGTTACGGCGGTGGCGGGCGGCGAGATCGGCGCCCGGTGCGAGGACCCCGCCGCTTCGGCCCCACAGAGCCGGAATCGGCCGATCCGGGCGGAAACGGCCGGGACAGGGCGATCGCGCAACATTGTTTCGCCCAGGGAAGCCTCCAGACGTGCGTTGGCGCCCGTCCCGGTATCCGATACCCCCCAATCGGAGGGGACTTATCCCGAATGGTTGACGGCTCACGCGGCCATCCCTCCGGGCGATTTCACGGCTCGTCGGCCCGGCAACCCGGCAGCCTCCCCGTGCAGCAGCGCCAGTCCCCGGCGCCGGATGTTGCGGGCCGCGTTCAGGTCCGCATGGTCGGCATGGCCGCGTGAGCCGTCAACCATTCGGGATAGGTCCCTATCGAAGGACGCCCCTACCCCAGCACGTCAGAGACGATCCGGCGGTACTCGTCCAGCGTCGGCACCGCGCGGGCGGTAAGGTTGAAGTGGCTGGCGGCGGCGTCGGCGCTCATGTCGTCGAGATCCGTCTTGTCGTAGCCCATCTCCCTGAGCGAGGCGGGGAGGCCGAGCCGGGCGTTGAGGTCCTCGATGCCGCGGGCCACGTCGGGCTTGCCGCTCAGCCCCATGGCGGCGGCGATCTCGGCAAGCTCGGGATCGAGCTTTCCTTCGTAGAAGCGGATCACGGCGGGCGCGCTCACCGTCACCAGCATGCCGTGGTGGAGGTCGGCGTCGCCAAACGTGTTGGCCAGCGCGTGCACCGGGCCCAGCCCGCGATAGATCGCGATGCCGCCTTGCAGCGCGGCCATCTGCATGTGCCACCTGGCCTCGCGGTCGGACCCGTCGGCCGCGGCCCGCTCGACATAGCGCACCACGCGGCGGATGCCGTCGAGGGCGACCGCGGCGCCCGGCGGGTCGGCCTTCTTCGCGAGATAGGCTTCGAGGCAGTGGCCGAAGGCGTCCATGCCCGTAGCCGCGGTGAGCGCGGGCGGCAGGGTAAGCGTGAGCTCCGGGTCGCAGATCGCGAGGTCCGGCTTGATGTGGACCGAGCGCAGGCCGAGGCCCCTCGTCGTCGAATCGGGATGGATGCCGCCGCCCATGGTGATCTCCGCCCCGGTCCCCGCCGTGGTCGGCACCGTGACCAGCGGCGCGACGGCCGCGGTGATCCGCCCCGGGTCGCGCAGATAGTCGATGAACGGCCCGTCATGGGTGACGGCCACGCGCACCGCCTTGCCCGAATCCATCACCGACCCGCCGCCCACCGCGAGCACCCCGTCGCAGCCATGCTCGCGCCAGGCTTCCGCCGCCGCCACCACCCCGGCGACGGTCGGGTTGGGCGGGATGCCGTCGAACAGCGTCGCCTCGATGTCGGCGGGAAGCGCATCGAGCACCCGCTTCGCCACCCCGTGCTCGACCAGCCCCGCATCGGTCAGCAACAGGGGCCGCCGGACGCCGAGCCCGGCGAGCTCGGCGCCGATGGAGCCCGCGGCGCCGAAATCGAACAGCACGCGGGGGTAGGCAAGGAGCTCGGGCATGGTGGTCTGTCTCTTCCTGGTAAGCGGCGACCGTCCTTCGATACGGCGGCTCAGCCCCGGGTCACGTTCCAGACTTCCTCGATCACGGTGCCGGCCTCGCGGATCACCTTGGAGACCGGGCAGAATTTCGGGAGCTCGGTCTTGACCTTCTCCATGTCCGCGTCCGAGGCGTCGGTGCGCACGTCGATGGTGAGCACGATCCTGGGGAACGGCACCCTGACCTCTTCCATCAGCGCGGCGCCGCGCCGGTCGAAGGTGGCCTCGGCCTCGATGGTCATGTCGGCGAACGCGATGCCGTGCCTGTGGGCGATCTTGTGGCTGATCACGTTGGTGCAACCGATCAGCGAGGCGATCAGCGTCTCGGTCGGGGTGAAGCCGAGATTGGTGCCGTCGCGCTCCTCGGGCTCGTCGATCACCGATTCGAGGTCGCGCACCCGGAGGTCGGTGCGCGAATGGGTCGGGCAGGTGGCCGCGATGTTCTGCTGGACGGTGGTCCTGGGCCGGGCTGTGGCCAATGGTCGTCTCCCTTGGCTGTGGCGCGGGCTGCTTACAGCATCGCGGCGGGGAGGGAAACCGGACGCCCGCGCTTCGTCATTTCGACGGACCCCGGACTTGATCCGGAGCGTAGCCGTGCGCAGCACGGCGGAGTGGAGAAATGGGATGGACGCCTCCCACCCCCTGATGCTGGCGGGTTGGAGGGTTGAAGTGGACCCTCGCGGGCCGACGGCATCAAAGTGCCAAAGGGCGAAGAGCAA
>Ga0209543_1001854_pt1 | contig 17169 bp, 16 predicted proteins | sample MesohylFT_FD_187296 | JGI IMG/M metagenome (GOLD analysis project Ga0209543, IMG submission 187296) | Host-associated microbial community of the marine sponge Aplysina aerophoba from Gulf of Piran - sponge mesohyl, lysed by freeze-thaw... | ecosystem: Host-associated > Porifera > Sponge >...
GTAGCCTTCGGCCCGCTGGATCAGGCGCCGCCCGCCGGCCGGCAGGTCGTAGACCGGCTCCGGGCAGTGCAGCGTGAGCCCGTCGTAGTCGATCACGTTGAGATCGGCCTTGTAGCCCGGCTGCAGCAGCCCGCGGTCTGCGAGACCGAGCGCGAGCGCGTTGTCCCGGGTCATACGCTTGACCGCCCAGGGGAGCGACATCCGCTCGCCCTTGGCCCGGTCGCGGACCCAGTGGCTCAGCATGTAGGTAAACGCGCTCGCATCGCAGAGCATGCCCACGTGGGCGCCGCCGTCGCCGAGGCTCACCAGCGTGTTGGGATGGCGCAGCATCTCGCCCACCACGTCGAGCGAGCCTTCGGTGTAGTTGCTGACGGGCCGGTAGAGCAGCGCCTTGCCGTCGCGCTCCAGCAGGTAGTCGTAGGCGACGTCCTCGGGCGTCTTTCCATCGCGGGCGGCGATGGCGGCGACGCTCTGCTCGGCCGTCGGCTCGTAGTTCGGCGGCGTGCCGAGCGGATAGAGCCGGTCCCAGCGGCAGACCCGCTTGGCAACGAAGGCATCCGCGCATTCCTCGGCGAAGAGGCGGGCGCGGAAATCCGGCTGCCGCAGGATCTCCAGCTTCTGCGCGAGCGGCAGGTGAGCGATCGCCTCCCAGCTCGGCCGGCCGCAGAAGGGGTTCATCGAGATCTCGAAGCCGAGCAGGACGCCGGTGGCGCGCGTCAGCGTCTGGCCGATCATCGGCAGGCCGTCGCGGTTCGCCTCGGCGATATGGGCGAGGAGGCTGCGCCAGCCCTCCGGCGCGCGGTCGTTCTGCAGGATGGTGATCGCCATCGGCCGCCGGCTGCGCTCGACCACGCGCCGCAACATGGCGAATTCGGCGTCGAGGTCCTTGAAGTCGGAGATCACCTGCAGCCAGCCGGCGCCGACGCGCCCCATGGCGGCGGCGATGGCCGCGAGCTCGTCCTCGGCTGCGGTCAGCGTGGGGATCGGTCGGCCGTCCAGCGTCTTGTGATTGAGCGTGCGCGAGGTCGAGAAGCCCAAAGCGCCGGCGCGGATGCCTGCCGCCGCAAGGGCCGCCATGGCCGCGTTGTCCTCGGGCGTCGCGGGTTCGCGCTCGACGCCCCGCTGGCCCATGACGAAGACCCGCACCGGCGAATGCGGCACCTGCGCCGCGATGTCGAGGTCGTAAGGCCTCGCGTCGAGCGCATCCATGAACTGCTCGAAGCTCTGCCAGGTCCAGGGCAGCCCTTCGTCCAACACCGCGCCGGGAATGTCCTCGACGCCTTCCATGAACTCCACCAGCGTGCCCCGCTGGTTGGGCCGGCAGGGCGCAAAGCCGACGCCGCAGTTGCCGATCATCGCGGTGGTGACGCCGTTCCAGGAGGAGGGAGTGATCCGGCTGCTCCACGTGGCCTGCGCGTCGTAGTGGGTGTGGGGGTCGATGAAGCCCGGCGTGACGATCATGCCGCGCGCGTCGATCTCCTCGTCGCCAGCAGCGAGATTGGGCCCGACCGCCCTAACCTGGCTGTCGGCGATCCCGACGTCCGCGTCGCGGGGCTCGCCGCCCGAGCCGTCCACGACCGTGCCGCCGCGGATCACCAGCGTGTATGGACTGCTCACGGTCGTCCCCCTTCGTGCTCCCGGAGAGCGGTCCATTAGAAAGAAATCGCGCGCGGCCGCAAGGGCGGCGTGTGCCGGTTGCACTCCCGTGGGCCACCGCGCGACACTCGACCGAGTTAGCCGACCGAAGGGAAGAGGCCCCCCATGTTGACCAGCGAAGACCGCACGCTCACCACCCACGCCGGCAGCCTGCCCCGCCCGCCGGGCCTGGAGACGCTGCTTATCAGGCGCGAGCGGGGGGAGGCCATCGACCAGGCGGCCTTCGCGCAGGCGGTGGCCGAGGGCATCGACTGGGTCGTCGCCAAGCAGCTCGAGAGCGGCATCGATATCGGCAACGACGGCGAGGAATCCCGCGTCGGCTTCCAGACCTACGTGCCCCAGCGCATGTCCGGTTTCGGCGGCGAATCCCAGCGCAACATGCTCACCGACATGGTCAAGTTCCCCGGCTACGCGCAGATGTTCACCGAACGAACCTGGAGTCGGGACAAGGAGCGGCCGAAGGTCTGGAATGCGCCGCAGGCGCAGACCGCCGTCGAGTACGAGCCCGATCTCGCCGACGTGAGCTTCGAGCTCGACCAGTTCGCGGCGTCGCTCGAGCGCGCGGCCGGTGGCTTCGCCGAGACCTTCGTGACCGCCGCCTCGCCCGGCATCGTGTCGACCACCATGCTGCGGGCGGAGGACAATCCCGACTATCCGCGCGACGAGGACTACGTCATGGCGCTCGGCCACGAGCTCAAGAAGGAGTACGACGCGATCGTGGGATCGGGCCACCTGTTGCAGATCGACGCGCCCGACCTCGCCATGGAGCGCCAGTTCATGTTCCAGGATCGCCCGCTCGACGAGTTCCTGGAGCGGGTCGCGCTGCACATCAGGGCGCTCAACGTGGCCGTCGCCGACATCCCGGCGGAGAAGGTCCGCCTCCACGTCTGCTTCGGCAACTGGGACGGCCCCCACATCGACGACTGCGACCTCGCGCCGCTGCTGCCGCTGCTCTACGAGGCCAGGGTGGGCGCGCTCAGCATCGCCTGCTCCAACCCGCGCCATCAGCACGAGTGGAAGGCGATCAAGGCGAACCCGCCGCCCGCGCCCATGATTCTGATTCCGGGCGTGATCGACGTGACCACCAACTATCTGGAACACCCCGAGGTGGTGGCCGACCGCATCTGCCTCTACGCCGAGGTGATGGGCGATCCGCGCCGCGTGATCGCCGGCACCGACTGCGGCTTCAGCACCTTCGCGAGCTACCAGTTCGTCGCCGACGACGTGGCCTGGGCCAAGCTTCAAATGCTCGCCGACGGCGCAGCGCTCGCCACCAAGCGGCTCTGGGGGTAGGCGCGGTTTGAGCGCCCCGCCCTTCACGCAATCCGGAGGTGCCGATGTCCTCGGATAGCGACAGCGTCCCGCCAGGCTACGCGCGCGATATCTTCGACTTGTCCGGCCGGGTGGCCGTGATCACGGGCGGCGGCAGCGGGCTCGGCCGGGCGATCGCCATCGGCTACGCGCAATGCGGCGTCACGGTCGTCGTCGCCGACATCAACGAGGAGGGCGCAGCCGAGACCAGAGAGGCCATCGACGCGCAGGGCGGGGCTGCCGTCGCGGTGCCGCTCGACGTCACCAAGCGCAGCCAGTGCATCGAGGTCGCGGACGCGGTGCGGCGCGAGCGGGGCCGCATCGACATCCTGGTCAACAGCGCAGGCGCAGCCCATCGCAGCCCAGCCGAGGATTTCCCCGAGGAGCGCTTCGACCACATCATTGAGCTGAACCTGAAGGGCACCTATCTCTGCTGTCAGGCGTTCGGCACCGTCATGCTGGAGCAGGGCAAGGGCAGCATCATCAACATGGCGTCGATCGGCTCCTTCATCGCCTATCCGCTCTCCAGCGCCTACATCGCGTCCAAGGGCGGGGTCGCCCAGGTGACTAAGGTGCTGGCGCTGGAGTGGCGCGAGCGCGGCGTCCGCGTCAACGGCATCGGCCCGACGCTGATGGAATCCCCGATGACCCGCAGGGTCGCCCAGACGACCGCGCACACCGCCGACTTCATCAAGGCGCGCATGATCCGGCCTCGGCTCGGCCTGCCGCGCGAGCTGATCGGGGCCGCGATCTTCCTCGCGAGCGACGCGTCGGAGCTGGTGACCGGCCACACCATCATGCGCACCTGCGGTGCTAATATACTGATATAGCGTTGCTTTTTCCTCCCATTTCTGGCCGGCGAGGGCGAAATCGGTCTCCGCTTTCGCCCCGGCTGCAACAGGAAGTGCAGGAGGGAATCCTATGGCAACGGTTCGCCTCAACCAAGACCGGGTCGATGCGCTCCAGCCACGCAAGTCCACCTACGACGTCCGCGACCGAGAACTCAAGGGCTTCGGCGTAAGGGTCCTGCCCTCGGGCGCAAAGCGCTACTTCATCCACAGTCAGCACCAAGGTCGGCGAGTGTGGAAGAGTCTCGGCAATGCAGAGGCCGTCTGCGTGGACAAGGCCCGTGAGTGGGCCAGGTCCACGCTGGCCTCGATCCGGACGGGAATTGGCGACGAGAGCTTGGCGCCGGCCGACATCCCGTTCGAGGCCGTTGCCGACGAAGTGTTTCGGCGCTACTCCAGAAACTGGAAACCATCCACGCTCAAGGTCAACCAAGGCTACTATCGCAAGCAGATACTGCCCTGGTTCGTGGGACGCCCGATCGCCGGAATCACCGCGCACGACGTCAAGCAGTGGCTCGCCTCCCTTCACGAGACCCCCGTAGCGGCAGACCGTTCGGCGCCCATCCTCTCGGTCATCATGCGTCAGGCAGAGGTCTACGGCTACAGGCCCGAGGGGACCAATCCTTGTGTAGGGATCAAGCGCTATCGACGCCGGGGGCGCGAGCGCTTCCTGTCGACGGCGGAGATTGGCCGGCTGGGTGCGGCGCTGGCGAGCCGTGAAGCCGATCACCCGCAGGCCTTGGCGATCATACGGCTTCTGCTGCTCACCGGATGCCGCAAGGGCGAGATCGTCACCCTCAAATGGCACCACTACCGCGAGGGCAAGCTGTTCCTCCCCGATAGCAAGGTCGGGCCGCGTACGGTCTGGCTCTCGTCCCCCGCGCGGGCCATCCTCGACGGCCTGCCCCGCACAGCGGTCTGGGTCTTCCCCTCGCCTCGCACAGCCAGCCATTTGTGTGCCGACGCGGTCGAATTGGTCTGGCACCGGGTGAGAGCGGAGGCGGACCTGCAAGATGTCCGCCTTCACGATCTTCGACACACGCATGCCAGCATGGCGCTCGCGCAGGGCGAGACGGTGCTGACCATCGGTCGGCTGCTCGGACACCGCAATCCCGCTACCACGCTGAAATACATCCACCTGTCGGACGCCATGGTGCGCGAGGCGGCCGAAGCCGTCGGCACTGCGCTGGAGGGTTAGACCATGGCCGTGAAGAGGAGGCGTCTGACCGACACCAACATCGCGAAGCTGTCGCCCGCGGCCAGCGAGTATACGGTTTGGGACACGCGCCATGCGGGTCTCGGCGTGCGGGTTAGGCCTTCGGGGCATCGGAGCTTCGTATTCTGGCGAAGGGGCGAGGACGGTGCGCGCAGGATCACCCTCGGGTCTGCGGCGTTGATGAACGTCGAGGAGGCGCGCAGCCGGTGCCTCTCCATCGAGAGCGGAGCGCAGTCCGGTGAGACGCAGCGCAGCGCAGTCCCCACCTTCGAGGATTTCGTCGCGGGTCCGGGTCGGTCGTGTTACGAGCGGGGCAAGCCGTCGACGCGAAGGGTCGCAGCCAGGGTCGTCAATGCGCGCCTCTTGCCGACCTTCGGCTCGTTGCCGCTGGACCGGATCACCCACGCCGCTGTGACCCGCTGGTTCGACGAATGCAGCCGGACCACGCCGGGCGCGGCCAACAGGGCGTTGAACCTTCTCAGCCGGATTCTGAACCACGCGATCGTCTGCGGCCATCTCGAGTCGAACCCTGCACGTGGCATCAAATGGAACCCCGGTGCCAAGCTCACCCGCTTCCTCTCGCGCGAGGAAGTCCGGCGACTCCATCACGAGCTGGATCGCCATGTTCAGGCGCGACCGTCGCGCGCGCGGCAGGCGGACGCCATCCGCCTTCTGTTGCTGACCGGCTGCCGGAGGGGCGAAATCCTGACCCTGCGCTGGCAGGACGTGGACGGGGGCACACTCAACCTGATCGACGCCAAGACTGGGCCGAGGAGGGTCTTTCTCAATGCACCAGCCCGCGCCATCCTGGAGCGGCAGCCGCGCTCGGGGAGCGTCTTTGTATTCCCGGCGCCGTCGAACCCCAACCGTCCGCTTTCGCAACACTTGCCTCTCTGGCGTTCGGTCCGCAGGGAAGCCGGGATCGAGGACGTGCGCCTTCACGATCTCCGACACACCGTAGCCAGCCACGCCGTTCTGCAAGGCGTTCCGTTGCCTGTCGTCTCCCGCCTGCTGGGTCACAAGCGGCCGAGCATGACGCTGCGCTACGCCCACGTCGGAGACCGCGAGGTCGAGGCGGCGGCGGAACGCATCGGCGCGGCCATCGCGCGTGCACTGAAGGATAGTGGTACCCCGAAACGAGTGAGTTGACGCGCGCTGCATTCCGGCGAACGACGCGATTCGGTGGAATCCACCTTCATGTGTGGCATGGCTGCAAATTGATGCGCCGCCACTGGTCCTGAGCCTTCAAGCGAGCTAGACCGGTAGTCTAAGCTCAGCGCGCAGTCCGCCAAGCGAGGCCCCGCTCATGCGGATATCGCCTCCGTGCCCGCGGGCGACGTCGCGCGCGATCGCGAGGCCGAGACCTGCACCGCCGGTGCGTGGGTTGCGTGCGTCGTCGAGCCGGAAAAAGGGCTTGAACACCTCTTCCCTCAGGTCCTCGGGAATGCCCGGCCCATCGTCCTCGACCGCGATCGAGACGACGTCATCCCGGCGCACGGCGCTGATCGCGACCTGCCTGCCGTGATGCACGGCGTTCTCGACCAGATTGGTGAGGCAGCGGCGGATGGCGTTGGGCCGGAGCGCCACGACCAGGGGCCGCTCAAGCTCAAGAGTGATCGGGCTGCCCTTGCTGCGGGCATCGGCGGTGACATCGTCGATGATCTCGGCGAGGTCGGTGCTGACCGGCGCCTCCGCGCCCTGGCCCCGGGCGAAGGCCATGTATTCGTCGATCATGTGCTCCATGAGTAGCAGGTCCTGCTCGGACTCACCGATCTCGGCCCGCGAGTCCGGGTGCGAATCGGCCAGCATGGCGAGCTGCAGCCTCACCCGGGTGAGCGGAGTGCGAAGATCGTGAGAGACCCCGGCCAGCATCTCCGTGCGCTGCGTGATCTGGCGCTGAATTCGCCCCTGCATCTCCAGGAAGGCGGCGCCCGCGAGACGAACCTCGGCGGCGCCCGAGGGCTTGAGGTCGGTCACCGGCATACCCTTGCCCAGCGCGTCGGCGGCCGTCGCCAGCCGCCTGATCGGACGAACCTGATTACGCAGAAACATGACGGCGATCATCGTGACCAGGAGCGCCATCCCGGCCATCCACAGGAGGGGCGGGACAGTACTCGATTCCCGCAAGCGCCTGGTTGTCGTCAGCAGGGTCAACACACCGTCCGGCCGCTGCACCCGAACTGTCATGCCCTTGTCGGGCAGAGTGCTGTCGAGATGGTGGGGGGCACCGATGCGTTGGTCAAGCTGCCGGCGCAGCATTTGTCGTAAGAGATGCCACCGCTTTGCGGCGGAGCCTCAACGGGCAGCACCGCGCCATCCTCGAATACGACCGCGAACTGCATCTCTCGCCGGGCGATCTCGTCGATCAGGGCGCGCTCTACGGGGTCGGTCACGCCCTCCGCCATGCGCATGATGCTTAGGACGTCGCCGCTAACATCCAGCGCCAATTGGTTGCTCACCGTATCCCAGTGGCGCTCATAGAAGATGTAGACCACCGTCGCCTGAACCATAATCAGCGGGATGAGCATGATCAGGAATGCCCGCCAGAAAAGGCCGCGCGGCATGAATGTCCTTAGCAGGTTCACGGCGAGCACTTCCCCGGCGGACGCCTCGGCTCAATCGGCCCGCAGCACATGGCCCCGACCCCAGACGGTTTGCAGGTAACGCGGATTCTGAGGTTCCGGCACGATCTCGCGCTTCAGCCGGGCGACTTGCACGTCGATCGCGCGGCGCGAGGCGCCGCCGCCGAGACGCTCGCTCAGCGCGTGCCGGCCCATCGTTTCTCCCGGATTGGCGGCGAAGACGCGGAGGAGGTCGGCCTCGGCCGTGGTCAGCCGAACCGGCTCATCGCCCCGCAGGAGTTGATCCCACGCTGGAAGACGGAGTGCATCCTCCATTTCGTTGGCGATTATAGACGAAATCGAGATCGAAATGACGCATGTGCAGCTCGATTCCTACGCCAACCGCTGCTGTCCGCCCGTCGCGGCCACTTTCGACATCCCTCGTAAGAACATCGACGCCTGGCGAGCGGGTCCAGGCTGTGGTGCTCATCCAGACGGTCAACAGATGCCGTAATGGGGCTCGCCACTAGCCGGCGCCGTCGAACCCCTATCGCACGCTCTCGCACCACCTGCCTCTCTGGCGTTCCGTTCGGAGTCAAGTTGGGATCGAGGACATGCGCTTTCGCGATCTCCGACACACACCGTCGCCAGCCACCCCGCTCTGCAAGGCGTCCCGCCGCCGCTGGTATCCCACCTCCTCGGCCTCAAGCGCGCCCGAACATGACGCCGCGCTAAGCCCACGTCAGCGAGAGACCGAGGCGGCAGTGGAGCGCATCGCCGCGGCTATCACGCGGGCACTTGATAATGGTGAGGCCAGCGCGAGCGGCTGATCTGATGCAACCGTGTCCTGGCCATCGCCTTGCTTCCCCGAGGTCTGCTATCGCGACCATGGGACTGGTCCGAGACGGCAGCGGAGCGCAACGGCGCCTACCATTGCTAGAGTTCTAGAAATGTTGTTGACGGACTGCAGACGTATTCAACGCGCCCCCCTACGTTGACAAGCCGTTTCCCATCGCTTCTACGCCTTTTCCCGCCCATGATCCCCCATCAAGTACGAAGCCGCTAACTCTGACGACGTTCGCGAACCAAATCAACAAGAATGCGCTCGTACTGATCGACTGAAGTGTCGAAAGAAAACTCAGATGCCCTGCTTAAAAGAATGCGCCTGCTTGGAGGAGAAACAAGCAACTGTTCCATTCCCGCGGCCAGTTCAGACGCATTCCCTACTGGAACCAGCGGCCCGACCTTACCGTCGCACAGAATCTCAGCCGGACCCGAAGGACAATTTGTGCTTATGCATGGACAGCCGCATGCCAACGCCTCGATCAAAACGTTGCCTAAGCCTTCAAACTTGGACGACAGGACAAACACTGAGGCACGGCTCATAAAGGCGTAGGGATTGGTAACCCATCCGGGGAAAGACACTATTTCTTCAAGTCCCATTTTGCGCGTCATCCTTTCAAGTCGCCGCCTCCAACTCCCTTCTCCAAGAATAATCAAGCGAACCCGGTGACTTCGGGAGACCTTCCGGAACGCCAGTAGGAGGGTTGGGAAATCTTTCACTCGCGCCAGACGTCCGGCAGCTAGAATAACTGGGGAACCATCATCTAACCAAGGATGAGCAGGAGCGGCGTGAGCCTGTTCGTCAATTATCGTGTCGACAACGGGATTATATATTCGAGTAATTCTCTCGCGAGGAATCTTGCAAACGACAGCGATATCATCAGCTACACCATTTGAAACGCTGATAATATGATCTGCAAAGGGTAGTAGCACTGAATAGAGCTTACGAAACTTACGCCGATTGTTCATGACGCTGTGCACAATCGGTACGATCGGGGGAGGGGGTAGCGTAGTGAAACAAGGCGCTAACATTGTCGCGAGCTTGGCTTTGGGAAGTGAAGGGACAATGCAGTCCGGCTCTTCTTCGTTGATGTATTTGGCTACAGCGCGGGCGTCGCGGACCAACTGTTTCCGGAGGAGCCTCAACGACACAAAACCAAAGTGCTGCGCGAGATGTAAACGGTCAAGAAAACTGCTTTGATCGTGATCCAGTACGAATTGGCGAGCACCGGCTGGAATCTCGTCGGCAAGTGTGTCGACACTGTTGAAGATAAGAATATCAACTGCATGGCCTCGTTCAATCAAACCGCGCGCCAATCTCAACACGGTACGCTCTGCGCCGCCGCCTCCCAGATGGGGAATGACCAAGGCAATGTGCAAGGTTTCGTCGAATATACTCACAAGTAGAGTCTCTCTTGGCTTTGCCTCTGTGCTTTCCTTTCTTTCCACAACTTACGATAAAAGAATATGCGCTTGAGAACTTCTTCTCTACATAGGGTCAATGCGCGGTGCCCTAATCTTCGGAAGTTCCGATTCGGCCGAAAAGCGGCACCCTCCTGAAGAAAAGAGTGGTCGCCTGCGTCATTTCCGTGAAATACTACAGGAGTTTCCACAGAGTACACATTTGATCCACTTTCCCAGTATGCATGCAGAGTATGATCGGCCTGATGCACTATTCGCGGGTAGCGTTTTAGCAGACGAGTCGCGCCCCTCTTCGAAGCAACGTAACCTAGCGCTCCATGGTCGGAAAATTTTGTGATGCCCAATGTGATGCTTTCGTCCGCTCTCTTTAGCGCTACAAAGGGTTTATCGACTCTGCGCCGATGGAGAAATACAAAATCGAATTCATAGCCGGTGGAGTACAGTCGAGAAAGTGCATGAAGTACAGTGACAAGATCCTTAGACAGAGTGACATCGTCCTCGAAGATTGCCACCAGCTCATCATCGCCAGTCGCAACGATGTCCAACGCCTTTCGGTGGCTGAGATGGCAACCAATCATCCCCTGGGAAAGCGCACGTCTACCTTCTCGATCACGAGATGTAGTATCTACGAGCGCCCAATCTTGTTCGGTCAAATTACGTCCGTCGACGCCAGAAAGAAACTCGAATTGCACATCAAGAGGATCAAGAGAGCAAAACTGCTTGTACATTGCCTCCCGGCGAGCGTTGGCGCGGGGCAAGTTTATGATGATGCATTTCATCTTGCTGGGCACATGAACCATTGTTCAGTTCCTGCATCCGTGTACACTGCGTCCACACGGAACCGCAATGATCGACTCACGCTGGCATCCCTCTATCTTGCGCCGCGCGGCGGGTGCACGTCGAACTGTCGCCGGCGACATTCCCGGGCGCTTCAGGCGCTGTACCACCAGCGTCTTGCAGGTCGCCTCGAGCACGCCCGAGCGGATGGCGATGCCTTCTTCCTTCAGGGCGTGGTAACGCATGCGATGGCGGTGCTTTCGGAAGTAGGCCAGCTCGCGCTCGATCTGAGCGCGAGCCCCCTTCGCACTGTCGCGGAGGTAGCACAACGCCCGGATCACCTTGGCGACGCCGCGGGGGTCGTGGCGCAGGCTCTTGCGGTGCTTCTCGAACCAGTGGGGCGCCACCGCATGGTCCGAGGCCACGCGGAGATGCTCGCAGGCGTGCCAGAAGTCGATGACCTCGGTCTCGGGCGAGAGGCTCTCGAGGAAGGTCCAGTTGTCGGCGGCGCCGTCGGCCACGGCGCCGACCCTGATCTCCGGGCGCACACGCCGGATATAGGCGACCTCGCCTGCGAGCTGTGCCTTCAGCGTGACTTTGCCGCTTTCCGGCATGCGGCCGAGATAGAGGGTCTTCAGTCGTTTGCCTTCGGCGTCGTGGAAGGAGACCGTTCCGCAGGAGGCCTCGCGCCAGCATGCTTCGGCACGGCGGTCTTCGCCGGCCCGCAGCGCCACCATGACGCCGTCGAGCGAGACCGACGCGCTCACCGCGTCGGGCGGTATATCCTAGGCGGCACGAATGCTCTTCAGCGTCTCCGAGGCGATGCCCTCCCAGCGCTCATGCATGCTCAGGGTGAGGCGTTGCAGCGTGCTCACCGACGGCGGCGTCATGCCGCCCATCTTCGCGAAGAACTCCGCCGCTTCACGCGGCGTACAATGGCCCATCATCATCAGCCCGAGCTGCGCCGCCGGCCGCGTCAGGTAGTCGTCGATGAGGCCCAGACTCTCGTCGACCGGCACCAGCGACGTGCTGCTCGCGCCGTTGCGGTAGCGGGCACGCCGAAAGGTTACCTGTCCCAGCGTCGTCATGATCATCTTCGGCGTCGCCGCCACCCGGAACCAGCTCTGCCCGTCGCGCTCGGTCCGGCTCGCACCGTCGTCCCGGCTCTCGGCCCAGGCTCCAAGGAGCTTGCAGCCCGGGCCGTTCATGACCTCGCGCAGCCCCGTCTCAACCGTCTCGAACGTCTCCGCAGTCGTATCCGATGCAGCCTGTCCGCGACAGAACTCCACCACCTGAGCGACCGCATCGGCCACTTCGGCAGGCAGACCAGAAAAATCGATAGACGGGCGGGTGAGAGGCTGCGACACTGCCATGGGAACATTCCAGATGTTGGGGTTCAGCGCGGGGCATCCTACCGCATCTGGCGGTGTGAAGTGTTCCCACCTACCACTGCTGGATGTCGTCGTCGTGACAAAATTCCGCTCCGCGGAGGCCTATTGTCACGAGACCCTCTTGACCGTCTCCAGCCAACCATCAATCCCTCCAAATCAATAACTTACGATCACCACCCCAGACCTAGACCTACACCCGCTCGGGCTGAGGAAGGGGGTGAACAAGAGTGATCCTCCCTGTCGAGAGAAGCCCTCTTGCCGAAATCGAAGTCATCGCGCCGAACCTAAAGCGGCGTCTATCGGGGGTCACCGCGACCGTCGTGAGATTGCTGCCGGTGCAGGCGCAGTCGATCAATATCGCTGGGACTGGCTTGGGTCTGCCTGCGCATGTGCCCTTCGTTCCACTCTGGTCCGTGATACTGATGTCCCGGCGGAAGCACCGCGTTTGGCACGCGCGGCGCAATACGGAGATGCTGCTCGGCGTGGTGCTGCGGCACGTTCTGCGTAAGCGTCTCAAGCTGGTGTTCACATCGGCATCGCAGCGTCACCATACGCGCTACACTCGGTGGCTGATCGCGCGAATGGACGCGGTCGTCGCGACCTCAGGAAAATCGGCATCCTATCTGCGGAGACCCTCTCGAGTAATCATGCACGGGATTGATACCGGCTCTTTTCACCCACCGACTGACCGTGCTGTTTCCAGGCAACTCATAAACTTGCCTGATTGTATTACAGTTGGATGTTTCGGACGTATTCGACACCAGAAGGGAACGGATGTGTTCGTCGACGCGATGCTCAATGTGCTGCCGTTATACCGCGACGTGACGGCGGTCGTGATGGGGCGAGCAACTAAGAAACACCAACGTTTTCTGGAACAGTTACGTGCGAAAGTATCCAAGGCTGGACTTCAGGCACGAATCCTATTCCTGCCTGAAGTGTCAGTCGAAGACATGCCGAACTGGTACAGAGCGCTGGACCTGTTCGTCGCCCCTCAGCGTTGGGAGGGTTTCGGTCTTACCCCTCTTGAGGCCATGGCGTGCGGCGTTCCTGTGATAGCAACTACAGCCGGGGTCTTCGATGAGATCGTTCTAGAAGGTCGGACTGGATGTATTGTCCCACCTGGAAATGTCGATGAGATGACCACAGAGATCAACAAGGCGCTCGATTCGCCCGAGTTGCTTAAGCGCCAGTCGAAAGAGGCCCGCCGACACGTCGTGATGAGTCGATTTCGAATTGAGGACGAGGCGGCCGCTCTCAATAAATTGTACCGCGAATTGCTTGACGATTAGGAGGCATCTTGAAAGAGGCACAGATCACATTCAACTCATTGCTCGGCCGTTTAGTGAAGATGTGGACGCGCTTTAGTCCCGAAGATTGCAATGGTCTGCGGCAGTGTGCGGCAGTGTGCGGCAGTGTGCGGAATTATGAAGAGGTGCAAAGGTGCGCGGCAGTGTGCGGAATTATGAAGAGGTGCAAAGGTGCGGCTATTTGTGATCAACCTGGCTCGCGCGTATGCTCGGAGACAACGAATGAGCGAGCAGTTCTCGCAACTCGGCCTCAAGTTCGAGTTCCATGAAGCTGTCGACGGTCGGAAACTAACCGAAGAGCACTACGCCAGAGTCGATTGGTGCACGCGGCAACGCATGGGCCTCAGGCCGCAGGCAGACGGATCGATCGGAAACTGGTTCAGCCAACGACAGGTGATGCAAGAAATTGTAGAGAACGGGCCTGAGACCGCAGCAATATTTGAAGACGATGCCGAATTGGCTCCGGAACTTCCCTCGGTCCTCGCGGCGCTAGAACGATGGTCCGTGTCCTTCGACATCGTAAAGCTGAGTCGGCGTTCAATGAATAAGACCTTCATTCCGTGCAGTCAGCTCACCACTGGACACAATATTGGCCGGATTCGCTATCACGACTTTGGGACCGAAGGATACGTAATTACGAGAGACGCGGCATGTCGTTTTCTGGAAGTGACGCCAAAAATGATGTGGACAATTGACCAAGCAATCAACAACTACTGGGAGAATGGGTTGAATATATATTATCTTGATCCCCCGGTTGTTATACACGGGGAACAGGCCTCTCAGATTGAGGCGGATCGGCGGCAGTCGCGTCAGCTGCATCGGCAGACCGAGAATTCAGTAATAACTCTTTGGCGCCGTACGCCATGGTCTGTTCGGCGCTACCTGTCCAGGCGCCGAGAGTTTAAGCGCCGAATTCGCCAAGACCAAAGGGCTGCTATTCTGAGTCCTTGAGAGAATTGTCGGCTGCTTCAACGCTGGCACGGTTGTAGATCTTAGATCTCCAGGCTCTGATTCCATTGTACAATCGAGCGTGATGAGCATTGTGATTCACCTTTTTTTCTAGATCAGATACTTCACCCATCTATCTTTCGTACTCCTGTAGTAGACCGTCTTACATTCCTCAAAAGTGGGGTGTGTTAGTGCCCCCCTCCCGCGAGGAAGCCGAGGGCTCACCTTTGCCGGAGTCGCTTTTCTTAGGCTTCCCGCCGCTCACCACTTCATACTCTCCGATGCAGCGGTTATGGCTGTAGATTGCGCCGTCGATGGCGACGAGCTCGTAGCAATGTGTGCCGACCCCTCCATCGGAAGCAGCGCCGGCAGCGGCGCCAAGATAGAGAGCGTACGCGGTGAGTGCGATGATCAGAGGCGTCTCGCCTGAGGGCATGTTGGCCCCCCTTGCGCAGGCCTGTAGAAGTGCAACCCGCGGGTTGCCTTTTCCGCATGATGACGTTCGTCCGGGCCAGCTATCCAGTCCCCTGCGGAGCCTTCGAGCCCAGCCCGGCAAGGTTAGGCTCGAAGTGCATCTGGCGGTGAGCGTAGCGGGGGGTACCGCCATGCAAGATCAACCCAAGCGTCCCGTGGGCCGACCAGTCGAACGGGGATTGCCCGAGCCGATCACTGACACGCCTGAGAACATCGTGCGGATCATCCTGGCGACCTCGCCAAGGGCCGAGGATGAGTAGAAGTACCTCGCGCAGGAAGCCGACTAACCATGGCCCCTAGGGTCGAGCAGGAGCCTCAGCGCATCTACTGCATCCGCTTCAAGAGTCCTCTTGTCATCGGGTGGGGCAGTCTCGATGTCCTCGTGATGCGCGTATGAATACAACGAATATCGACCGGGAAGCGACAATGGCCACGAGAGGGGAGGCGCAGCGGCCGAGAATCCAACCGAAACGAACTCCATGTCGCGACCTTCTGGTCGGCCGGCCGGAAGGGGCGAAGGTCCGGCCAACTGCCGAGCCCCCGCAGTCTTCACCGGCGCCCCCGCCGCCAGCATCTCCACCGCCCGACCCGCACGACGACGCCATCCGCGAGATTCTGGAGACGGTGCGGGCGACAGCGGCACGTGTAGACTCGATTCAGGACGGACCGGGAGCGGAGAGCGAGACGGCCCAGGCACTCGCCCGCGAGACCGCAGCGTTGACCCAGGCGGTCGCTGACGCGCGCGGTGCGCTGGCCAAGGCGGCAGAACTGGCCGCACGCCGGGACGGGGCGGCGGAGGCAGCGCGCTCCCTGGCCGGGGCCGCCGCCGCGCTGAAGACGCAGGGCGAGGCCCTGGACCAGCGTATCCACGCCACGGACCGGCAGTCGGCGGTGGCCGCCCACACCATGGAGGACGTGAACCAGTCGGCGATGGCGCTCAACGACCAACTGCGCAACCTCGGCAACGACTTGCTCCGCATCTCCGACAGACTGCGATGGCGGCACTGGCGCTTCGGTCTCGCCGTGGCGGGCGCGGCATTCGTTTTCTTCGTGCTGGGCGCTGTGCTGCAGCGGGAGGCCGACGTCGTCTCGTTCGGCGATCCTCGCCGCGAGTGGAACGAATTCGTCGCGGAACACTACGCGCCGACCATCGCCGCCTGTGCTTCGGAAGCGCGCACCGACAATGTGATCATCGGGTGCCGGCTTCGCATCCATCCATCGCTGGCCGTGACCATCCCGCTCTATCCCGACATAACCCTGACCGACGTGCCGCCCGATGAGCAGGGCGATCCCGAAGCGGAGCAGTAGGCAACCATGGTCGCGACCGTCACCCGCCTGAAGGCCGCCGCCACGACGGTGCACTACTTCGAGGCGGACGGCTACTACGCGAAGGGAGACCCGGAGCACCGCAAGGCCAGCGGCTGGTACGGCGAGGCGGCAGTTTTGTTCGGCCTGCACGGCCCGGTGAAACCCAGGCGCTTCGAGGACATCCTTGCCGGCTACGTGCCCAGCACGGACATCCGCCTCGGCCGCCTGCGCGACGGCGAGCATCAGCACCGGCCCGGCGTGGACGTGACCTTCTCCGCCCCCAAATCCGTATCCCTGGAAGCGCTGGTCTACGCGCGGCCCAACACCGGCGCACGGGTGGTGAAGGCCCACGACGAGGCGGTGCGCGCCACGCTCGGCTTCATCGAGACCGAGCTGCTCCAGACCCGGAGCTACGACCCTGCCACCCGCCGCCGGCCCAGGGTGGAGGCCGACGGCATGGTGGCGGCGACCTTCCGTCACCTGGCAAGCCGCAACCTGGACCCGCAGCTCCACACGCATGCCGTCGTGGCAAACATGACGCGCGGCCAGAACGGGGCGTGGCGCAGCGCCGAGTTCACCGCCATCGAGCGCTCGAAGCTTCTCATCGGCGCCTACTACCGCAACGAGCTGCGCATGGGGCTGGAGAAGATCGGCTACGCCACGGTGCCGACGCTGGTGGGCAGGATGCCGGGGTTCGAGATCGCGGGCTACGGCAAGCCGATGCTGGACGCGTTCTCCACCCGCCGCCGCGAGCTTCTGGACTACATGCAGGAACGAGGCTGGGAGAACACGCCGGCCAGGACACAGCAGGCGGCGCTTTACACGCGGCGCCGCAAGGCCGAGCCCGACCGGCAGGTCCTGCGCGAGACCTGGCAGGCGCGGGCGGAGGAGCTCGGCCCGGCACGCGATCGCGACACGGCACGGGGCCGCAATGACGTTGAAGCGTCGGTGTCCTCAGCCCAGGAGCAGCGAACGCCTCCATCGGCGCTGTCGGTGGTGCGGCAGGCCGTCGAGCACCTGGAGGAGCGGCGCACGGTGTTCTCCGCCAACGACCTGCGCGCCTGGGCGCTGGCGCATGGAGGCGGCAGGCACTCGCTCGACGCGCTG
>Ga0209543_1001866_pt1 | contig 17090 bp, 23 predicted proteins | sample MesohylFT_FD_187296 | JGI IMG/M metagenome (GOLD analysis project Ga0209543, IMG submission 187296) | Host-associated microbial community of the marine sponge Aplysina aerophoba from Gulf of Piran - sponge mesohyl, lysed by freeze-thaw... | ecosystem: Host-associated > Porifera > Sponge >...
ACACCAACCGTGACACGAACCGAGACCATCAAAGCCCGCGTGACCCTCGACGAGCTCGCTCGCGTGGACATCCTGGCGGCCGAGCGCGGCATCAAGAACCGCAGTGAGTACGTCCGACGCGCCGCCCTCGACGAGCTCGATCCGGATCCCGCCGTCGTGCTGGTCGAGCCCGCCGCGGTCGAGGTCCTGGCGCCACAGCCCCCCACAACTCGAGTCGGCCGACTGCTGCAGCGATTGCGCCGGCGATGAACACCGTCGAACGTCTACTCGCCCTCGTGCTCTCGCTCATGGGGCCGGGCACTCTCTCCGACCACATCCCCCCGCCGCAGCTTGCCGCCATCGGCACCCACTTTGTGGAGCTCCGCCTCGAGGCGGAGCGTCAGCGTGACCAGGCCGACCGGGCAGCCGCGCAGCGCCGATGGGTCGCTGAGGGTGCCGAGGCAGAGCGCCAGGCGCGCCAAGCCGACCGGGCCGACCGAGCCGACCGAGCTGCTGCGCAGCGCCGCCGCGCAGCCGAGGCCGCCGAGGAGGAACGCCGGCGTGCCGCCGAGGAGGAGCTCTGCCTGAGTACCGCCAACATCACCGAAGCCGAGCTCGATCAGCGGATCCGCGAACTCGGCCGAGCCACGCAGTTCCACGGTGGCGACTCGCGGATACGCGACGATGAGACGCTCATAATGTTGCTCTTCTACGAGTGGGACTCCAAGCGGCCGACCTGCGCCGCGTTTGACATGACCGCAGACCCCTGGCTGGTCGAACAAATCCCGTACGTCCAGGCAGTCCAGCTGATCGCCAAGATCACGAGCCACTACGATGCCAAACTCACCCGGTTCAGCTTCGGCGACCACATCTCGACATCGCGGGATGTGAGCCGCTGCGGCGACGACGCGGTCGCGTGCGAGGTCAGCAACTACTACGGCGGTCAGCGCCTGCCCGCATCCTCCACGATCTACTTGCCCGACCCGGTCGCCCGCCGCACCGTGCTGCACGAGCTCGCGCACTCGTTCGCACACGTGCAGTTTGGCCGGGCGGCCCAGCACAGTGTTGATTGGCTGGCCTGGCAGGTCAAGGTGCTCGCCGACGTTGGCGCCCTGGACCTCGGCGAGCGGTGCCCATGGTTTAGCAAAGCCGGCATTTTACTCCCGAACTGCTGAAGTGGCCCTCTCTCTCAGGCCGCACGCTCAGCGGCCGCTACGCTCTGAGCCATGACCACCGGACACCGACACCCCGAGCTCGAAGAGCGCATCGAGGCCCAGGAGCGCCGCGAGCACCGCCACGACCGTCACGATTCCGATATCGCCGAGCTCAAGGTCATGATCGGCGAGCTCGCCACCGTCCAGGCCCACACACTGAGCCTCCTGCAGAGCCTGGCCACCCATCTCGGCATGCCAAACGACAACGGCCGCGCCTGAACCCGAGGGTCTCCGCGAATTCGCCCCGCCTGCAGCCCCTGTCGTCGCCCTGAGCCGCAATCTCGGTCCGCCGCCTTCTGACACCGGAATCCTGGAAATGGCGTCTGAGCGCCGAATTTGGCACTTCTCGCGCCGATCTCCGCGAGACCGAGGCTCTGAGAGGCCGCTCAGCGCGTTTTCCGCACCTCCGAGGTGTCCTGAGTCGGGGCCAATTTCGCTGTGTGACGCCTAACCGTCAGTCGTGCCCGCCAGCCTGCCGGCGCCGGCGCCGAGCAGCCACGGCCGGCCGCACCGGCACGTCGCCCTCCACGCAGACTCTGCCGCCGCCGCACATGCTCACACACCCTTGACCCTCCAGGCAGTCGTCAAACGCCAACAGCTCAGAGCGCACCTCGCCCCCCAATCCCGGAGACGCCAACACGCACACAGCCAGGCCGAGCGGCCCAAGTACCAGGGCCAACACCACCCCGAGTACGAACGACCGCCCCTTCGAAACCATCAGCCATCCGCAGAACCAGGCGAACAAGGCCCAGGCCAGCACGAACACGATCGTCAGTTCCATCGACACACGCCTCGCCTGCGCCCCGCAGTCTAGAAATGAACGCCCTGCAGCACCCGCGACCGCACCTACCGATCAGCCCGATCGACGCGCCCACGTCCTGCCGGCGCCGGGCTGGCGCCGGCCGCCGTGACGCGACGCATGCTGCTCCAGCAACTGCTCAGCGCGAGTCGCGAAGAACACGTTCTCCGATGCCCAGCCGCAGCTGCACACCACCCGCTGCATCAACGTCCCCGCGCCTGGGCCGACACGCTCGGGCTGCAGGCTCGCCTCGTGTCGCCGCCGCGCTGCCACCGCAAGCCCTCCAGCGGCCGCCGCAACTCACGTCGGCCGACCGCAGTTTAACGATTCGCCGCAAGTATTGCGGCCGCGCTCTCTCCAGCCAGGCGCCACCAGCGCGCCCACCCCGCCGCCGGCCGGTCACACTTCCGCTCACCTACACTGAGCCCGTGTCCACGGCCGCCACCGCCCACGACCGCACGAATCCCTGGCCGAACGACCCCTGGTCCGAGCAGCTCATCGCGGAAGACGAGGCCCTGGACCGGATCGACGAGCTCGCCCGTCAGGTCGATACGTTGCTCGCCCAGCCCGACGGCAGCGCTCAGATCGACCGCCTCTCCGCAGAGATCGCTGACCTCCGCCGCAAGTCCGACTCAACAGCCGCCCGCCTGAGCCGCGCTAAGACCACGCTCCAGACAGCCCTGAACACCACCAGGTACAGCCTGGAGCAGCAGCTCGCGATCAGTCACGCCGTCGACGCCCTCCTCGATCAGCGCTCCTACAACGGCACGCCAGGACGGCGTCGCCGCTTCCGTCGCCGGAGCTCCACACTCCTGCCTTCAACTCCCGCTAGCCCACCCGGTCACCATTCGCAACCGGATCGCCGGCGTCGACGAGCTGCTGCAGCTGCCGATCGGCGCCCGCATTCGGTTACCACACCTCAAAATCACCGCGATCGCGAGATCGCCCGCCGCCACGACGACCTACCGGCTCCCAGCGGCCTACCCCTCCCCCCGTGTTCGACCCTCCCCCCCTTCGCTCACCAGAGTCCGTTCGCCCCGCGCCGCTCACAACCGCCCGCGACCAGAGCGCCCATCAACGAGGATCCCCCAGCCTCTGGGCAACACTCGACAGCCACAGTCCCGCGCGCCCACGTCTCGCTGACCAGCACGAGCATCGGCCCGCCCTGAGTCGGCCGTCCTCCCCAGCCCCCAGGCCGAGCTGCACGCAGCGAGCGTGCACCCGACCCCGATCGCCGCCATCCTGACAACCCCATCGACCAGCCGCGCCGCCCAGAGCCCCCATCCTCGACCAGCTGCTGACAGCGCCACCACCGTTCAACCCGCCACCGACTGCCAGATGATCACCCCGAACCTGGCCACAGACGCAGATCCCAGGCATACACTCCGCCGTCGACCACGACCACAGCCCCCACAACGCACCCACGCCGCGCGCCGCCTGCCAGCAGTCCTGTAGCGCGAACACCGGCCCAGAATCCAGTCGCTCGCCGCCGCCGGAACGTCCGCGCTCGCGCACGAACCTCATCGGCCGCCGATGGCCAACACGCCTCGCGCGGCCGCGACCGCGTTCATTCGTCGCGCCCGATCGCCCCAATTTGAGCCGCCCGATCTGTGCGCAGTTTTTCCCGCTCAGCCCCCGGCCCCATCACCTCTGAGCCGGCGCAGGGCGGGCCACCCGAACCTGGCCCGCCCCGCACCTGCTGCGAGCTGCGGCCGCACCCTGATCGACTGCTCCCACGCCCTGCCAACCGGAGGGCAGGGAGGCCGCTGACGCAGCGTCCCCTGACCGGCACCACACAGCATTCAGCCGGCCAACTCCCAACAGCAGCGGACACCCACATCGGGCGACCCCACCCCTGCTCCTCAATCGCTCCCCGAGCCTCGCTCATCAGTCGCAGCGCTCCCCAGTCGCTCCCAGAGCCTCGCTCCTCAGTCGCGGGGGAAGGGGAAGGGAGCAGGGAGGCCGCTGACGCGGCCACCCCTCGCCTCGCCTCGTCCACGACGTCTTCCGCCACACATGCGTCCTCCAGCACGCCGCAGATCATCGGCACGCTGACGACGATCTACGCGCCCTCAGCTCATCCATCGCCCGATTGCTGTTGCTCTCCACTGAGTCGGCGTCCCGGGGTCGTGCTGCCGCTGGCGCCTTGGGTCGTGTGCCCCGCCTGGACGACCACGACGCGCCCTCCGCCGCCCCTCACTCTCCTGCACACCACCAGCCATCGCGTCGGATCAACCTGCCTGCAGCTGCCAAGCGCTGAAGCCAGGGGCGGCGGAGGACACGTCGCGGCCGCAGTCACATCCCGTGCTCTCCGAGGCTTCGCAGGCGCCAGCTATGGGATGCCGCAGATCCGACCACGGCTGTTCGAGCAAGTCTCACAGTCCCTCTAGAGGGGGTGCAAGGGGGAGGACCGCCCTTGCCCCCTCTCTCGGCTTCGTTCCTCAGCCGATTCACTCCCCCCATCCCCCCGTGCCGAGCGGCAGTCTCTCAGGCGGCCGGCTCTCGGCTGAAGCCGCCTGCAGGTCGCCGGCCACATCGCGACTGCCGCTCGGCATGCACGGTGCGACTACGTCGCAACTGTCTTTTCTGGAGCGCCAACCCTACCGCGACGGTCTCTACGTCAAGGGAAGCCGTTTGTAAAACCGTGCGTAAAGCCCCAGAGCGGGCTTTACCCAGGTTTGTACAAACGGCCGATCCGCGCCGCGCGCCTCCGCTGGGGCAGAAGCGCGAGCGAACACCACGACAGCATCAGCTCCAGTCACCGAGCGAACTGCCCTCACTGCCCGGCTACGGCAGGGAGCGCGACGCGGAGCGCCCTTGACTCCGAGCTGCGTCGCGGTCGTTTTGGCGTGCCAGAAAAGAGGGGAGTTCCCTCGCCTGGCAGAGAGGATTTGAGATGAGCTTGAGAGATCGTTCGAGCGCCGCGCCGGAGCGGCCGTTCTCGGGAGAGCTGGATCAGTGGGGCTGCTCGGATCGCTGCGGCGTCTGCAGCCTCTGCGCCGAGGCCAGCTCGGAGCCGCCGTCCGGATCGGGCCATGTCTGGGAGATGTCCGAGGGCAATCCCGACAATGATGAGTATCTCCGCTGGTCTCGCTTCTGCCCCGTCTGCGGAGATCGTGTCACGGCGTTCCGAGGGACCGCGATCTATCAGGTCGGGTCGGATCCGGAGCGCCTGCCGCATGCGGTCCCTCTCTCGGGCTGGGAGATGTATGCGATCTGCCGTGGCCGCCGCGCCGCTGAGCGTCCCCGGGTCTATCCTCAGGCCCCCCGCCGCCGGCTGTGGCTTGTCCAGAGCCTCTTCTATCGCTGGCTGGATGCTCGGTCGCTGGATCAGAATGAGGTGGCCCGAGCCGCTGGGATCAGCTCGGGGTATATGTCGCAGCTGGTGTGCGGCCGTAAGGCCCCGAGCGCTAAGGTGCGCGCCGCTCTGCTGAAGGCTCTCGAGCTCGAGTATCCCGGCGATCTCTTTGATTATCGCTGAGCTGATCAGCCCCAGGGGCTCCGTCGCGCAGGCGGAGCCCCTCTTCCTCACTTCGCTATCCCCACGAAAGACCGACACATGACCTACCAACGTTTCCCCTACACCGCCTGCGACGCCTGCGGCCGCCTCATCCCCGGCCACGAGTGGCGTTTCACAGATAACCGCTTCTGGCATCCGAACTGCCCCGAAGGCCGGAACCGAGGCCGCCTCCGCCTCACCGACGTCCAGCAGACGCTCAACCTGCCCACCGAGAAGCCGGAGGCTCCGAGTCGAGGGCACAGCCGCGCCAGGGAGCGCGTCTGACCCTCGACTCTCCGCCGGGCCCGCGCGGACACAATCGCTCCTCAGTCGCTCCCCGAGCCTCGCTCCTCAGTCGCGGTATCACCTGCTCAGGCTCGCGATCACCCGGCCGGGATCCGCTGGCACACTGCTTCGCCGCACCACCAGTCGAATCGAACCGCCACCCGTGTCAAAGCCCACGGGTGACGGCCCGATTCGGGCACACGAGCGCCGCTGGACCGCCACCAGACAGCCGCTCGCAGCCGCCATCGGCCGGAGCCGAGAGTGAGCGTGAGAGCGTGTGGGAGTGAGTTGGTGTGAGTTGGTTTTCAACTCACACCAACATCACCAAATGCAGTGCTCCGCGCTGTTTCGTGCCCGATTTCGGTGCGAACCCCCCCCTTTGGAGCGAGAATCCCAAGGACTATCCATTTCGCGATTCGCGAAACAGAGAGTCTTAACCGATCCGCGCTCCGCTCACTCCCAGACGCCTCCCCCAGCCCAAAAGTCGGCTCGCCTTTCCGTGCGGAATCGCCAGAAAACACGGTGGCCCGTGTGGACGGTTCAGCGCGATGAACGGCTGAGGTCGGGGAAGTACGCGCTCCGCACGTGTGCTGCTCTCCGAGCGCGCCATCGCCGACGACTGAGAGTGAGTGGGAGTGAGTTGAATTTCAACTCACTCCCACCTCACCAAACCCAGCGCTGCGCGCTGTTTCGTGCCCGAATTGGGAGCGAACCCCCCCCTTTGGAGCGAGAATCCCAAGGACTATCCATTTCGCGATTCGCGAAACAGAGAGTTTCAAGCGAACGCCACGATCTCACTCCCAGAAGCGCCCCCAGCCCCACGGTCGGCTCGCCTTTTCGTGCGCCATGGCACGTGTGTATCGCGGCTCGGCTGGTCAGTTTGGCGCGGCTCACGTCTGGGGTCGGGGGATCACGTGCTTCGCACGTCCGCCCTGCTGCGCAGTGGGCGGGATTGATCCGGACCCGACCTTCGGAACCCGCGCGGGAGGGGAAAGCGGAGCTTGAAGATTTGGCAACTTTCGCAAAGTTTGCGGAAAGGTCGATGATGCCTGGTGAGATGGGCCGAGGCGGCGTCGGTGGCCACCATGCACGCCAGGCCGGTGCATGTGGAGGATCGACAAGCTGCAAGAGGCCCGCGTCGAGCGGCGATTGGTGGCTCTGGCCGTCGCCGCGGTGCGCCTCATCGCTGTCGGCGTCCTGAGCGCCGCCGTCCCTCGACTCCCAGACCAGCCCGCGACCGGCGGCGTCAGTGTCAAAGGCCAGATCGCAATCTCGCCTTTTCTAGGTGTACCAAGTTGTCCAAGTGCAACGCTGTCATAGCGCTCAGGGCAATCATGGGACTGAAGGCCGCGTTTCCCGCGAGATGTAGGTGCATCTGAAGCCGCAACTCACCCATCGTGTAGACGACTGCGACCTGCTCAACATCCTCGAAACTGGTTTCCGGCCATGTTTCAGAGTCCTGCAGTTGTTCGACGATCTCCGCGTATGGCCGCTGTTCGTTCGTTGTCATTCTGCCCATCCTTGCCGTTGATCGTCTAAGACCGTGATCGCTTGCGCCCGCCTGTAGGAGCGTCCGGCGATGACCAGCGCTGGTTTTCGACTGGTTGCCGCGCCGGACACCAATCGCCGCCGTCGCAACCGATCACCTTGCGTAGGCTCGCGTCTGGCCGCAACTGTCGCGCGAGGACGTTGGCCATAGGCCGAGATTCGCGCCGCCAGGCGGCCTTAGTGTCGAGGATCGACGCGCTGTAGGTGATGCCGTCAGGCTCCTTGCGCTTGCGCTTGCGCAGCCTGGGAGGGAATTTGGACGCATCCCAGTAGAGATCAACGATTTTTTGGCCGTCCGGCGTCAGCGCATCCCGCCATTTTGGCTTCTGACGCGCCGCGTAGACGTGATAGTGAGTCATTGCGTCCCCGTTCGCGACTTAGGAAACGCACTATACAAACGTATATCGTGTTCACCTCTGTCGGAGTCAGCGATCCAACCAAACAAACGGCGTCCCTCGACTGGCAGACCAGCTCGACTAGAAATACGGTGCGAGGTTGCACAGCAGATTGATCGCTAGCACGCAGGCGATCATTCCCACGAATAGCAGCAGCGCCGCCGGTAGCGATTTCATCGGATTCATCGGTAGAAAACTTATATCGGATAGCGCCCAGGTAATCTGGTCAATCGTTGGTCCGTGAAGAAGTCAATCCAATTCCTGACCCTGATTCCGCGAACGGGCTCAGCAAGCACCTCGATGACTGATCGCGTCGGCCTATGCTGACGGTGGGTGCGGACATTGCCAATCGGCGTATGCTTCTCCCAGGGCAGGCAGTCGCTCTCCAGATGGCTCAGCGAGCCACCCGCATAGTGAGAGAGCGACTGCCCTAGCGCGGGGCGCTACCCCCGCGCTCGCCCCAACCTATTCGCCCTGGTCACTCTGATCGACAGACTGATATCGCATTGAGATCACCCCCCGCACCGCCGCGAGCCGAGTTCGGGCTAGCGCCTTCGACTGTCTTGCGACTCCTCCGGCGTCGAGGGATGTTGCGTGAGCCGAACTCAGTTGATGTCCGCTCTGCGGACAGATCGGGATCGGATTGGGGGGATGTGAATGTAGGGATGGTGTCCCGAGAGGGGGTTCCCGAAGGGGGAGAGAAAGACGACTGGGACGAGCTGCGCGCCTTGATCGACGCTCGATCAATCGACGATGAACGGCTGATGACGCTGGCCAGCCGACCGCCTTCTCTGGTCTGGGCACTATCCGATATGAGTCGCAAACGAAACCTCCTCGCCCTCCCCCGCGGCAGCGGGGAAACGCAGGCCCCGAGCGCTCCGGCCTCGAAGCCTCTCCGCAGGTCCTGTTAAGGAGAGCAATGCCACGCAGCCCCGATCGGCTCGCGGGTGGCCGCCGTCGCAATCTTGCCCTCCAGCCGATGACCAACAGGCTCCTCACTGCACTCATCGCCGCGCTAGTCACCCTGGCCAGCATCATCCTCGCCACAGCCCAGACGGGCGCCGCCGAAGTCCGGATCGCAGTACAGCGACTCGAAGACGGGCGCACTGAGTTTGCACTGCAGCAGCGCACCGGCGACCAGGAGTGGAGCGCTCGGCTGCTGCCGCGACTGCGATACCTGCCAGCCCAGACCAGCGTTGGACGCTGGCTAAACAGCACCACGCTCACGCTGAGCGACCCCGCCTCCGACCTGGAAACCGAGTCCGGCGCGCATATTGTCCGCATCAGCGTCCGCCGCACCGATAGCGGGCGACTCGAGTTCGCGCTCCAGCAGCGGGCCGGCGACGCCTGGGGCGAGCGGCTGCTGCCCCGCTCTCGCTTCCTGCCCGCCAGCCCGACCGTCGGGCGCTGGCTCACCAGCTCGACCTTGACGCTGACCACGCCCGAGGAGACGACCGCGACCGCCTCCGACGCGATGGCCGCGGCCGCCCCCGAGGCTGAGCAACCCGTACCTACGCCCGAGCCCAGCCAACCAGCCTGCAATCTCACCGAGCACACCGCCCGATTGTTGGCCGCGACCTTCCAGGTCGACAGCGAGCGAGGCACGGGCTCGGCCTTCTACATCGGTCAGGACGAGTGGCTCACCAATCAGCACGTGGTCGAGCACCAGACCACGGTGCAGCTGGTGCACGGCGACTACACGATCACGGCGACTGTGATCGGCAGCCTGCCCGATTACGATCTGGCCCTGCTGCGGGCGCCGGCGCCGTTCTCCGTCCAGGCCCTGCAGCTGAACGGAGCCGACCTGCCCATCGGTACCAGCATCTCGGCGATCGGCTTCCCGCCAGGCGTCTCGAGCACGCCCTCGCTGACACGCGGCGCAATCTCTAAGTACGCGCCGTTCGCCAACTTCGCGGCCGAGGGCTTCGCCGGCAGCGGCTCGATGGTCCAGATTGACGCCGCCCTCAACCCGGGCAACAGCGGCGGCCCGATCGTCGACGACTGCGGCTCCGTGATCGCGGTCGCCGCGCTCAAGCACGACACCACCGCCGGGGGCCGCGACGTCGACGGAATCGGCTACGGGATCGCCGGCGCCACGGTCATCGAGCAGCTGCCTGCCCTGCGCACGACGCCTCCGCTCCTGCCAGGGAGCAAGGTTCGGGGGCACTATGACGTCGTCGCCTCGCACCTGATTTACGACATCGGCACCGCCTCAGCAGCTTGGGTCGGTGCTGTGTCCCTGTCCGGTTCGATTGCTGTTGACGGTCTTGCTGACAACCTCGTCGGCCTCACCGCCCTCTGCACCAAGAGGCCGTACACCCCAGGGATCATGCTGTACTTCCCGAGCAGCAGCGAGCCACTGACAACGCTCGAGAGCTGGAACAACCACAGGTCTCGCTGGGAACTTCTCCCGTTCACAGCTTCTGAACATGATCCAGGAGACTCGTACCAGTTTGTTAACTTCACCGGCGAGGATCTCGCGTCGGTGCATATCCGTCTGTGGGCGAACTGGTATCTGGCAAGGCCGTTCAATGTTCGAGCGACCGGCGCGACCAGCTCCTTCACCGTCCGCTTCGAACTGGACGGCCTATTCTCAACCAGGGCGCGACCGTACCTCAACCTGTGTCGTTGGACCTCCTGACCGCAGCGGCCAGCTGACGCGCACCCGACCACCACCTGCCGAGGTGCGGAAAACGCGCTGAGCGGCCTCCTACGGCCTCGGTCTCACGGCGATCGGCGCGCGAATTACCCCAAATGGCCAAATTCGGCGCTCAGCAGCCCCAAACCGCGATCCCGCCTCAGAAGACGACGGACCGAGAATGCGGCTCAGGGCGGCGACAGAGCCTGCGGACGCGCCGAATTCGAAAGCACCCTCGGTCCTACACCGTCACGCCGCCAACCGCCTCGCCTACCCTGACGCCCAGGCGACCGCCCGCGACCTCCGACTAGACCATCAATGCCGACCTACGACCCACCGCTCAACTACGGCGACCGCGGCTCACTGACCGCCAGCTGCAGCTGTGAGCACGAGTGCTGGCGCCACTACCGAGTCGACCGCACCAGCGATGACCCGCCCTGTTGCGACTGCCTCCTGCGCCGCGACCCCCACCTGCCAGGCCCCGGTGAATGCGGCTGCCGGCTCGGGCCCGGCTGGCGACTCGTGCACTTCAACGGCCGCTGGCGCCGCGTCGCCGGAGCCTGGGGCCAACGCAACCCTGCGGCCGCCCCCTGACCATCAACGACCCGGCAGCGCGGATCGCTCTCGAAGCCCTGCGCATCGCCCACCTGGCTTCACGCCGCAGCCGATCAGACGGCGCCCAGCGAGCAGCATCCAGGTAATGTCGAGAGTCGAGGGCACTGCGGAAAACGTGCTCAGCGGCCTCTCAGAGCCTCAGGCCCGCGCGGATCCTCGCGAGAATCGCCATGTTTGGCGCCCAGCAGGCCCAAACCGCGATCCCGCCTCAAAAGACGACGGACCGAGAATGCGGCTCAGGGCCGCGACAGGGGCTGCAGGCGAACCGCATTCGGGCGGACCCTCGGTCCCATCCGCACCCACCACGATTCGCCAGGCGCTCAGGCCAGGCAAGCGACGCTGATCAGCGATTGTTCCAGTTGCCGGCCGACTCCGGCTCCGAGTTGAAGAAGTGCCCCACGGCGCCGCAGCGCCGACACACACCCGCCGCGAACTCACCTCCGCCCGACTCAATCTCCCAGGCATGGACACACGCCTCGACACCAGGCACGTCCTCCAGGCCGAGCTCCCGGCGCCGGCGCAGCCACGCCTTCCGCGTCGCCATCGCCCTGGTCACGCCCGATTCCCTCGTCCTCGACGCCACTGCCGCCTCCCTCTGTCACCAGAACGTATCAGCCCACCCGGCAACACAAACCGCAACCAGGAGTCCGGTAGAAAACGAATCCAGTGCCCAGGCAAACCGCGCCGGAGCGCCTCCCACAAAACACCCGAAAACACTCGATTCCCGCCGCCAGGCGCACGCGCACGGCTTCCACCCGACTGAGTAGCCGCCGATTCAACACAATGCGGTACGTTGAGCGAATGACGAAGCCCACCGGCAGGCCCAAAGGCAGGCCCCTGGCCGACCCGCAACGCCCCTGCAGTCGCTGCGGCCGCGATCCCTTCCCACTGCTGGTCACGTTCTCAACCCGCCTGCTGCCCAGCGGCCGCCGCACCCGCGACTCGATCTGCATCGACTGCCGCAGCACACTCAACCGCCGGCGCCGCCGCCGAGCGCGTCTCTGAGCCGGAGGTCCTGTAATGAACCAGCCCCAGCTGCACGTCGGCCGCGGCGCGCCAGAGCCGACCGCGCTCTGCAAGCTCTACGACGTCCGTCCGCTGCAGGCCGACAGCCTGCCCGAGCTCCAGGCCCTGGCCCGCGGCTACCGCTGGCGCGCCGTGCCGAGCTGCAGCGCCTGGGCATCCCTGCTGCTGACCGCCGATCACCCGCCGTCGCTGCGCGCCCACTGGCCACGCGACACGATCGCCGCCCAGCGCGCCGACCTGATCGCGCACCTCACCGCCCGCGCCGAGCTGAACGGCCTCACCCTGGTCAACGCCCCGAGCTCCACCCTGCCCAGCTAGCGCAGAGGCGTCCCCCGCCGCCGCGCCGCACGGCCTTGACAGAACGAACGTGGCCCACTCACAGTGACACACACCGGCGCCGGGACACACCAACCGTGACACGAACCGAGACCATCAAAGCCCGCGTGACCCTCGACGAGCTCGCTCGCGTGGACATCCTGGCGGCCGAGCGCGGCATCAAGAACCGCAGTGAGTACGTCCGACGCGCCGCCCAGAGACGACTTCCTGCGGCCAGTCGGCCTCGTCGACGTCGGCCACACGCCGCCGCCAACGCCAGGGCCGCGCAACCCGAGGTCCTATACACAGGGGACTTGACTCATCAAGGCGCGTGGACCTCAATCGACGCATTGCCCACCCTGATGACCAGTTGCGGATCCTCAGCAGACCGACCGAACTGAGCCTTGCACCAGATCGTGCCGTCGCTGTGTACCGATTTTGTGTGGCCGACAATGGTGCCCTGGTTGGACGTGCATTCAACGGATGCACCGGTTGGCGCAAGCGTGTGCTCCACGACTGCCCAGAGCAGGCCATTCTCGAATGATGGCCGGTTGGAATGACGGGGATGCAGTCTCATAGGTTGGAGGGTCCAGGGGGATGGGGTGTCCAACACAACCTCTCGCTCGAAGTCGCATTCACTTACTGCGTCGGTGGGATGGCCCGCGATGCAACGCAGGTCTACTGGCCGCAGTGCAGTCAGGATGAAGCGCGTGTCACCGTGTTCATCAATCGTCCAGCGGCCAGAGGCGAAGGCGTTGATTTCGTCTCCCTGGTACTCGGATTCGTGATTGCCGACAGCCTGGGTGAGATTGAGGGCTAACAGTGCGACGATCGCCGCTGCCATCGTTCCGAAGATCGCCAACGTGAACAAGCGGTTCGGTCGGGGCATTCGAGGCCTCTTTCATGGACACGCGAGACGAACAGTTGCCAGGCCGGACTATGCGCGTGAAGAGGTCACGAAAGACACACGACGACCGTCTCGCGCAGTGGCGCCTGCGATGACGCTAACGACCCCAGCGCAAGCGTGCGCAGGTAGCGCCCGGAGTCGCTCAGGCTCACACCACCTAGCTCCTCGATCCCGTCCTGCCGAACTGCCGGAGACCGACCGCCGCGAGCTCACGATCCAGACTGGGCTACCCTGTGGATCATGACGACAGCCCACGAACATCCCGAGCTCGAACGCCAGATCGCCGCAGTCGCCGAACAGGTTGGCCTAACGTTGCAAGCCGTCAACGTCATGGCCGAGCACACCGACATCCGACTCAAAGCCCTCGAAGAAGGGCAACAGCGACTCGAAGAAAAGCAAGAGCGACTCGAAGAAGGGCAACAGCGACTCGAACGCCGCATCGACCAATACGACCGGCGCTTTGATCGCCTGGGCGACCGCCTCGAAGACATCGCCCGACACCTTGAAGTACCCCCGCGCAGCAACGGGACCGCCTGATCGACCGGTCCCCCGTCCGCGCCCCGATTACCCCGTCGTAATCGGTTTCGTTGAACCGTCCGCACGTCAGGCCGCACAGTGGGGACATAAACAGCGCACGTCCACACAACCTCAACATCCGCGTCAGCACAGCCGCACGCAACGCCATCCGCGCACAGGCCCAATGACAAGGCCTCGATGCGTCCAAGTAGGTCCGCACACTGGGCGATCCCCGGCCAACGTCAGCAACGTCAGCACGCGTCCTCGCGTCGATACGGCCACCCTGCTCATCGACGGACTACTGACCGTCCTGGCCCTCGTCTGATCACTCACTACCGGGCCGCAGCTGCCCAGCACGGACAACGGGTGACGGCGTAAAGGGCAATGCACCGAAGGGTAGGGGGTGAGCCATTGAACCAGCCCGCTACCCTGCCGTCGGCCGGCTGCCTGAGGTGGAGTCGGCACGGCGCTGATGTGTCTGCATCGGGTGGGACGATCCGGCGCTCGATTGCCTGGCAATCGCGGATTCTGTGGGGAACGAGGCGCGAATCGTGGTCAGTTTCAGCGCTCAGATGGAGTCCGGGCCCTATCTCACGGCGCGCACAGGCCCACAGCAGGACACCTAGAACGTCCCTATCTAGTCGGGTCAGAACGCGGGTTTACGTAATATCTATAGTGCGATCATGGTGAGCCTCTGAGACTGCCTACGTTGGCTGAGCCGTTGGCGACGCGCCAGCGACGGCCGCGATCGGCGAGCTCTCCACGTCACCCAGAATCAAGCCATGACCCCGGCCGCCGCTACCGACTTCGACCGCAAAAACCCCCATCCCAAAGACCAATAGGCTCAACAACTGCTGCTCGAGGACGACGCGCTCCAACGCATCGAGCAGCTGAGCAGCCAGGTCGAAACGCTGCTCGCTCAAGAGAACGGCGCCGCTCCGCCGCCCAAGCGTCCAGGTCGGGATCCATGCTGGCCCACCAAACTGGACAGAATCAAGAACCTTCGAGTTAGTGTTCGCTTTGCAAGTGTGAAGCATTTCCAATGCCACGTGCGGTGAGACTCAAGCGCCCGCGACTCGACCAGCACTTCGATGCACCTCGGCAACCACTCGTCGATCAGCAGCAATCGCGCACGTTGATCATCTTCGCCTAACGACGCGGACAGGTCCTGTATCCAGGGCTCCTCATCCTGACGCTCCACGTGTCCCAGCAGCTCGGACGGAAGCGGACACTCCAAGCCGGTAGGTTGTTGCGCGGCCCCGATCCGCGTGCAAGCAGTCCTCAGGTTCAGTTCCTACTTCGAGCATCGATCCACTCCAAAGATCATTTCAGACTCCTGTGTTAATCTTCTCCACTGTCAGACCGTGATGGGTATTGGTGCGCGCCACTTAGTGGACCGTGCGTCCTGCCTTGCTCCCTTCTTGGCGCAAACCAACGCCCGATTCCCGGTCTGACAACAGGTAAGCGGTCGTTGTCAGGAAGGGAGCCTCGCGGCAATGCCCTGGCGAGAACTCAACCGCCTGCAAGGCTGGCTGATGCCGCCGACGGTGGATGAACTGCTGGCCGAAGACCATCCGGCCCGCGTCGTCGCCGCCTTCGTCGATGCACTCACGCCCGACGACTGGACCGCCATGGGCGTCGCGCTTGAGCCGCAACGGATGGGTGTGCCCGCCTACCATCCCCGCGCCCTGCTCGGCGTCTGGCTCTACGGCTTCATGACCGGCGTGCGCTCCTCGCGCAAGCTGGAAGCGGCCTGCCGCGAGCAGTTGCCCTACCTCTGGCTGGCTGGCGGTCAGCGCCCCGATCACAACACGCTCTGGCGCTTCTACCAGGCCCACCGCGCGGGCATGCGCAGCCTGCTGCGCAAGACGATCGAGACCGCCGCCGCGCTCGACCTGATCGACTGGGCCTTGCAGGCGGTGGACGGCACCAAGATCCAGGGCGACGCCTCCAATCGCTTGACATTCTCCGAGGAACAGTTGCAGCGGCTCGAACAGCGCTCTCTCAAGGAGATTGAACAGCTGGAGGCGGCCCACGACATCGGCAACGCCTCCGCGCCGAACCTGACCGCCCCGCTGGCAGAGACACGCAAGCTCTTGCACCGGATTCGGATGGCTCAGCATCAGCTGCGGCTCTCCGCCAACCAGCGTTTCGTCAGCCTGGTCGACGCCGACGCCCGGATGATGCGCCGCCCGCACGGCGGCACGGTGACCGGCTACAACGCCCAGGCCGTCTCGGCGCGCCTGCGGGCTAAGGGCCGGGAGGGCGAGAGCCTGCTGCTGCTCGCCGCCGAGGTCACGCAGTCGCCGGTCGACACGGGCGAACTGCCGCGCCTGGTCGAGGCGGCCGCCGAGGTTGGACAAGCCGAGCTGACGGTGGCCGACGCGGGCTACTTCAGCGCCGACACGCTGGGCCTGCTGCGCGAGCGCGGGATGGCGGTCGTGATGCCCGAGGGCCGCACGTTCAAGGACCATCCCTACCACTGGCGGCACTTCCGCTATGAGCCGGAGCGGGACCGCTACGTCTGCCCGGAAGGCAAGCCGCTTCGTCGCCGGCAGCAGAAGTTCACCCGCCAGACGCCGGCCAAGCTGTACGGCGCCGACCCGGCCGACTGCCGCGCCTGTCGGGCGTTCGGCGACTGCACCACCTCAGAACTGCACGGGCGCACGATCACGATCTCCGCGCAATCCGAGGTGCTGGAGCAGCACCGGCGCTGGATGCAGACGGAGCGAGCCGAGGCGGCGCTGCGCCGCCGGCCGGGCCTGATCGAATCGGTCTTCGGGATCATCAAGGAACGGCAGGCGGGCCATCGCTTCCTGCTGCGCAGCATCGAAGCGGTGGAGGCGGAGTGGTCGCTGCTGGCGACGGCGTTCAACCTGCGCGCCTTGAGCAAGCATTCCCGCCGCTTGTTCGAGCTGCTCGCCCCAGAACCATCGACGCCGGCGACTGAGTGATAAGCGTGCTTGCCGCTGTCGGGCTCTGCTGACAGACGGTGCGATGCATGCTCGCTTGATGGTTCGCACTCGGTGTGAATGGCTAAATCCAGCCTCGAGACCGACATTTGCAACGCTATCGCTTCATCCATGCTGAGTTGTCAGCGCTCTGACGCCAGAAAGCTCTCGCCCTAAAGCAGAGCGAGGATCGCCTGGCTCCGGTCGTCTCACGAGTCTGCGGTCGCATCGCTCCGCGAACCAGCTCTGGAACTCTTACGCGCAAGCGCAGTCACTTGAGACTGTCTCACTTGACAGCTCTCGCAGTACTCGTCGCCCTGGTCGGGGCGATGTTTGTCGCGCTGCCTCACGTCAGCGCCGTGCCAGGAACGAATGACCGTGATCCGGTAGCGTTCGGTGCCTG
>Ga0209543_1001870_pt1 | contig 17083 bp, 10 predicted proteins | sample MesohylFT_FD_187296 | JGI IMG/M metagenome (GOLD analysis project Ga0209543, IMG submission 187296) | Host-associated microbial community of the marine sponge Aplysina aerophoba from Gulf of Piran - sponge mesohyl, lysed by freeze-thaw... | ecosystem: Host-associated > Porifera > Sponge >...
CGCCCCGCCTTCGGATAGAACGGCTCGATCCGTCGTTCCAGCCGCTCCCACGGAACCAGCTTGTCCATCTTCTCAAGGAACAACTCACGCCGCGTCCGGCCCTTCTTCAAGTCGTGCTCCAGTTCCGCAAAGCTTGCCTGTGCCATAGCTCGACCACCCAATCCGCGACTCATGCGCAAATCATGGCACACGCAACTTGATCAGACCTTCCTAAGGGGGCGATGATGAAGAACTTGGCAAAGGCGGTCGTGATTTTTGCGGTGCTGGCCGTTGTCGCTTCCGGATGCGCGAGAACGCCGAATGTGGAGATTGGCTACTATCTGCCCAAGTCAGTCCTGTCGCTCGAAGTGACCCGTGTCGTAGCCTGCGACAACGACAGGAAGCCCGTCGTCGCGAGTGCCTTCGTGCCAACGGTTTGGCACGGCGCCGACAGATCCGCGTTCAGAAGCGTTGCGCTCGCCGAACTGGACGGCCTACTGTCCAACTCGAAGCTCACGTTCGAGTTCCATGAAGACGGACGCCTCAAGGGAATCAACACCACGAGCACGGGGCGCGGCCGGGAATTCATCGAGAACGCGGCCAGTCTCGCCGCGTCGCTCGGCACATTGTCGACGCCAAACAAATTTGTACCGGCTGTACAAATCGGGCCTGCCGTCGTGCAGTCTCAGGAGCTGGAGAGACTGGCAAACGGCAAGTCTCCCAACGTCGAATTGTGCGATCACATCGATAAGGCGGTGAAGGGAAAGAACAAGGTGTTGACGCTGAAATTCGGGGTTGTCGCAGAGTTGGAAGAATGCAAGGGCGGCGAATATTCGGTGGTGGCGAAACAGGAAAGTAAGGTGCACGTCGACTACCTCAGAAGCAAGGGTGCCGATCTCGGCAGTATCACGGCGAGTGCGTCTCCGATCGGACGTGGCGGCTTTGTCCGGTCCGCAATTGGAAAAGGCGGAGAGCCCGATGTACAATTGGCGATGCGGGAGCCGGGCGCCGTAGAGGTGGAGGTGACTGTTAACGGCGGAGTTTTCGAGGGCACTGGGCATTCCTGGTCGGACACCGTTTTGATGGCGCAGTGCGGGTCCGAGTATCTGATTCCTATCCCGAAGGCAGCTCTGTTTGGGGAACAGACTTTCGAGCTGGCGGTGGCAAAGTCCGGAGCCGTCACAAAGCTCGGCTACACGAAGAACACCGGCGCCGCCGAGTTTGTCGGGGTCGGTCAAGATGTACTGGACGAGCTTGGACCGGTTGCGGCGGCGAACGCACAAGCAGCGGCTATGAAGGCGGAGGCCAACAGGATCGCGGCCTTGCAGAGATTGGTGCAATGTCGCGCGGACCCGAAGAACTGCAAGTGATGGAGGGCGGATGGCCATGCCGTTGGGATGGCCGGCGTCAAGGGCTTTTTGTGTCGCGCTGAGGCGGGCGTAGGGCTCGACCCGGTTCAACGTCGCCGTCGTGATCGGCGAACGAATACACCATCCGGCGGGGGCGCCGTCGTGGTGGTCGGGGCACTGCTCCGGGAACTCGGCGGATCTAGCTACTTTCAGACGAGGGCCAGGCCCGACGCACTGTCGCCACGTACGTTATCGTTCGCGCTGTCAGATCCAACGCCGGATGCCGAGTTGGCACATGCCGGCGCCGCATCCCGGTTGTGCTGACAACCGGGATGTCCCGGTCAGATCGATGCCCAGATGTCCCAGGCCACTGCCGTCCCGCAGTGCCGTATGCGCGTTCTTCTTCCATGACCGGCGCAAGGCGCGAACCGTTTTGGGCAGGGGATGCTGGTAGATGTTTCCAACCCCATACGAGTAAACGAGGTGGCTCCTGGACCTGTTGTTCGGCGTTGGAATAGCGTCAAGTTCGGTCCTTCCGCCATGGTGCGGGACCATGAAGTGGTCGATGCTGGTAGCGCCCGCGCCGACGCTCGCAAGTGATGCATCTCCCGGGAGTAGGACTGTATGGTGGTTTCGCGCGATTGAGAGAGCCAGACCGCTTTCGTTTCGGTTCGTCTGCGGTCCCCGGGCTCGGAATACCGTCATGCCGATGTGTGGTGACGTGATGGGAGGTATAGCGCAGCCCCACCAGCAGATGCCAGCGCTTCTTGTCTTCAGCATCGCGAGGAACCGGGCATGTACGGCACCGAGGTCTCCGGCTCGATCCTGAATCGGCAAGATCCAGCGCTGGTGCAGAAGTCGATCATCCCGCAGCGCCGAGGACCAGTGGTCCCAATCCCAATGCGAAAGCACGACCGGCGGATCGTCGGTCGTGCAGAACCGAAGCAACGGCTCGGGGAAGCTGCGCCAGTTGCCGATAGCCGATCCGCCGAGATCGAAGTAGAGCGCCGGCACGCCGTGCGAGAGCAGAGCCGTCGCCGCGCCCTGGCCGACATCGTAGATCGCAACGGCATCGACCGGCCGGATCCCGGTGAGGAGCTCTTCGATATCGGATTGAGCAGTTGGCTCGATGTCATGCCATCCCGCCAGCCTCTTCAGCACCGCGCTTTCGGCTGGGGTCACCGGGCGCGCGTTGATCACACCCCGTTCGGTCGCATCCTGGAACAGGTTGTGAAACTGTTCTACCACGGGGCCTTGGTCCGGGGTGCCAAGTTCCAGGTGGAACCATTCCGGCGCATCGTCGGTGTCCACTTCGAAGCCTTCGAGATACGCGGACGAAGCGATGACAATGGAAATCCGGGCGTCGGCGTCGTCGAACCCTTGGTCGGATAGGTGACCGATTCGTTCCTTGGCGTCGTCGAGCCATGTCGCATCGACGCAATCGAGCAGGACCATGGACGGTGCGCGGTCCGCATCGTCAAGTGGTTCCACCTGATCGACGCGTGCGTAGACCGGTTTCGGTGGCGGCGCCTCCGGCAACTCTCCGGCTAGGTGCTTGAAGAACATGTTGGCTCCTGCGCTTTTGGACTAACTTTCATCATCGGGATCGGGCACGATGGTGGAGATGAAGCTGCGGATGTCCCGGACTTCCTGCTCGAGCCCGTCGGCGATGAGCCTGCGCGCGATAGCTTGGGCGGCGAACAGGGAGGCCCGCGCAACGCGCTTTTCCACCTCGGTGCTCGGCCAGTCGCGGCGGTCGAGGGCTTCCATCGCGAGATGGACGAGTACTTGGTTGGGGAATGAGGAGTACCCTGCGCCGCCCGTTCAAGCGGTTCCCACTGCTCGCGAGAGACGCGGATGTGCTTGTGCAGGGAGCCGTCGGGTGATTTCGCCATCGTTGTCTACCGCCTCCAGTTCGAGTGCTCGCGGTGATCGCGAAGCGTTCCCGCTGGAATGCGAGAAGCTCGGGTTTGATTTCGAGCGCCGGGAACATCGGTATGCCCCCCCGGTTGAAGGTGATCGCGTGGTGAGCGGGGCGAACGCGGTCGCGGCTGTCATTTTATACCTTCGCGGGACTTAGCACCTATAGGTGCTCGCAGAAATTCTCAAGGGAACACGCATTGACACGGTGGAATACCGAAAGGTGCTCGGCGCGGCATGGGGGCGATGGAGGCGCCGGGACCGCGCGGCCGGGGGTCGGATGCGAGCACCGATCGGTGGCATGTATTTCCGGCACGCTAGACGCAGACAGGGATGCGCAGGACCGCGGCATAACCAGCCCCTCGCGGACATGGGCAGCCTGGCATGTTGGTGTCCGGATGATGCAGAATCGCTACGCGGATGAACGGCGGAGCGGCTCGGCGCCGGTGAAGAACGCGAGGGAGTTGGCGGGTTCTTCCACACGTTCCAGGCCAAGGCGGACGACCTGCACTTCCTAGCGATGTTGGACCGGGCGCCGGCCGAGGCCTGGAGTTGGAAGGAGCCGGAACTCCATGAGACAATCCTGTCCGCGATGGCATCGAGCCGCGCGCGCGGAAGAAGGGGACTGAGAATGCGGCTTGACGCTGCTGATCTGGCCAACGCGGCAGGTGCTGCCGCCCTCTCGCTCTATCGGCCGCATCTTCGGTATCGTTCAGCCCTCATCGGCGTTGCCGGGTTCGGGCTTTTTCCGACTGTGACCGTCAACCACTTAAATCTAGGCGCCACCCGAACGCGTTCGCCTCCGGTATCACGAACCGATCCGACATGGTTACGAGCTGGCGCAAAGACCAACGGCTGCGGGGAATTCGGCCAGTGCCGTCAACGATCAGCTCCCGGCAAACCACGTACATCGCGAATTCTAACCTGTCACCGTGCAACCGGCTCGAAGAAACCGTCTGGCGGCAAAGACGAAATCCGAAGTCAGCAACAACATCGGCGGAAAAATGCAACCAACATCGAAGCGTCAAGAACAACCGTCCATGAGTCGTTATCGCCTGGAGACGTATTTGGCTCGACCCGACCGCAAGGGGGGCCGGCCAGGCATTCGGCCGGGCGTTGACCACGAGGGCAACCCTGTATTAGTCAAAGCGTGGCCAAAAGCTGGGACAAAGGCGAGTACAGAGTTACGCGAAATTTGGCGCAATGAAGTGAGGCAGCTGCATCGTGTTGGCGGCTATCCGGGTGCGTCAGAAAATATCGCAACCTTACAGCGGGCCGAAGAGGACGATTCCGGCTTCTATCTTGTGCTTGAACCTGGACAAAGGCAACCGCTGGCCACGCTCCTAACGCACGCTCCCCGGGAGCACTGGTTGAACAACCCTAGGGTAGCGGTGAATCGAGCTCTTCTGTGGCGAAATATGCTTCGCATATCGGGAGGGATTCAAACCCTGCACGACCAGGGTCTACTGCACAAGAACATCAACGAATGGGCCATTTTGGCAACTGGAGGTAGCGAACCTGACTTTCAGCTTACCGGGTTCGAATGGTCAATTCGCATCGCTGCTGCTACATCAGGGACTCATAGTCAGCAGAAATCGAACAAGAGATCGCGCCGGAAATCAGGGAAGCCGATTTCATTCGTGGACGACTGGCGAGAATTTGGCGTATTGGTTTCGAAGTTGTTGGAGGCGCCAACTTCTCAGGTCCTTGACACAAGAATACCCGCCTCTGCTGTTGCCACACACTTAAACGTTGAAGAAGCAAGGATCCTTCGGTTGTTGCTGCGTGCGGAGTCTGTTGATCGCCTGGACGGTGAAGTGATTGAGCGGCAAGTTAACGAGGTGTTGCGTCAACTGCGTGCGCAGGTCGCAAACCGAAGTGCGCAGCTCCACTTGGTCGTCAGATTTGGACCGAACTCAAAGCTGACGCAAACTCTACGGGAAGCGTCGACGTACCTTGAGGTCAACGCCATTGAAGAACAGCTAGCTTTCATTCGGGATGATCTTAGTGAGAACCCGAGGCTTGTTGCGGTGAAGAGCGAACGGGATGACGAGTCTAGACTGATGTTGCAAGGCATGCAATTAACGTACCGGCTGCGACAGTTCTACCCGGCATCTTCTAACTCAGTGGGCACCTGGGACTTTGCATATACCGATGTGTGCGAACAGAGAGAGCCGGCCCGAACTAATATTGTCGGATCTCTTGAATTAGATCCTAATGCGTTGACCGTTTTGAAGATTGGTGACGCACGCAGTAACTATTCTCGACTGCGAGGAAGGCTCCGGAGTTGGAAAGAGCTGAAGGAAGAACTTGAAGCCGACGCGATGCCGACAGCGCGTGATAAACGGCTTCACCAAGCGCTGGCGTTGACGCAGTTTCTGGAGGTAGTATTTGCGGCTGCGGACGCATTTCCAGTGGACGTTGTGGATCAAACGATGGAAGGTTCTGAGGGTGTGAGCAAATTGACCATCCGAACGCGGGAGGAACGTGAGCGAGAAGCGCTGTCCGACGCCCTGAGGCTCCGCGCTCCCGCCGTAAGGTTTCCCGAAGCACTGATGGACGAGCGAGGTGATGGGAAGTGGGTGCTAACTGAATCACGCCACGTGGGTACGCAGCAACCTACGGATACAGAGTGGAGTTATGAAAGGCAGGAAGCGGCCGGAGATGGTTCACCGATTTTCGTCTTTTCGGGTACTACACTCTCGGCACCGCTCAACGACGCCTTGATGATTCCGGGCGATTTCGTAGGGCGCGATACTCAGTTTAGGAGGAGGTTAAGTGCTCTTCGTGCGTTGGCCGATCACGCGGAGTTAATGTGGATGTTGGTGGACCCGAGGAGACGAATCCTAGACACACATGAGTCGATCACGGAGGATGAATCGGTTAGGGCGCTAGATAGTTCTAAACAGGAGGCAATGGCGGCGATAGTGAACACGGTACCGCTTTATCTTCTACAAGGACCGCCTGGGGTCGGCAAGACACGCATGGTGAAAGGCCTTGTACGATACATCTTTGAAAATGAGAGTGTGGCTCGAGTGTTGCTAACAGCACAAAGCAATGCTGCGGTGGACCATCTGCTGGAAACTCTCGACGAATTATTGACGCATGGAGAACATGACATACTTGCAGTGCGGTGTCGAGCGCCAGACAGGAACGAGGTGCCAAGTGCTTACGAGGTCCATAGCCGGGCAAGTGACCTTCTTGATGATTTCTCCAAGAGCCTTCTGGTGGACGCAGCGTCCCCAGCGCTTAGGGATAGGACACACGACCTAACGTCGCAGATGGCGACAGAAGCGACTTACGATCAATCCAGCAAGCGGTCGGAGTCGTCAACAGCGAACGCTAGACAGGCTGTGGAAGGGCTAGTGGTTCAGGCCGCCAATGTCGTATTCGCCACTAGCAACTCGCGCGAATTGGAGAGGTTGCTGGATGAGCGGGGCCAGTTCGATTGGACGGTCGTGGAGGAGGCGGGCAAGGCAACAGGGGGAGAACTCATTGCCCCGCTCCTATTGTCCTACAGGCGCCTGTTGATCGGCGACCACAAGCAGCTTGCGCCGTTCGGGGCAGATAGGCTTGGCCGGTTGTTGGAGGATCCGGTTTCCGTTATCGAGGCAATTCGATGGGGGCGGAACTTCGTGGGTCGGACGCTGCGTGACCCAACCACTGACGAAGTACTTGACGAGGTAGAGCGAGCTGAGGAAGCGAAGTCGGCGGATGAGGAATTCGGAGCACTGTGTGGCCTGGCGCTAGAGTCAGTGCTATTGTTTGAGCGTCTAGTCGAGGGCGAGTTCTTGAATCAGGCGCGCTCGCCCAGCGCGCGTAGGATCGCGTGTCGACTGGATCAGCAGCACAGAATGCATCCGGCGATTGCCCAGCTAGTGTCACGATGTTTCTATAGTGGCGAATTGTCTACTCATCAAGAGGCTGTAAACCGATTCAAGGGCATGACCTGCCCCGTTCGTTCATCTGATGTTTGCAGGCTACCAGATGTTCCGATCGTAGTCGTGGACATGCCCTACGTTCAGACCACCGATGAAATGAAGCGCGCCGAGGAGCATCCTAGGTGGCGCAATCGGCTGGAGACGGATGCCATACTTGAGGTGCTCAGCCTTCTGGAGCCAATACCCAATGGTGCCGGGTCTCCGAGTCTTGCCGTTTTGTCGCCGTACAGAGAGCAGGTTAAGCTTGTCCAGATGAGACTCCATGAAGAACGAGTGAGACTGCCAAATCTCGACGGATTTCGCCCGGGTGTGGGTGCGAACCAGTTCTGCGGTACGGTGGACTCATTCCAAGGAAATGAAGCAGATGTGGTTGTTGTATCGTTTGTTCGGAACAACCATCATTCGTCAGTCCGCGCCGCCCTTGGGTTCTTGACTGAGTCGCGCCGAATGAATGTTCTTCTAAGCAGAGCGAAATGGCGCTTGATCTTGATCTTCTCGAAAGAATTTCTTGAAACAGTCTTGGAATCTGCAAGCGGAACGACGTCGGCGAGCGACGTTGCATTCCTATCGGAGTTGCTAGCCGGTCTAGAGGTAGCTCAATCCGGAGGGGAAGCAGCGGTCACTACCTGGCTCCAGGTTAGAAGTGAGATACAGTCATGAGCCTTGTTCGCGTGGCTGTTCCGGTACTCCATGGTAGGTGCAAGTTCTTCTTCGAGAAGGGGCGTCCATGGACCGTGGTGGAGCACGTACTGCTGGAGTCGTTGGCAAAGAAGTCCTACAACATTTTTGATCTAGCGGAAGCTGGAAACCTACCGCAGAGGTTAACGATTGAAGCCGTCATCCGATTGATGCGAGCCGGCTGGGTAGAGATGGTTGAGAAGGGCGCGTCAGTAACCTTTCGGGCTACGGCCAATGGTACGGTAGCGGCAACCAGCGAGGAGTTGCCAAACGCCGCAACGCAACAGAGCAGGAGTATGAATTTCGTCGTAGATCAGATTACTGGAACGGTCTATCGAAGTCGGGAGCTGCCGTTCCTGCACCAGCACATTATTGAGAAAATGTGCAAGGACGAAAAGATAGTATGGATCGAACGCCCAGATATGGAGCGGCGTGACGAGGTTGCGCAGCTTTTGGAAGTGTTGTTTTCTCATGACGAGAAGTTTGTTTCCATGGACTACGATGGGGGACGGCTCTCCGAGCGGTGGTCGCTAGTCAGTGTGCGTGACGGTAAGGCCAGTGAACTAACTTTACGAGCTCCTGGTGCGCTGATTGAATGTATTGAATCCGCAGCCTCGGAGACGGCAGTAGAGGATCGATCCGACAGTAAGACTGTGTATCGGTTACCGAGCACTTACAGAGAGATGGAGCTGCACACGTTGCCTGTTCGGAGAATTAACTTCATATCCAATGACCTTGTGCTGGGGGGAGAAGAGCAAGAGAAGGCCTTACGTAACGCCCTGGCACGTAGCAAGCATCGGGTGGTCATTCATTCGACCTTTATCTCTTGGGAGCGATTTGGTGCTCTGTTTCCTGTGATCAGAGCTGCTGTTCAGCGTGGCGTGCGGGTAGACGTGCTCTGGGGCCAGGATGAGGCGCTGGGGGATGGCAGAACGCGCGAAGTAGTACAAAGAATTAGGACAATGGTGGCTCGTGAACAGCTGGATACCTTGCAAGTACATCCGTTCTCAACCGGTTCACATAGCAAGATTCTGTTGGCTGATGACGGGGATCCCAGTCGTATTCATGCTTTCGTAGGGTCGTGTAACTGGCTGTCTTCTCCCTTCCAGAGCTTCGAGGCTACCGTACGGTTGCGAGATCCGTTGATCGTAGCGGACGTTGTCGATCAGGTTGCAGAGCTATCAAAGGGAGGTCGAGGTCACTGGTCTCTGCTTACGAAAGAGTTAGCGGCAATGTCCTCGGGACTGAGGCAGATTGGACGTACTGCGACGAGAACGCAAACGAATGCGCAAGTCGTTCTAGGTACTTCGCATGCGGAAATGGTCAGGCGGGCTCGCGACGAGAGCACCAAGCGAATATTTGTCGCGAGTCACAGATGGGGCACTGCTGCTAGGTCCATTGTGTTAGCACCGGCGCTCGCAGCGGCAAAGAGCAAGGGCGTCCGAGTACAAGTGTACTATGGCACCGTGAGCGGTCCGACTGGGCCGGACAGTGTTGGGGAGGGGAAGTCACGCGAGACTGGGACTCTGACGATGCGCGCTGTGCGGAAACCACGCCTACACGCAAAGATGCTGGCGTGGGATGAGGATTCGATTGTGATCACGAGTCAAAATTGGCTGTCGTCGGATCCTCCGGATTCTGCGCCACGGCAGGAGATAGGCGTATTCCTGAACGGTCGGGGTTTGGCGGACTCCGTTGTCGGGAGGTTTGAGGCAGCTCTTCGGGTGACAGTGGATGAGCGAGGGCATGCCGCGGAGGATGATGAGTCATAAGTGCAAGTCGAGCATCATTCGAAGGGGATTTATACATTTGACTAATCGTGTTATTTCAAGCACTTAGCGGATAGTGTTACGAACGTCATCGGCCACCCCTCGAGACGGAGGGGGTGGCCGAGTGGTTGAAGGCACCGGTTTGCGAAACCGGTAAACGCTCACCGTGTCTCGCGGGTTCGAATCCCGCTCCCTCCGCCGGATATCAGGTTTAGACGATCACTCCGCCCAGCGGAGGAGGTTCACGGATTGGAGTTGAGCCTCGACAAAGTACCAACCGGAACCACGGCTCTGGTCTTCCTGGATGGTGTAGCTAATCATACCCACCGCGTAAGTCTGGCCGGGCCGCTGCAAGTGGGGTGCCTCTAGGTACGCGCGGCAGGCGTAGCCGTCGTCAGAATCCTCCTCCACTATAGCGGCCAACTCAATGGCATTCAAGTGAAACGGCTGCAGAATGTTGTAGGGCATGGCTCGCGCGACCAGTTGTTCGGCCAGCTCGACGGCCTGCTCTACTATCTCGGAGTCATCACAATCTGGAACACTATAGCGCCATTCTACAACTATGTATGTGATCGCATCCGTGACAGCGGCCAACCAAGGGTGCTGATCTTCCTCCTTGAGCAATTTCGAATACGTAATACTACCTAATACTGCCACAAAGAGTAGAGTCCAAATCAAAATCGATCACCGTTTGCGCCAGATGCGACTCCACATCGAGACACCCCGTGCGTGGCGGACGGCCGGCGGGTGCCGGGCCGTGTCAACGACACACGGAGTTGCGTGAAGTCCCGCCTATTCGCCAAACGCGAGGAGCTACCCCGCGCCGGGATCGTGCGGCTCTGATATTCGGCGGGCGACCCGACGTGCGGGCTCCGCGTGTCATTGACGAGGGTGAGCGTGGCAGCGAATGAGGGTGAGGTCAACAACCACGCCGTGGGCAAGACATTGTGGGTGGCGGACGCGCGCCCGTAGCTCAACGGTAGACCCCCGGCTTTCCACTCCGGCGATGTCGGTTCGATTCCGGCCGGGCGTGCGTCCGCTCGACGCGGAAGATCAGTTCTTGCCGATCAGCTCGCGGTAGGTCAGGCGCTTACCGATCATCTGCGCCACGGCCTCGGCTATCATGATCTCGGTGTCGTGAGTACGCAGGTTATGGCGGGCGGCGAACTCGGCGACGTAACGGTGCAGATGTTCAGGTGATATATGGTGGTAGGTGCCGGCGTAGGCACGCTTGAGCGTGGCCCAAAAAGACTCGATGCCGTTGGTGTGTGCTTGATCGCGGACGTACTCCCCGACCGAGTGATTTACAGCGGCGTGCTCGAACGGCATTTTGCGGTAAGCGGCGGCTTCATCGGTGTACACGGTCGCGCCCGGCTGTACGTGCTGTGCGATGAAGCCGTGCAGCGTTGGGCGATCGGTAGCCGGCACAACATCCGCCGCAATTTGGTTGGCGGACCGATCAAGCACACCGACCACGGTGGTCTTACCAACGGCACCCCGGCCCGCGCGGAGTTTCTTGTTGGCGTGCTTGTTCTTCTCCTTGCCGCCGAGATAGACCTCGTCTACCTCCACCGGGCCAGCGATGGGCGGTGAAGTAGCAGGGGGCGCGGTCCAAGCGGCGCGGAGCCGCTGCGCGAGGAACCACGCGGATTTCTGCGTGATGCCGAGATCACGGTGGAGGCGCATGGAGGACACGCCCTTGAGGGAGATCGCGTGAATGTAGATGGCGATGCCCCACTTCTGCAAACTGAGACGGGAACGATGCATAACGGTGTTGGTGCGAACGGAGAAGTGCCGCCGACAAGCGCCGCACCAGTAGGGCAGTGGGCGGCGGTTGGGCGTGGGGCGAAGCCGCTGGGTAGAACCACATAGAGGGCAATAGGAAGGTTGGCCGGCAGCACCCCAACGCTGGGTCTCCAACCACGCCTCAGCAGCGGCGTCGTCGGGGAAGCGGACGAACAGCTCGGCCCAGGAGATACCTTGGCGGTAGTGCTTTCGGGGTGCGGCTTGGGGCATACGCTGTATTCGCAGCCACCGCGCCGAAGTTGAGCGATAAGTGGAGGCCGCGAGCGCAGCGGATGCAAACTGCATCGCGACATATAAGAACCTGGGCGGAAAATGCGCAGAAGGTCTGAAAAGAAATTTGTAGAATGGGGGTGCGCGGCGGGACACGTCACCACCGTCAAGGCATGGCGTGGTATGGCGTGATGAGGCGTACCGAGGCACACCGACCCGCCGCGCACCGGGATATAGAGCGGAGCGGGAAGCCTAGTCAGGGAGTGGTGGATGCACCTGTAACCGGGTGAGGCCGCGAGAGAGCGCGCTAGAAGAAAAGGAGGGTGTGGAGGGGATAGCGGGCGTAGAGAGGAGATCAGGTGACGCGGACGAAGGCGGAGACTCGGGGACGGGATCGGCAGCGAGACGGAGGCGCGCTAACGACATATAGAGAGGGAGCATAAGGTCAAGTGCAGTAGAGGCGCTAGCGAGCCAGACATCCCGTTGAGGCAAGGTCTGATGGGGTATGGGCCGATCTGGCCAGTGTGACCCGCTAGCGGAAGGATATAGGGTGCTAGCGGACCCACACACACAGTTGAGGCAAGGTCTGACGGGATATGACCCGGTCTGGACCGATTCGGCCCGCTAGCGGGAGGATATAGGGTGCGCAGCGAGTCGAGAGCAGTCAGAGAAGTGCTGCTTAGTAAGGTATATAATTCCCAATCGAAGCCGATGCCGCTGACCATCCGAACAGCCGCAACGACGATCTCCGCACCTGGAACTTGAAGGCTGCGTCAAGCTGAAATCCGAGTGCTCCTCCCGCAGTCTCAAGTTGATTGTCGCGCCGCATTCGAAGCCGCCAACAGGCGCCTTCGGGTAATGCGAAGTCATCGCTCAATCGTCTTTCTCGATGGCAGCAATGGCGTGCGGATCGACTTCCAGCAGTTCTATTGGCCGTTTGCGGACGCCGATGCTGTGTTCGATGAGGAGGTCAACCAGCTTCTCGCCATCGACAAGCGTGATCGGGGCGGTTCCTTTAGCGAAAGCGGCATCCTGTGTGCCCTTCGAGAACCGGGAGGTCGTAACGATTGTTCCCCTAACTGCGTTGAAGCGGTAGAGCGAACCTCGAAGTGCGTCGAGATCCTTTCGCTGTATTGCGCGGCGGTGGCGCTTGGCCTGAACGACCTCGCGGACCGAGGTGATGCCGACCTCAATGTCGGCGACGACGTCTACCCCGCCATCGCTTGACCGGGATGTGACTTCCACGTTCTGGTAATCCATCTCCTCCAGCAGTCGCTTGATCAGATGCTCGAAGGCGAACGGATCCATGTCCTGGAGGTGACGACGCAGGCTGTCGCGCACCGAGTTGGCGTGCTGCCGTACCAGCGCCCACACTTGGCTGTGGGCTCCAGCGGCGGCGGCCTCCTCGTGTCCGGAAGGCTTGAGGTAGAGCAAGCCGTCCGGCGTCGCAGAGTAGAGGTTCCCCTTTCGCTCAACCAGACCGCGGGCGACGAGGTTGCTCAGTCGACGTCGCATCGTATCCTTGATCATGGACTCGGAGCGGATAGCAGAGCGGCGTCTCAGGTAGTCCGCCCACTCCTGGAGTAGTCCTCCTGCGCGGCTCGGTCCGGTATCCGCCACTATGGACAACAGCTTGGATAGTCCTTCGGCCTCGTCGACGAGAGCCTCGGCTTCGCCGCCTGGTACGTCGAGGAAGTCGCGACCGGCTTTGGTGATTTGCAGGAGCCCTTCGCTGTCTTCCTGGACAAGGCCGTACCGTTGTGCGAGCAGCCAATGTCCGTAGATATGCCTGGGGTTCACCGCGCCCTTGGACCGGTCCCAGATCGCTTGGGCCAATTCACGGTCACTGCCGGCCAAGCGCTCTGAGATCCAAGTGGCGGGATCGGTCCAATCGACCGAGGACTTGCGAGTGCCGCGCAGTTCGAGAACTGACGCTCGTAGTCCCGTCACCTGCTTTCTTGGCCGTCCGCACCACACGGCCAACAGATGTCGCAATTCCGAATAAACCGGAAAGTGTGGCACGCGAACAAGCAGGTTTGCATCGCCATTCTCCGCTTCTTCTTTCCAGCCAATGCCGGGCCCATCATTGCTCATTCGATCGCGCTCCCTCGGCCCCAGTTGCCGGTCAGGTCACAGTATCTCAAAGCCCAACTGGTCCGACACATCGTGAAAGGCCCGCAAATGCAGTGCCAAGGACGTCAGGCTAAACAGGTTGCTCGATACGATCGGCGCACTCGATTGGTGATGTAGGTCGCGAGTTGGGACAGGAGCCTGTCTCGACTGATTTGGCGTCTAGCCAATCAGCGGGCGGGACCGGACGGTCGAGGACGTTCTGTCAGTCGGCCCGAGGCGCGGGTTCGGGGCGTGGTTTCGTCGGCGAGCCAGCGCATGGACATTCGGCCGAGCCATTGCAACGGCCAGCGGTGCAGGCAATGCTTGTAGGAAAGTCCGACTGATCGGATGCGCTCCTGGTCGCAGTTAGCACGGATCAGGGTCCAACCGTCATCGATGGCTGCAGCATCACTGCCCGACAATGGCGTGGAAGGGCCAGGATCGGATAAATCGGCCCGGCACGTCGAACGTCTTGTACAGGCACTCGTGGACGTCCAGCGTCTTGACCTGCTCGACGGTGGAGGTCGGCACGCGGTTGAGGCCGATGGCCTCGAGTTCGCGTGCCGTCACGTTGGGCACCTTGTGCACGAACCAAGTGAGCAGGGGTTCGGAATAGTCTATCTCGCGCGTGCGGAAATGCGACAGGTACTGAGAGGCGAGCAGGACGCCGACACCGAACTCCCGTCCCTGGAGCAGGATCTGGCGGAGCACTTCGAAGTTGTACTTCATGATGTTGTCGGCTTCGTCGACGAGGAGCATCGAATCGATAAAGCGCAGCTGGGGATCGTGACCGGTGTAGGGACGTTTCTCCAGGTTGAGTATGTATTCGTAGTAGAGGTTGAGGAGCAGGACGAGGAGCATGTTTCGCTCCCTGTCGCCGATCCCGAGCGAGGCGAGGTCGATCACGGTGACGCCGGTAAAGAAGTCGTTGAAGTGGGCGGCCTCGGCCGCGAGATCGACGAAGATCTCCAAGTCTACGAGATCGGAGAGGATGCTGTAGGGCGCATCGACCCGATCGCCGACCACGGCCTCGTACTGGCTCAGCACATCGACCAAGGTCGGGATGTTGCCCGGGGCGTTCTCATAGCCTTGCATCACGGCGGTCTTGAGATGGTTGCGCTGCCGAGGCCCGATGCCTCCGTAGATCTTCTGCAGGGCGTCGTTGAGGAACTTCACGCGCCCGAGGCGCGCCGCCGGGGTGTGATCGCCGGCGGCGCGAAGGTCGAAGATGTTGAGGGGGATGCGGTGCGGGGTGACGACGCGGGCCTGCACCGCGTCGACGAAGTCCGGCTTCGTGTAGTCGCGCTTGTAGTCAAAGATGAGGAACTTCGGGGCGTGTCCCCGGTTGAGCTCCGGGCTGGATGCAAACCGGTATATGAGGGCCTGGGTGAGCTGCGTCTTGCCGGTTCCGAGATCGCCGACGATGCCGATGTTGAGCTGGTTGAGCCGGGTGTTGCCCGGATGCAGGTGGAACGGCTTCGCGGGGCCTGCCCGAAGGCTTTCGCCGACGACGAAGCGCAGGCCGAGCGGTTCGGACGCGCTGTCCGCTTGCGGTCGACGGAGCGGGCTCGTTGACGTGGCGCCCTTACGTTCGGGTTGGACGCGGGCGGCCTCGGCGGGGCCGGGATCGGACGGTGGGGATGGCGGTGGCTCGCCGGCGGCGGGACCGTCGCCCGCGGGCGGCTCCGAGCCTGCGGTGGAATCGTCGGCCTCCGGTGGGCGCGTGCCGGTCGAGACGAGCTTCTGGATTCGGGACTCGCGGACGCGTCGCACCCACAGGTCGTGGCGCTGGTCTGCGAGGGGATTGTCCTCCGTGGGACCGTTGTTCAGGAGCTCGACCGCGTAGACCGTGCCGCGCAACGCGGTGTCGCTCGTCCCGTCGGCCTCGCCGAACAGCGTTTGCAGCCATTCGGCCCAGCGGGCGCGATCGTCGCTGGTCGCGGTCAGCGACTGGCAGCCGGAGACGAAGACTTCCTTGAGCATTTCCTGGCGCGGAGCAGCAAGCGGCGTCGACTGCTCATTCTCTTGGAGGCCGGTCCGGATGGCGTCGAGCGTCGAGGTGAGCTGACTGCTCGCCTTCTGGATGTCCATCTGCGCCACGACGCCCGCGCCGGCCGTCTTGACCTCGATCGCCTCGACGACCAGCACGCCGTCGTGCTTGCGCAGCGCAAGGAGATCGCAGCGCTCGCCGGTGCGCGACAGGCGCAGCCACAGCCGCGCGAGGTCGGTGTCGACCGAGACAACGAGCGCTTCCGGGAACCGCTCCCGGTAGTCGCGGGCGGCAATGAGCATGCCGGCGAAGCCGCGGACTCTGGCCGGATCGGGCTGCCCGTCGGTGCGGAATAGGTCGATCAGCCCGTCGCCGAGCAGCGCCACGCCCTCCTTGAGGAGCTGCGCGACCTGTTCGTCGGAAATCGAGAGGTTGAACTGATCGAGCGGCAGCTTCAGCAGGAGCGCCAAGCGTGCGTAGCTCGCGTCGTAGCAGACCGAGCGGCGCCGGCCGTCGCGCCGTTCGAGGATCCGCGCGACACGCACGCCGCCCGGCGAAGGGAGCGCCCGATCGGCGAAGAAGAACCAGATCGCGCCCTGCTTCTGGTGGGTGAGCACCGTTTCGATGTGTGCGCGCATACGCTCGGCATCGGCCGAGGCCTGCGGCGTCTGACCGGTGCGATCGTCGAGCTTGCCGAGCACGTCGTAGAAGGAGCGAAAGACGGTCCCCTCCATCGAGGGGCGGAGCTCGACCTTCTTCTGGATCCCCAGGTACGTGATTCGCCGGCGGATGGCGAAGGGGCTCATGGGCAGCAGGTTGGCTCCGCCGGGCTGTCTGCGCATTTCCGTCGACGCCTCGTCGAACACGGCGAGGATGTGGACGGGACGCTCGTGGAACGCGGCGAGCTGATCGGCGCGGGATGCCACCTCGTCGTGCACGCGCAGCCTTAGCCGCCCGGTCGCGATGTGCTCCTCGACCTGGTCGCGATCCTCGCTCGAGAATCGGCGGGCGCCGAGCAACCGGGCCTCGTGACCCTCGGTGGCGTAGATGTCCACGAGCAGGGTGGGCCGGGCGCCCCGGCGGCCGCGCTTGTCGTTGAGCAGCTTGAGCAGCATTTCGCTTGCGTTCGGTGGGTTGACCAAGGCGAGGCGAAGGGGCTGCGCGTGGTTCACGTAGATCTGCGGGAACTGGCGAACGCAGCGTTGCAGCGCTTCGATCCCGTCGCTTCCGCTGTAGGCGTTTTTCAGGTTCTCGAAGACCCCGAGCCCGCGGTGGTCGCGGGCGACGGGGAGCGGCGTGAGTCGCTGTCGGCGCTGGCGCGCGGTCTTC
>Ga0209543_1001873_pt1 | contig 17073 bp, 17 predicted proteins | sample MesohylFT_FD_187296 | JGI IMG/M metagenome (GOLD analysis project Ga0209543, IMG submission 187296) | Host-associated microbial community of the marine sponge Aplysina aerophoba from Gulf of Piran - sponge mesohyl, lysed by freeze-thaw... | ecosystem: Host-associated > Porifera > Sponge >...
CCGCCCCGAGCCCTGTGACTCCGGTGACCGTGGAGCACGCGCTCCGGCTCGGCCGGTGCGCGTTCATGGTGCGCGTCTCCTCGACCTCGCGGGCGGTCTGGGCCTGGAGGCGGGTCTGCGCGTCGAGCGCCTGGGTCAGCGCCTTGGTGCTCTGGGCGGCGTAGCCGGAGAGCTGGCCGGTCTGGAGCCTGAGCGCCTCGATGATGGCCCGCTCCATGGCGTCGATCTCGCCCGTCAGGACCCGGATCGCCCGGCTGGCCTCGGCACGGTCGTTGTCGGTGCGGTCGCAGGCGTGGGCATGCGCCGGTCCCGGCGGCGCGAGCGCCGCCATCGACACCGTCGCCGCCACGCAGGCGATGCCGGCTGCTCGCAGCACTCGGGCGCCCGCCGCACCAGCAGTCATCGATCACCTCCGACGATAGTCCGGAAACGCTCGGCGCTGCCGCCGTTGACCGCCCTGTCCATCGTTCTCACCGGGTCGAGGCCCGGCAGGCGGGGCGTGCGCGCGGTATAGAGTGCCGAGTCCAGGGGACGGCCGAGGTAGCCCCGGTAGGCTTGCCTTGCCGCGGCGCAGATGCGCCGCTGAACCAGCCCGAGAAGATCGGACATGCTCCTGCCGGGATCGAAGAGCATGTCGAAACGCCGGAAGTCGAAGAGGTCGTCCAGGCAGGAGAAGTCGAGGATCGAGTCCGGGTCGCGAATGCCCTGGTCGGGATGGCGCAGCACGGCCACGTCCCGCTCCACGCCCATGCGGGCCCCCTCGATCAGCGCCCGCTCCACCTCCGGCGCGCAGTCCGCCCCGGCCGCTCCCGCTTCGCCCGCTGCAAGGGAGAGCGGCCAGAGGCACAGTGTCAGCACGGCCGCGAGGATGGCGGCCGGCCTATTCACGGCCTTTCTCCGGTTTCTTGCTGGCGCCCGACGGCTCCGTCACCGCTTCGGCCGGGGCGGAAACCTCATCCGCCGTGTCGGCAGCGGCACCCGCCGAAGCCGCCGCATCGCCTTCCGCGCCGGCGGAGGTCGCCTCGGCAGAGGCGGCATCCTCCGAGGGGCCCGACGTGCCGGCATCCTCGACCGTGCCGGTATCGGTTCTCCGGGCAGAGTCGGCGACCGCAGCCGCGTCTGCCGACCCCTCGTCGCGATCCGCGTCCGCGGCCTTGCCCGCCCCTGCCGCTGCCGCGCCACCAGGCGGCTCATCACCGCCGTCCGGCTCCCGCCTGCGCTTCGCCAGCACGTTGACCTGGGCTCTCGGCCCGGAGACCAGGATCTCCGTGGTCCGGTGTTCCGCCCCCTTCCTGTCGGTCCATGAGCGGGTCGCGATGCGCCCCTCGACCAGCACCGGGTCGCCCCTGCGCACCAGCGTCCGCACCGCCTCGGCCGCGGCACCGAAGGCCACGATGGCGTGCCACTCGGTGGCCTCGCCCTCCGTGCCGTCCCTTCGCTTGAAGCGCTCGGTGGTGGCCAGGCTGAACAGCGCCACCTCGTCGCCGGACGGCAGCGTGCGCATCTCGGGATTGCGTCCGGCGTGGCCTACCAGCGTCGCCCTGTTCATCGTCAACATCGTTCCGATCTCCTCTCGGTCATGGTTCCAACGGTCGTCACTCTCCAGACGCCGCGGCAGTCCCGGCCGCGGCGGACCGGGGCGTTCCCCCGGTTCGGGTCGTTTCCATGTCCTGCGCGAGCTCGTCGGCGAGCCTCTCCAGCAGGTCGCTCTCGGAGGCGGCCACCCTGGCGCCGCGCAGCTCCAGCCGGCGCAGCTCGGCCTCGATCCAGTCGCGCGCGCTGCCCGCAGGGAAGCGGCGGGCGAGGGCCGCGCGGGCGTCGGCCGGCGCGAGACGGGCGTGCAGCCGATCCCTCAACGCCGCGTCGCGCAGCGACGTGGTGAGCGCCCAGAGCTCCACCGGCCCCGGCACGTTCACCACCACCTGCTCGAAACGCCCCTTGGCATGGCTGGCGATCAGCAGGGCGGGCGCGCCCTCCGGACTCGGCCCGGTGAGCCGGTACGACACCGCGTCCGCCACCGTTCCGCTGAGCTCGAACAACCCGGAAAGCGTCTCCAGCTCCCCCGCCTTGCCGCCCGCTCCCAGCACCCAGATGCGGTTTGCGAGCTCCACCAAGGCCTCGCCGAAGTCGTCGTGGCGCTGGGAGGCGAGGCAGAGCCGCACCCCGTGCTTGCGGGCCTCGCGGGCGTCCCGCTCCACCTGCGCGCGCACGGCGGGTGTACCAGTGCGTTCCCCTGCGCCGCCCGTGCGGTGGAACTCGTCGTAAGCCAGACGCTTCGGCGTCTCCCTGATCTCCCGCAGGCGGCTGCGGTGCCATTCGCGGTAGCGTTCGGGGACCAGATCGATGTCCTCCTCCGCGATCCACCAGTGGCGGGTGAGCGCATGGCGGGCGAGCATGTAGAAGGCTGCGGTCTGGCGGTCGGCCTCGGCCGAGCCCCTGGGCGCCACCTCGCGCAGGTCGATCGCCGCCACCCTGGCGGCGCCGGTGTCGAAGGCGGTGGGGGCGAACATGGCGGGCCAGGAGCCGGCGAGCGCGGTGAGAATGCGGATGAAGGCCTGCGTTACCGTCTCGCCGCCATGCCCGTGCACGGCGTCGCCGACGAGACCCTGAACCGCAGGCTCGCGCACGGCGGCGAGAAAGTCGCCGAGCACCGGCACCGCGTAGCGCTGCGCGCGCGACGCCGCGACGGCATCGCCCGCGTCGAAGAGGGCGTCGACCACCTCCCACCAGGGAACGTCCACGGGGCCGAGACCGGCACGCTCCAGAGACTCGTCCACTTCCCGGTCGCGGCCGGGCGCGTAGATGTTGGGCTCGGCGCCGGCGATCCTGTCCGAGCGCAGCGCATAGGCGCGGGAGACGGTGGGTCCGATCAGCTCGCGCATGCCGTCAGGTACAGGGGAACTCCCTGGTCCCCCTGCCGCACCGGCGGGCGCCAGGATCAGGCCCAGCAGGTTCTCCAGGAAGGCGCGTTCGGCCGGGAGGGGAGAGCGGCAGCCGAGCTGGGTGTCGCAGGGGTTGATAGCATGAGCCGCGCTCATACGAAGCGGGAACCAGCCCGCCTCGGCCCGGCGCTCCGCCGGCAGCGCCTCCTTTATCAATGAGATCAGGCCGGACGACGAGGGGCCGATATCGATGGTAGCCGCCAGAGGCAGGCGCGCCTGACCGCCCTGCAGGATGTGGGCCAGGGTCAGGCTGTTCATCAGCACCGACTTGCCCCGTCCGGGGATGCCGTGGATCAGCTCGAAGCCGTGGTCCTCGCCCTCCTCGCAGGACCAGGGCAGCATCTTGCCGTCGGGCGCCCTGAAGATGTGGTTGACGGCAAGGCGTGCCAGCGGCGCAGGGCGGCCGACGGGAAGCAGGCGGAGCGCCTCGGAGAGGGGCACGAGCGCGGGCTCTGCGGTGCCGCCGCAGCAGAAGCCGGGGACCGAGGCGGCAACCGCCTCCAGGGGATCGCCGACGAGGGGCGAGAACACGCATTCGCCCCAGCCCTCGGCGATCTGCTGCAGGCGCCCGAGCCTGCGCGCGAGCTCGTCCTCGCCTTCCTCCGGCTTCACCCAGGTCAGCATGCCGAGGCGCAGTCGCACCACGGCTTGCGCGCCGGCGTCGTGCTCCGCGAGGCTGCGCATGGCGTCGCGCACCGCACGGCTGTCGGGATGGGAGAAGGCCATGAACGCGGAGGCGGCGCGCACCACGGCGGCGCCGAGGCGGCGCAGGCCGCCGCCCTCGATCAGGATCGAGAAGCGGCAGGGGAGCCCGGCCTCGGCGAGACCTTCCATGAGCTCGGCGAAGGGACGCGACGAGCGGGGTCCGAGGGTCATGTCGAGGGCGCCGTAGAGGCGTCCGCCGATGCGGATGCCGGCGCGCATGCGCACGGGGTCGCGGATGAGGATCTGCGGCGCGAGCGGCGGCGGGAAGGCGCCGGCCTCGGGCGGCTCGGTCGCGCGGGCCGGCGCGGACCAGGGTGTTCCCCTGTCGTTCGCGGCGGTCACGGGGCGCCAGTCCGGCGCGGTGCTGCCGGACCCGTTTATGAGCACCCGCACGGTACGGAGCGCCTCCTCGTCATCGAGCCGCTCCGCCACCATGCCGGTCTCATCGAAGAGCGCCGCCAGGGTGTCCATGAGTGCCCGGTGCCGCGCCTCGAGCCCGTCCAGCACGGCAAGGGGGCACTGGGACTCGCCCGGCTCCGGCAGCCAGTCCTTCAGGCGTGCCCGCAGCCGTTTGCGGCCCCGCCGGGCCTCCGCTACCGTCAGGCACGCGGGCCGGGTCCAGCAGGCGAGCACCATGGTCTCGGCGGCGAGCAGAGGCGCGAGCCAACGTGACCGCTCGTCGAGAACGTCGCTCAGGTCGAGGCCGAGCCTCGCTGCCTGGTTCCCGGTCCGCGTGCAGACACCCTCCACCTGCGCCCCGGCCTCGTCCGGCGCGCGCTCCAGCATCAGGTGCAGGGCAAGGCCGGGCTCGGCGAGGCGGCTGTTGAGGCGCCGGCACGCGAGCTCGACGAAGCGCTCCAGCTCTTCCGCCCCGGTCATGGAGCGTGCACCGTCGATGCGGAAGAGCGAGACCAGCGAGCCGTCCGCGCAGGCCAGCAGCCCGTCGCCGATGGCCGCTTGCGGCAGCATGAAGCTTTCCAGCGGCTTGCGCTGCAGGGCCCAGCTCGCAGCCAGCACGTCTTCCAGCACGCGGCTCATCGCATGGCCTCTACAGCCTCGGACGGCTGACGGTCTGGACGGCGCCGCCCAGGCCGAAGGTGTCCGAGAGGCCGTTGATCACCGCGGGTGCGGCGATCAGCGCCACGCCGATCAGAATGGCGATGAGCCCCGAGCCCAGGGTGGTCTGCTGCGGATGGTCGACGTGGCGCTTGAGCTTCAAGAGCCCGAAGCCCGCCACGGCGGCGCCGACGATGTAGAAGCCGATGGCCAGCAGCCCCGGCACCGCGTCGAGGTCCGCCGCCGCCTTGTCGGCCATGTCGCCGAGCGATACCGCCAGCGCCGGCGAGGACCTCAATACCTGCGATGCAAGAAGCCACAAGGACGCGGTCCCGAGGACCGCCAGTGTCATCATCCGAAGGGGTGTTTCCACCCGAAGGGGTGCAGTCGCGATCGTCATCTTCCTCTCCTCACGTGATCCTCAGCACCTGGATGCCGAGGCTGGTCTGCACCGCACCGATCAGGCTCTCGATGTGCCAGGCGCAGACGCCGCCCAGCATGTGCATGGCGGCGCGGCCGGCACCGGCGCCGGGCACCCCGTCCGCGGCGGCGCGCAGCACGAAGACGCCGCGCAGGAAGGCCAGGACGCCGACCCAGCCCACGACGGTGAGCACCGCGCCGATCAGGGCGTCGTAGTCGGCGCCCCTCTGGCTGTGGTGGCCGAGGCTCGCGGAAGCCGCCGTTCCCTGCCCGAACAGGCTCTCGCCGCCTGCGGAGAGCCACGACGGGAAGCTCACCATCACGAGGCAGACCAGGAAGCAGAGCGCAGTGCCCGCGCCGGAGGGTCCGTTGAAGCGGTCCTCCGAGAGCCGCAGCAGGCGCGCACACCCCTGGACGAAGGCCAGAAGCCCGAGCAGGTAGCAGCAGGCGGCGATCAGCCACATGAGCGCGGGATCGAGGTCCCGCACCAGGGAGATCATCGCGCCGCCCAGGTCAGTTCCCTGCATCCGCCCTCTCCCATACGCCGGGGTCCGGCGGCCCGGACGGCGCCGGCGCGAAGGGGCGGGCCGCCATCACCACCAGGGGCGTGTTACGCGGGATGCGGACCGTGGTCTCCCTGGGCGCGTCCGCCATCAGGATGTCGCCGAGGGTTTGCGCCGCCGCGCCGGCGCCCGCATGGAGCGCCTCGCGCTCGCCGGTTGCCTCACGTTCGTGAAACACGGCGCCGTCCTGCATGGTCAGCGTCCGCGCCGGCATGGCTGCGGCCGTGAGAAAGCCCTCGGCGAAGCGCGCCGCAGCGGGCAGCAGGACGCGGGACAGGAAGTGGCGGTCGACCTCGCCCTCGATGCCGTAGCAGGCGCACTGGGGGTCTACCGCCCAAGCGTCGACCGGGACGGTCCGGCCCCGCCAGGTCAGGCTGCTGAGGCGCAGCACCAGCCGCGGGCCCACACGCTCGAAGCCGCCGTGCGCCACCGCGCCGGCGAGGGGCGGCTGCAGCAGCTCCAGAACGACCGGGCCGGGGTAGTCGGAGTCCACCGCATAGAGGGTGCGCGCGTAGAAGCCCTGGCCGGGGGCGATTTGCGGCAGGCCCGCACGATCGTGCTCCGGCCGTGACGGGTCGGAGGCCGCAGGGGCTCGCGCCGCATCGCCGCCGCGCTCCGCCGCAGCCGCGTAGCGCAGGCGCACGATTGAAGGCGGGCGGGTCCAGCTCTCCAGCAGCGCGCCGACCATCGCGGCGAGGCCGTCGCCGGGGGCCGCGCTTCCGGGCCCGAAGCGGTCCACCGTCTCGTACACGGGACGGGGCCGCTCCGAAGGCCATGCGGTTTCCCGGCTGGACGCTCCCCACTCCGCGTAGCCGTCTTCCGGGGCTCGTCCCGGCGCCGCGAGGGCGCCCCCGCTCTCTCCCGGCGCCCGTCCGGCACCCTGGAAGGTCGTCATGAAGGACGCGCCGCGTTGACGGGCCTGTTCCAGCCGTTGCCGGTCGCGCTCGTCCAGCGTCCTTCCGTACTCCGGCGACACCGGATCCTCGGGGTTCAGCCTCAGGTCCCGGTTGTCGGGGAACTGAGCCGACGCGGGTGCGGCGCAGGCCAGCGTGCAGAAGGTGGCCAGCACAGCCGCTCCGACGAGACGCCTTGCGTTGTCGATCCGGCCGTTGATTCCGGTCGCGTTCATCGCCGCTCTCCTCCGTTCTCGAGTTCCGGGAACGCCGGGACGTTCTCCTCCCAACGGAACGCGAGCCGCGTCTCGCGCCCGTCCCGGCTCACCAGGGCGTAGGGCACGTCGGGCAGGCGATAGGCCCAGCGCCCGCCGGCGCCGCGCTCCGCCGCCCACGGCCCCGGCGAGAGCAGATGCGCGCGGCTTACCAGCAGAAGGTCGCCGTCAAGCCGCCAGGCGCGGTCGTCCGCACTGCCGCCGTCAATCGCGAGACGCTCCGCGCCCCGGGGCGCAATCCCGCCCAGAAGGTCCAGAAGCACCGCGTCCCCGGCGTGGAATCCCGCCCCGGTTGCGGAGCCCGGTACGGCGTTGGGGCCGGGAAGCCCCAGCCTGATCTCGACCCGGAAGTCCGCGTCCGCGCCGCCGCCCCGCAGGCTCGCCACCACCGGTTCAGGCAAACCGCGCAGCTTGACCACTGCATTGCCGTGCAGGGCGCGCGTCTGCGGGGCGAGATAGAAGAGATGCTCCGACCATCCCCCGGCCGCATCGTCCGCCCCGGCAGTTCCCGGCACGAAGCGGTCGTCGAGCAAGACCTCCTCGATCGGCCAGGGCGCGCCGGTGGCGTCGGTGAACGAGACAGCCGTCACGTAGCCCTTGCGCACCGCGATCGCGGGGATCGCGCCATCGCCGGGAGAGCCGATGCGAACCCGCCGGATGCGCCCTGCGGGCGGCGGGTCCGCCGCCACGGACGCCGCACCTTGCGTTTCCCGCAGCAGCCGGCCCAGCGCCTCGATCTGGTCCGCCGTGAACGGTATCGCCGCCCGGCCCTCGCGCGCGACCTCGTCGTCAGTCGCAGCGTGCTCCATCCACGGGGGATCGCCTTTTTGCAGGGGATTGCCCTGATACGGGGGATCACCCCGGTGGACCTCGCCGCCGCTGTCCCAACCGTCGTCCGCGGCGCCCGACGTGACGAATGCAGCGGCCAGCATCACGGATGCGGCAAGAGCGGCCCGTACGGTGCGTCTTCTCATTGCACCGGCCTCCTCTTGTCGGCGATCAGCTGCGCGATGCCGATGCCCGCAGGCCGCTCCGAAAGCGCCACCCGCATCACCAGCACACGCGCAAGAAGGTCCTGGCTGACGCTCCGCGCGCCTGCCGAGAAGGTCACCAGGAGCGGGAACTCGATGGCCCAGCCGAGACGCCCCTCGAACCAGCGTGTCTCCGTCACCACCGGCGCGCCCTGCGCCACCGCGGACGCCACCTGCAGGTTGTCCCTGAGGCGGTCCAGAAACAGGCTCTCCTCCAGTCCCGCCAGGAAGGACTCGTAGCCCTCGTCGGTGAAGCTCTCGCGCACCGCGGCCAGCCTGAGCCGCCAGTCGTGGTGGCCGAGGGTGAAGGCCTCGGTCACGGCCGATACCGTCCAGTTCCTGAGCGCCGCGTCCGACATGATGGGCTCGTCGAGCGGCGTCAGCGGCACGAGCCTTCCGTCGGGCGTGGCGGCGACGGTGATGTAAACGGTGGAGTGCAGCGCGATGTATCCGGCAAAGGCCGCGACGGTGAGCGCGTTGCAGAGCAGCAGCCATGCTGCAGCCCTGCGCCAGCCGTGGTGCTGGTCGCGGTGGAAGGCGAAGCGGTTTACCGCCTGCCTTATGGCGCGCGCGCGTTCACTCACGGCGGAGCGCCCCCAGCCAGGCATCGATATCGTCGATGTCGCCGACCTTGTGGCCGACGCGGCCGTCGCGCGCCCGCCACGCGATCAGCGGCACGGCGCCGGCACCCCACGCGTCGAAGAGGGCGTTGGTGCGTGCGATCCGCCGCCCGCCTTCCGGAACAGCCCGACCGGGGGCTCCCTCGAACCAGGCCAGGGCGGGATCGCGGGCGGAGGCGATGGCGGCGGCCTCGCGGGCGGAGGCGGCGCCCATCACGCCGACAGGCACGACATGGAGTTGCAGGCGCCCGTCGAGCGCCAGGCGCGCGAGGCGCGCCACGGCCGCGCGCGACCAGCGGCATCCGGGATCGGCAAACACGGCGACCAGAGGGCCGCCTCGACCGAGCGAAAAGCCGAACGCAGAGACCGACCGCTCGAACAGCGCTTCGACGCCCGGCAAGACCGGATCGTCGGGGTATGAATGTGCGAGCTGGGTCGCGCCGCCAGGCCTCACCTCGCCGCCGTACAATCCGGCATCTGTGGAATCCTCGCCCGCCGGGGCGACCGCAGATACCGGTCTCTCGGCAGCCGTCGCGATGCCGTCGCCATCCTCGCTGCGTGCAGCCTCGATCTGCCGGCCGGTGAGCAGCGTCCCGTCCGGCCCGTAGAGCAGGCCGGCGACCGCATGACCGTCCGGCGTCAGGTAGAGGCCGTAGCCGTCGCCATCCGGGAGTTCCACGAAGTGCCCGTCGAGTCCGCCTCGCTCGCCGAGGGCCAGGATGCGGGCGCCGCTTGAGCGGAGCGCCGTCACCATCGCCGGCTCCCGGGAACTGACCGCTCCCGGCCCTCCATCGGCGCTCGACGCCGCCGCCTCCTGCGTGGGCGCGCCATGCCAGGCGAGGGCCGGGAGCAGCAGAACCGCGAGCGTTGCGGCAAGAGCGTTTGCGGTCTTCATCGGCCGTCTCCCGCAGGATGCATTTCGCTCGATCCGTGCATGACCGCGAGCGTTCGCCCGTCCGGCCTCAGCTCGCCCGCCGGCGGGTGCGGCAGGTGGGACAGGGCGGAAAACAGGCCCATTGCCGCCTCATCGAAGGAGCCCTGGAAGGCGCGTCCCTCGTGCAGCCGGTAGCGGCGGTCCGTGAGGAACAGCACCTCTATGCCTGCGTGCGTTCCCCATCGCCCCAGGGCCTCGCGCAGCATCTCGCCGGCGCGCACCTGCCATAGGCCGGCGGACCCGCTCTTCTCCAGCGGCTCGGCATCGGCGTATCGGGGTGCTGCCATCCGAAGGGGTGTTTCCCTGCGGTGAGCGTCGATCTCGTCCGTATGCGTCGCGGCCTCCGCGGGTTCGCCGCCGGCCACGTCGCTCCTGCGAGCGTTCTTCTCCGTTGCCGCCTCATGGACGGCCGGTGCGTGGTCCTTCCCGCTCTCGGTCGGGGCAGCAGATTCGTGGGGCGGCACGTAGACGAAAGCCGCCCCTGCAGGGGAGCTCATGACCACGACCGTGACGGCCATCGCCATGGCGTTCAGCGAGACGCGCATCGACATCGCCGTCGAGACGAGCGCCGAGATGCCGGGCATCGAGATGCTCATCCGAAGTCGACGAAGCGCCGCACGCGCCTGGCGTGCAGCGCGGGGCGCTCGCCGGCGGAGCGTGCGCGCACCGCCCTGAGCGCCGCGTGAAGCCGGTAGCCCCTCGCTTCCGCGATCCGCAGCGCTGCCACCGCAAGCACGACCGCGGCCGTCGTCCACCACGCCGGCACGAACAGCCAGACCGTCAGCAGCACCAGCAGGCGCGCGTCCATGAAGTAAAAGCGCACCGGCCGCATCGTGTCCCGCCAGGGAGCCTGCCGCCCATCCATGTTTCGTTCTTTCCATCAGTACAAATCCTGCGATTGCTTGCGTCGGCGGCCGCCGATCGGCGACCCTGCCGCCGCAGCCGCCAGCCGGCGCCGGTCGGCTTCTGAGATCCGCCCGTCGCGAAACGCCCGCTCCGCGCTCGCCGCGAGATCGTTTCCGGTCTCCCGCACCGCTTCCGCGATCAGCGCCGACCAGCGCTCCAGCGGCGCTTCCATGAGCGTGGCCTTCAACGCGCCGTCGAAGTGCAGCCACTCGCGGATTGCGGTGCGTCCTCCTCTGGGGTTGGGCAGCAGCATCTGGGTCACGACCAGCGTCATCACGTCGATCAGCGCTGCGCCCCGCTCGTGCCGCTCGTCGGCCGGGAACTCCGCAAGGAGCCGCCGAATCGCGGCGGCCACACCCACCGTGTGGGCGGTGGCGAACACGGCGATCCCGAAGTCGGCGGCACGGATCACCGCCTCCACCGTCTCCCGGTCCCGTGCCTCGCCGACGATCACCGCCGCAGGCCGCCGCCTGAGGCTGGCCCTGAGGCCGTCGGCGAAGCTCGGGAAGTGGCGCGGCACCTCGGAGGACGACATCAGCGCCCCGTCGCCGGCGATGCCGTCGAATACGAACTCGATCGGCGCCTCGTAGGACTGCACCCGCCCTGCGCCGCTCTCCAGCAGACGCCTGGTGCCAGCCGCGAGCAGCGTGGACTTCCCCGAGCCCGGCACCCCGGTGACCAGGGTAAGGCCGCGGCAGAGGTCCCAGGCGCCGGCGATCTCCGGCTCGATGCCGAGCTCCTCCAGAGTGGGCGGACTGTCGGGCAGCACCCGCATGGTGATGTTGATGCCGAAGCGCTGGCCTGACAGCACCGGGGAGAGGTTGCAGCGGAAGCGGCGGTACTCCCGGGGGCCGGAAGCCACCGCATAGGAGCAGTCGATAGCTCGGCCCGAGCGCAGGATGCCTTCTGCGGTGCTACCACCCGAAGGGGTGCCTCCACCTGAAGGGGTGTTGCCATCCGAAGGGATGCTTCCATCCGAAGGGATGCCGTCGAAGATGCGCGCGCACAGCCTGGCCATGACGATGCTGTCCAGGCGGGCGCCGGTGGCGCGGTGCAGGACACCGTCGATCTCGATGAAGGCCGGCGCTCCGGTCTGGAAGGAGATATCGGAGGCGCCCAGGTCGGCGGCCCACAGCAGGAAGCAGTCGAGGCCAGCGGCCGGGAAGGCGTAGTCCGCGCCCGCCCAGCGGAGACTCATGGCGTGCCTCCACCCGAAGGGGTGTCTCCTTCCGGGAGCGGCCTCCACTCCCCGGGACGGAGCTCGAAGCGGGCCGGCGCGCCCAGGCGGGCGAGCGTCTCGCCGATCCGCACCAGCCGCCCGTGGCCGCTCACGGCAATGCGTTCGGTCTCCAGCGAGGGCGCCGAGACCATCCCGGCCAGCTTCGCCCGGCGCCACTGCACCAGTCCCTCGAACACCCGGTTGAGGCGATCGAGGTCCGCCGCGAAGATGTCGTCGGCGAGCGAGGCGCCGTGCTCCCAGCCCTCGCGCAGCCAGCGCCGCCAATGCGCGGTCTCCGCGTTGCTGCGGGGGAACAGGACCGCCGCCGGCGGCATTGCCTCGGGCCACTCGCGCACCAGGTAGTCGCGCCAGTGCGGAACGGCGCTCACGATCCGCTCGGGCTCGACGATCCTCAGGATGCGTTCCGCCCCCGCCGCCTGCCTCCCGGATCGGTCCAGCCGGAAGGCGCGGTCCGTTTGCGCCAGCACCGGCGGAATGACGTAAAACCCGTCCTTCTCCATCATCAGGCTGCGGAAGCGATAGATGGTGGAGAGTCTGTGGGCGTGCCGCTCCAGCATCCGGGCGATCTCCCAGCCCCGGCGCGCGAGCCCGGCGCGCGAGCCGAAGGCCAGCGCAGCAGCCCGCATCGCGGAGCCGCGCATCTCCGTGGAGAGCCCGCCATCGTCGTCCATCGCCTCGTCCGGCGGCTCGGCTTCCAGCAGAGCCTTCAGGTCCGGCGGCGGCCCGTCCGCGCCGAAAGCGATGTCGGCGCCGAGGCAGAGGAGGGCCAGCAGCAGCAGGGCAACACCCCGGTACATCCAGATGCGGGTCATGAGCCCTCCTTCTCCGGCGCCGAACCAGGGCGTTCCCCTGTTCCGGGGCGTTCCCCTGGACCAGGGCGATCCCCTGACCAGTCGAGGCGGACCGTGCGGTTGCCGGCATCCACCACGAGCGTTGCCGCGGCCCCGGCCTGAAGGCCGGCGTCCCGCAGGACTTCGATGAGAGGAACGTCTTGGGCCCTGACGGCGACCATCGCGGGACGCGCAGGCGGCGGCCCGGCCACGGCAAAGCGGTAGCCCACGTAGCGCGCGAGGGTCTCGGCCAGGGTCTCGACCGGGCCGACCCAGTCGAGCGTCACCGGGCGCCGAAGCTCCGGCGAAACGTTCGCGGGAACGCCCGCCGGGGCCGGCGAGGCCTCTGCGGCGCGTATCCGGGCGAGCACGGTCAGCGCGGCTTCCGCCCGCGATGCCGCCTCCGCCAGGCGCCTCTCCGCAGGATCCGGGCGCCGCTCCTCGCTCCCGGGGGCAGCCTCCGTGTTCGAGCCGAACCCCATGCCCAGCGGTGCACAGCCGCCTGCCAGGGCCGCAGCGAGGCAGAGCGCGGTGAGGACAGCGCGATAGCGCGGGCTCATTGCACTGTTCCCCTCATCGGAGGGTTCCCCTCATCGGAGGGCTCCCCTCATCGGTGCCCCCCTCATCGGAGGGCCTCCGCGTCGTGGATGACCAGGTGGCGGTTGGGCTCGTGAGCGAGCGCAACCAGTGAGCGGCGCGTGGCGGGTGCAGCCATGAGCATGTCGACGGCGTCCAGGAACGTGCCGCCGAAGGAGGCTCCGGCCCGCACGGCGTAGCGGCGCCCGGCCTTCCACACCACCGACCAGCCCGCGTCCGCGCCCCAGTCCTCCAGCACGTCCAGAAGGGTCTCGTGGCGCGCCGGATCGACGATCCAATCGGTCGCTGTGCTGCCGGCCCGGTCCCCGGTCTCCGGGGCTTCCTGCGGCGCGCGCTGCTCGACGTCCCGGTAGCGGTAGAAGGCGATGGCGCCGCCGGTCCATGTCCAGTCGTAGCCGCTGCGTGCCGCCACGAGGTTCAGCAGCCCCGGAAGGCGTCCCGTGAACGAGAGGCCCACACCGGGCGGTTCCGGGAGCCGCACCGCACCTCCTGCGACGCGTGCCGGCCTCTCCTCGACCTCGACGGGAACGCCGGCCACTGCGGCGATGCGTTCGGTCACCGTCGTGAAGGGGAGCGTCGCGGGCTCGTCGACGGCGACCTCCGATGCTGCCAATGAGGACGGCAGCGGCACGCGCAGCGGCGCAAGCTCGGTGGCGGCAAGCATGGCGGCTTGACCCGCCGCCGGCGCGTCCGGGCGGTGCGGTGCGGGCCACGGCACGGCGGTGCCTGCACCCGACGGGCTGTCGTGGAGTACCAGGGAGTTCCCCTGTACCGGGGAGTTCCCCTGTGCCTCGGGCTTCGGCTGCGGCAGCGGCACGGCCGTGCCGTCCGCCGCGAGCGCCCCGCCCGCGTTCACGAACACGAACACCGCCATGGCGCCGGCCACCATGCCGGGGCCGAGGGGGCAGTAGCCCCGGAGGAAGGAGCGGCCCCGGCGGCGCTGCAGCCAGGCGCGGTGCAGCAGGGAAAGGGCCGAGCCCGCCAACAACGCCCAGCCCAGCGAGAGAGGTCCGAGGACGAAGCCGAGGCCGCCCAGCATCATCGCGTCGCCGGGGAAGAGCGGCCAGCGCCGGCCGCGCAGCTGCGCGATCGCGATGGGGACGATGACGACCGCGACGCCGAGCGCGGCACCAAGCGCCGCGGTCCAGAGCGGACCTGTCTCGGCGGGTCCGAACAGGCGCCAGAGCAGCCCGGCGCCCACCAGAGCCAGGACCAATCGCGGGTCCACGATCGCGCGCCGGGCGTCAGTCACGGCCACGGCCGCCATTGCCGCCAGCACCAGCACGATCAGAACGAGATCAGTCGCGGTCATGGCTCTCCTCCGCGGTCGGGGATGGGTTGCCGAAGGTAGCCGGCAGCAGCGGGCACCACGCGCCAAGCGCAGGCTCGGCACAAAGCGCCGAAGCGAGGAACGCCGTCGCTTCGCCGCCCTCCGTTCGGCCCCTGTCCCAGGCGAGCCTGTTCCAGGCGAGCAGCGCTTCCTGCGCGTGCTTGAGTGCGGCCAGCGTCGCGATCTCCTCGCGCAGCGTCTCCATCGCGGTGAGCGCCCGCTGCTTGAGTTCCCCGGCGGAACTGGAGACCGTCACGGCGGCACGCTGCGCCGTAGCGGGGTGATCCCCTGTACCGGGGCGTTCTCCCGTGCCGTGTGTGCCGATGTCGGCATGCACGGCCGGCCCGCCCTCCCGGCTGGCGCCGGGAGGCGTCGACACTGCCTGCGCCATGGCGTCCACGACCCAGAGGCACGTAGCCAGGACGGCGATCGGCAGAAGGGAGTGTCCCGTCTTCATCGCTCCGTCTCCTCAGCACCCTGTGCAGCGTCCGACGGTGAGACGGCTGAAGCCCGCCTCCACCGCATCGGCGCGCACCGTGGCCCGCACCGCCCGTGCCGTGGCGCCGGCTGCGGACACGTCCGTCGCCGTCACCGTCCGGGCCGTCACGCTGCCGCTCTGCAGACTCGTGAGCGAGGCTCTGCCGGCCGCTACCGCGCCCCGCGCACCGATCGAGCCCGCCGTCACGGCGCCCTGCGCCGTCAGGCTCGCCGCCCGCAGCTCGTTTGTGATCGCGAGCGAGCCCGCCGATGCCGCACCCGTCACCCGTGCGCTCTGCGCCGTGACGCCGGCCGTCACCTCGGCCGTCCCGGAGACGGTCAGCGCGCGGCCCACCATCAGGTCGGCAATCACCGTGAGCTCGCCGCCGACCGTGAGGTCGCTCTCCAGCGCCAGCGTGCCCGCCTCCACGGCGTTCGCGCCCGTCAGGTCGTTGCCGCCGAGGTCCAGATCGGTCTCCATGCGGTTGGCGTCGGCGAAACCCGGCACCGGCACGCGATAGAGCTGGTCGCCGTAAACGGCTCGGTGATCGAGGCGCCTGAGCGTCGCCAGCGCACCCGCTTGCGGAGCTCCGGCGAAGGCGGCCTGGAAGGAGCGGAGGTCCGCGTCCACGGCCGGACCGGTCAGGCGTTGCGGAGTGTCCGGCAGCACCGCCCCCATCCTGGCGCTGCCGCCTGCCTCGAAGAGCGCCGATGCAGGCACGGCTGTGTCGCCCGCCGATACCGTCTGGGTTACCAGCAGGTCGATGGTGTCGCTTCCGGCCGAGAGCATGAGCACCCGGTAGCCCCGGCCCATGGCGCCTACGTCGGCGAAGCCCGCGGGAAGCACACCGGAGGTTCGAAGTGTGGCCAGCGAGAGTTCGGCAGACCCTCCGCCGAGAGCGGCCAACATCGCGGGGAAGCGGCCGCTGACGTGGCTCGCGGCAGCGTCCGAAAGCACGGTGAGCTGGCGCGCGGCGAGACGGGCGCGCTCGTCCAGCAGGCGATTCTCGAAAAACAGGGCGACGGCCAGCACCATTGCGCCCAGCAGACCCAGCGCCAGCAGCGACCCAAAGAGACTCAGTCCCCGACTGAGCCTCAGGCTCCGCCCCCGGCTCAGTCCGCGACGGAGACAAAGGCTCCGTCCCCTTGCTGCGCCCCGGCCCAGGCGGGAACTCGCGCTCCGCAAGAGGTCGCCGGGGAGAGTTGCCCGCATGCTCAACATCCGCCGCAGCTCCCGACGTTCAGGGTGCCGATGGAGGCATCGGGACCGTGCAGCCCGGTCGACGAGATCCGGCCGGCGCGCATGGTTCCGCTCGCCGTCAGCATCTCCCCCGCCAGCGACTGCGCCGACGATCGACCGGAGACGGAGGTCGTGCCGGCCACGGCCAGGGTATCTGCCGTCAGCGCCCCGGCGGCCGTGACCGACGCCGCTTCAAGACGGCCGCCCACGTCGGCCGAACCCGCCGACACCGGCCCCGCTACCGCACGCCCCACCAGTAGTTCGGCCGATACCGTGAGCGATGCTGCCGCGAGAGAGCCTGCCTCCAGTGAGCCCGCTTCGAGGCGCGCTGCGCTCGCATCGCCGGCTACGCTGCCGCTGCCTGTGACTTCGGCATCGCCCGAGACCGAGGCCGTGAACCCGTCCGCGTCCGCGATGCCCGTGACATCGTTCCCGCCGGCATTGAGCGCCGTCTCCATCCGGTTCAGGCCCGGCCGCCCGGGCTGCGCGCGCCGGTACAGAACCGCGTCCGCGTAGCGAAGCCCGGCATCCGCGGTGACGTAGAGCCCGTCCGGCGCAAGGCTCCTCCCGAGCGCGCCCTCGATGGCGGGCACGTGAGCGGCCATGACCGTGTCTGTGCTGCCGGCTTCCGCAAGCGCGGCAAGACCTGCGGCAATCGCGCCGCTCCGCAGTGTCGCAGCCGCCTCCGCGCGTGCCGGCTCCAGGACGCCGAAGGCCATCGCCACGGGAGGGAGTCCCGCCTGGCCGCGCCCGTCGTCCATGATTCCCACCGCAAAGGCGGCGTACCGGGGCGTTTCCCCGTCGCGGCTCGCCCGCTCGGGCAGACCCGGCGGCACGGCGCCGAAACCCCGCAGCTCGGCAGGCGTCAGCACGAAGGAGCGCTGGACCGAGAGGCGTGCAGCAAAATCCTGTTCCTGGCTCGCCCGGTGCGCCGCCAGCACCCACGCGCCGAACACCCGGCCCGCCTCGAAGGCCGACGCCATCTGCCGTGCCGCATGCTGGGCCGCGTAGTGC
>Ga0209543_1001878_pt1 | contig 17038 bp, 14 predicted proteins | sample MesohylFT_FD_187296 | JGI IMG/M metagenome (GOLD analysis project Ga0209543, IMG submission 187296) | Host-associated microbial community of the marine sponge Aplysina aerophoba from Gulf of Piran - sponge mesohyl, lysed by freeze-thaw... | ecosystem: Host-associated > Porifera > Sponge >...
GGGGGGGGGGGGAAGCGCTCTCGCCTTCAAGGTGAGCGTGCCCGCAGAGACGTACGTCCCTCCTGATGGGGCTACCGACCTTCGCGGGCGCGTTTCTGTCGCTGAATCTCAAAGTCGACGCTCTGTTCCCTAGTGAGTTCAAGAAGGGAGATTCAATCACAAGTACAACGATATTGGGGCGATACTGAAGAGAATTTCGATGATGAATGTCCGAATTCACAGGGCGACTCAGTACGGCTCGCGCGTCACGCGGTCCGCCGGCACGTGGCAAATGCGGCCCATCCGGTGGACGCCGGCCTGGGGATGGGTCCAGTGCAGTTCGTCGCCCTCCATCCAACGCTTGACGCGGATCCAGGGAATCCCGTAGCCGTCCATCTCCAGCACCCCGTCCCGGTAGCGGGTCCGGTTGCGAATGCGCATGCAGCGCGGATTCACGTCGTTGACGCCGCCCTTGAGCGTGCCGTCCGCGCGCATGTCGTGGATCACGCCGACAGACGTCACGACCACCCGGTCGCCGCACTGCTCCACCCGTTCGAGGTGGCCGCTGCTGTCATCCAGCCACAAACCGCGGAGGTCAGGCGCCCCGGGCGGCAACGGCTCGGTGCAGGCGGCCAGGACCGGCAGCGGCCACTCCGTATAGCCGGCGCATCCCGGTGTGTAGGAAACCGGGATCTCGTCGGCGGTAAGGCCCGACCCGTCGAGCACCGGCAGGTCGCAGTGGTCGACCTCGCCGCCGCCCCCGGTCAGCAAGCGCGCCTCCGTCGTATCGGGCGGCCGCGGAGCGGAGCGCAGGTACACCCTGGCAGCCGCGACCGCCGCTCCGGCCAGCGCGATGGCTGCCACGAGCGCGATCAGCCCGCGCCGCAGCAAGCGGCGACGCCGCAACCTGTTGCGGTGGACGGCCACCGCGTCCTACCCGGCCGCCGGCGTCTGTTCGATGAAGTCGGCGACGATCGTGGCCAGTTCGTGGCCGCGCCCCTCCTGGAGGAAGTGACCGCCGCCCTCGATCGTCCGGTGAGGCTGGCCCATGGCTCCGGGAATCCTCGACTCGAAGGGCTTCCGGGCGCCGCCCGTCACCGGATCGTTGTCCGAAAAGGCGCACAGAAAGGGCTTCGTCCACTGCGAGAACACCTTCCAGGCCTCGATCTGCGCCGGCACCGAGGGGTCGTTCGGCAGCATCGGCACCCGGCTTGGCATGGCCCGGGTTCCCGCCTTGTAGGACGGGTCGGGGAAGGGCGCATCGTAGGCCGCGACCTCCTCGGGCGTGAGCGATACGCCGTCGACGCTGGCCGCGAGCATGAGCCCGACCGGAATGTCCTCGGTCTCCCAGGTCCACTTCTGCCAGTAGGCGAACTTCACCGCAGGATCCGTTCCCATCTGCGAGATCTGCTGTTGCATCTCCATCATGGTCGGCGTCGGCGCCTCGGCCCGGAACGTCTCGATCTTCTTCACCATCTCCTCGGGCATCTGCAGCGGCAGGGGCAGGCCGGTGTTGGCCGCGACGATGCGGTCGAACCGCGCTGGATCGGCAGCGGCCATCCGCAGCCCGATCAGTCCTCCCCAGTCCTGACCGACCAGGGTCGCATGCTCGACGCCGTTGCTGCGCAACCAGGCGCTCAACCAGTCGACCTGGCGTTGGTAGGTGTAGTCATCGCGTTCGGTCGGTTTGTCGGACCGGCCGTAGCCGACGAGGTCAGGCGCCATCACCCGCATCCCCCGCTCCGCCAGCACCGGAATCATGCGCCGGTAGAGGAAGCTCCAGGTCGGCTGGCCGTGCATCAGGAGCACGATCGGGCCGTCCGCCGGCCCTGCCTCCACGTGATGGATCCGTAGACCCTCCCCTTCGCCGTCGCCTCTCGGCACGACCGTGTAGTGCGGCTCGTAGTCGAAGTCGGGCAGGTTGGCGAAGCGTTCGTCGGGAGTGCGAAGGACTTTCATGGCGATGGGGACTTCTCCGGCTTGAGGTGGGGAGCGGCGACCGCGCGAGCGCGTAGGATAACGGCCCTTCCGAGCAGAGGGGCCCTTTCGGCCCGGAGGAACGAAGGCCGATGAAGTTGCTGATAGCCAACCGCGGCGAGATCGCGGTACGCATCGCCCGAGCCGCCGCGGAACTCGACATCTCGACCGTGGCCGTGTACTCCGAGGACGACGACCAGTCCCTCCATGTCCGCAGGGCGGACGAAGCGGCGGCGCTCAACGGCTCCGGCCCCGCCGCCTACCTCGACGGCGAGCAACTGCTGCGGGCCGCCGCCGAGCACGAATGCGACGCGGTCCACCCGGGCTACGGCTTTCTGAGCGAGAACGCCGGCTTCGCCCGCGCCTGCCTCGACGCGGGCATCCGTTTCGTCGGCCCGACGCCCGAGGCCCTGGAGCTGTTCGGCGACAAGGCGCGGGCCCGGGCGCTCGCACAGGAGCAGGGCCTTCCGGTCGTGCCCGGGGTCTCCGAGCCGGTCACCCTGGACCAGGCCCGCTCGTTCATGGACGACCTGGCCCCAGGCTGCTCGATGCTGATCAAGGCCGTCGGGGGCGGCGGCGGCCGCGGCATGCGGATCGTGACCCACGAAGACGAACTCGAGGATGCGTACCGCCGGGCGGTTTCTGAAGCCGGCGCCGCATTCGACAACGATCGCGTCTTCGTCGAGGAGCTGCTGACAGCGGTCCGCCACGTGGAGGTCCAGATCGCCGGCGACGAGAGCGGAACCGTCGTCCACTTCGGCGATCGGGACTGCAGCTTCCAACGGCGCCACCAGAAGCTGATCGAGATCGCGCCCGCGCCCTGCCTGCCACCTTCGCTGCGCGACGCGATCCGTGATGCAGCGCTCGCCCTCGCTGCCGCAGCGGCCTATCGCAACCTCGGCACCTTCGAGTTCCTGGTCGAGACCGGCGACGGACAGGGTGCGGCGCCGCGGTTCTTCTTCATCGAAGCGAACGCGCGCCTGCAGGTCGAGCACACGGTGACCGAGGAGGTCTTCGGCGTCGACCTCGTCCATCTCCAGCTTGAACTGGCCCGGGGCCGCCTGCTGACCGAACTCGGTTTCACGCCGCAAAACGGCACGGAGCCGCGCGGCACCGCGGTCCAGGCCCGAGTCAACATGGAGAAGATGGCGGCCGGCGGCGCCGTCTTGCCGACGGGCGGCCTCCTGACCGCCTTCGAGCCCCCCAGCGGACCCGGACTGCGCACCGACACCTTCGGCTACACCGGCTACCAGACGAATCCCCGATTCGACTCCCTGCTGGCCAAGGTCGTGGGCCGCGTGCCGCAGGCGGACCATGGCGCCGCCCTGGCCCGAACCGCCCGCGCGCTCGGCGACTTTCGGATCGAGGGCATCGAAACGAACGCTTCCTTCCTGCGCGCTCTTCTCGTGCGGGACGAGGCCGGGACGTGGCACGTCCACACCCGCTTCGTTGACGAGCGCCTGGCCGAACTCGTCGAGGCCGCGGCCGCGTTCGGGGACCCCACCCCCCAGGGCGGTGCCGCGGGCCCGGAGCGCGGCCTGGCGGGCGTCAAGGTCGATGCCGTCGACCCGCTCGCCGTACTGGATCACGGCAAATCGGACGGGCCGGCGGTCAGCGTGCCGGCCGCGGCGCCCCCTCCGGTCGACCAGGCGCCGGTCCCGGACGGACTCACCGCCGTGCGCGCCCCGATGCAGGGCACCGTCCTCAGTCACGAGGCGGAAGCCGGCCAGGAGGTCGCTCCCGGACAGATCCTCTTCATCATGGAAGCGATGAAGATGGAGCACGAGATCCGCACGGAGGTGGGTGGCGTGCTCCGCGACCTCCGAGCCGCCGTCGGCGACGCGGTCTGGGAAGGCCACGTCCTGGCGTTGATCGAGGAGCGGGACATCGAGGTCTCGGGCGACGAGCAGGAGGCCGAAGTCGACCTCGACGCGGTGCGAGCCGACCTCGCCGAGGTGCTCGAGCGCCACCGGGTGACGCTCGACGAGGCCCGGCCCGACGCGGTCAGGAAGCGGCGCAACACGAAACAGCGGACGGCCCGCGAGAACATCGACCAGTTGTGCGACGAGGGCAGCTTCGTGGAGCACGGTCAGCTCGTGCTGACTCCGGGCACCGGCCTCGCGAAGGAAGAGGTCATCCGCAAGTTCCCGACCGACGGGATGGTGACCGGGGTCGGTTCGATCAACGGCGATTTCTTCCCTGACGATCGCAACCGCTGCGTCGTGATGGCCTACGACTACACCGTGCTCGCCGGCACCCAGGGCGCGCTCAACCATCCAAAGACCGACCGCATGGTCGAGCTGGCCCACCGCTGGAAGCGGCCGGTCGTCCTGTTCGCCGAAGGCGGCGGCGGCCGCGCCGGCACCGGCGGCAAGCGGAAGGGCGGCGCGTCGACGACCAAGGCCGGCCAGGGCCGCAGCGACGAGACCTACCGACCCCTCGACACGCCCACCTTCACCTCCTTCGCGCGCCTGAGCGGCCTCGTGCCGATCGTCGGCATCACTTCACGTTTCTGCTTCGCAGGGAACGCGGCGTTGCTTGGCTGCTGCGACGTGATCATCGCAACCGCCGACTCGAGCATCGGCATGGGCGGCCCGGCGCTGATCGAGGGCGGCGGCCTGGGCGTGTTCCGGCCGGAGGAAGTCGGTCCGATGGACGTGCAGGTGCCGAACGGCGTCGTCGACATCGCGGTCGAGGACGAGATCGCGGCGGTTTCCGCAGCGCAGCGGTACCTGTCGTACTTCCAGGGCCGGGTCGACGACTGGGACTGCCCCGACCAGCGACTCCTGCGCCGGATCGTGCCCGAGAACCGCCTGCGCGTGTACGACATCCGGGAAGTGATCCACACGTTGGCCGACACCGGCAGCGTGCTCGAACTGCGGCCCGAATTCGGCCTCGGCATGGTGACCGCTCTGGTCCGGATCGAAGGGCGGCCGGTGGGCATTCTCGCGAACAACCCGGAGTTCCTCTCCGGCGCTATCGACAGCGACGGCTCCGACAAGGGCGCCCGCTTCCTCCAGCTCTGCGACGCCTTCGACATTCCCGTCCTCGTGCTCTGCGACACGCCCGGCATGATGGTGGGCCCCGAGATCGAGCGCACCGCCCTGGTCCGCCACTGCTGCCGCCTGTTCGTCGTCGGCGCCAACATCTCCGTGCCCAGCCTGACGATCGTGCTGCGCAAGGCCTACGGACTCGGCGCCCAGGCGATGGCCGGCGGCGACCTGAAGGAGCCCTTCTTCACCGTCGCCTGGCCGACCGCGGAGTTCGGCGGCATGGGCCTCGAAGGCCAGGTCAAGCTCGGCTTCCGCAACGAGCTCGCGGCCATCGAAGATCCCGAAGAGCGGCGCGCCCGCTACGAGGAGCTTGTCGCGGCGGCCTACGAGCGCGGCAGCGCCCTCACAGCCGGCGCATCGTTCGCGGTCGACGACGTGATCGATCCCGCTGACTCCCGCCGCTGGATCGCCCGCACCCTCGACTCCGTCCCGCCGCCTCCGGCCCGCGAGGGCAAGAAGCGCCGCAACATCGACACCTGGTAGGGACGACTACTCGCCGCCGCCCGCCGGCTCGATCACGCCGTACATCAATCCGCCGTACGGCCCGTGATCCCACGTCCCGGCGTAGCGCTCGTCGTAGAACAGAACCCGCGCTCCGAATTGTTCGCCCAGCCCCGGAATCGCGAAGTCCGTGATGCTGACCATCGGGGTATCCCCGGCCCAAACGATCGGCACGACGACCGGCAGGGTCACATCGACCGTCATGTAGACGACCCGGACGTCGAAACGCCAGCGGTCGCCCTCCCCTTCGAGCTTCGAGACACTCGCGATCTCGTAGCGCTCAGGGTTCTTGTCTCGGCTGACGCCTTCGACCTCTTCGAGCCCTTCGATGTTCCCGATTGTGAAATGGCCGACCAGGTCGACGCTCTGCATCCGTTCGGCGAACGCCCGCTCGCGCTCCGAGAGTTCTTCGATCGGAACCGTCCGTCCGACACCAGTCACGCCGGCGATCCAGCCGACGCCGTAGCCGAGGCCCAGCAGAACGAGACCGGCTACAACGGCGACGATCCAGAGTGTTGTCTTCTTCATGGTGCGCGAGAAGGTAGCCTCCACCGGCTCCGGCGTCAACCGGCGGCTACAATCCTCCGGCCCGATGTCACGTCTATCCGCCGCCGGCCTGCCGCTCGCTGTTGCTCTGCTCGCTGGCGCGGCAAGCGCCCAGCAACCCGGCAGACCCTGGTCCGACATGGACTACGGGCCGTTCAAGGCGCACTCCTACATCGTCGAGGACGGCAACAACGCGAACAAGGGCATCGGCATCCGCGTCGACGAGGGCCCCGGCGGCGTCGCCAAGGGGTCGGAGTTCCTGCTCTTCGACACGGACACCCTGCGCTGGGCCGCGGGCTGGACCGGGCCCGGCTTCATGGACTGGAACTCGATCAACTACAACGGCAGGCACGTCGTCGACCCGGCGATCGTGGGCGACTTCGTGTTCACGAATCCGGACGCACCGGGCTGGTCCCGGGCCGGCGACGACTTCCGGGACACGCGCATCGTCGGCCGCGGCGGGCGCCGCTTCGGCCCCCAGGACGGCGCCGTGGCCCGCTGGCTCGGCCACTATCTGCACGGCTCCCAGGTCGTGTTGCATTACCGGGTCGGCCACACGGAGGTCCTGGAGCTCGGCGCGTCGGAAGGCGGCGGGCTGTTCAGCCGCACCCTGAACATCGGGCCTAGAAGCAGGGATCTCCTGGTCCAGGTCGCGCACCAGAAGGACGGACGGGCCTGGATCGACGGCGATGCCGCAGGCTTCCGGGAGCCACGCCCGGACGGTCCGGCCAGAGGCGAACAGAGCGGCCCCACCGTCGCCGCCCTGGTCGGAGCGCCGGCAGCCGTTCAGTGGGTCGAGGGCGACGGCGACGACCTTCGCCTGCGCGTTCCGGCCGGCGACGAACCCGTCCGGTTCAAGATCGTGATCGGCCGCCGCGGCCGGTCGACCGCCGGTTTCCTGGCCAGGGCGGCAGGAGTTGACCCGGCAATCGATCTCGAACCACTGACCGGCGGCGGCCCCGCGCGCTGGACCGAGACCCTGACGACCGAAAGCCGCATTCTCGGCCGCCCCGGCGGCCCCTTCGAGCTCGAGGCGATCACCACGCCGCTCGACAACCCCTATCGCTCCTGGATGCGCCTGGGCGGCTTCGACTTCCTGGACGGCGGCCGCAGCGCGGTCGTCGCCACCTGGATGGGCGACGTCTGGATCGTCGACGGGCTGGGCGGCGACGAGATCGGCGAGATCACCTGGAGACGCTTCGCGACCGGGCTCTACGAGCCGCTTGGCGTGAACACGCGGGGCGGCGAGATCTTCATCACGTCCCGCGACCAGATCACCCGCCTCCACGACCTTAACGGAGACGGTGAGGCAGACCACTACGAGGCCTTCAACCACGACGCCCAGGCGTCGGCGCACTTCCACGAGTTCGCGGTGGGCCTGGAGGCGGACGCCGAAGGCAACTTCTACTACGCCAAGGGCACCGGACACGACTTCGACGCCCGCGTGCCCCAGCACGGGACGATCCTCAAGGTCGCCGCCGACGGCGCCTCAACGGAGATCGTCGCCAACGGTTTCCGGGCGCCGAACGGCCTCGTGGTCAACGCGGACGGCAGCGTGATCGTGACCGACCAGGAGGGTCACTGGACGCCGGAGAACCGGATCAACTGGGTCGAGCCGGGAACCTTCCACGGCTACATGCGGGCCTGGCGCGAGCCCGACCGGGACCCGGACGACTTCGTCCAGCCGATCACCTGGATTCACCACGACGTGGACCGCTCTCCATCGGCGCCGGTGTGGGTACGCAGCGTTCGCTGGGGCGAACTGGACGGGGCGCTGATCTACCTGTCCTACGGCAACGGCAAGATGTTCTCGGTGCTCTTCGACCAGGCCTTTCCGCGAGCCTCCCCGGCCGGCGACGGTCCTCCGCGCCAGGCCGCCGTGGTCGAACTGCCCGTCGCGGCCGCGCCCACCGGGCTGGTCCGCGGTCGCTTCAACCCCGCCGACGACCACCTCTACGTCTGCGGACTGTTCGCCTGGGCGGGCGACCGGACCCAGGCCGGCGGCTTCTACCGCGTCCGGCGCATGGACCAGCCGCTGCGCATTCCGGTGGCCTACGAAACCGCGACCGACGGCATCGTGGTGCGCTTCAGCACGGAACTCGATCCGGATGCCGCCGCGGATCCCGGCAACTACTCGATGCGAGTCTGGCAGTACCTGCGCCAGGCCAGCTACGGCTCCGAGGATTACCGGGTGCTCGGCGAGGGAGTAGGCAAGGACGCGCTGGAGATTCCGTCCGCCACCCTCTCCGCCGACGGTCGCTCGGTCTTCGTCGAGATTCCGGACATCCTCCCGGTGCAGCAATACCACCTGGAGATGAACCTCCGAAGCGCGGACGGCACAAGAATGCGCGAGTTCATCCACGGCACAATCCACGACCTGGGATCCCGCACCGGCGCCGAGGTCCTCGCAGGCTCCAACTGAACCCGGCGGCGAGGTCGTCTTGCGCATTCGCTGGCAGGCACTCTGCGCCACAGCAACCCTCGTCTCACTGGCCTCGGCAAGCGCGGCGACAGCACAAACTGAGTCAGCGGACGCGACAGCGGTCTTCGACCAAGCCGGCCTGACGCTCGCCCTCAGTTCGTCCGACAACGCGACCGACGCCCGGGTCGCACGCCTGGCCGCCCTCTACGTTCCCGAAGGCCAGACCGCAAGCCCCTTCCTCGATGCCGGCCCGTTCGAGGCCACCTTCCGGGGCGCGATCGAACTCGACCTGAACGACTGGTACCGGTTCAGCGTGCGCGGCTCGGGGACCGTGCAGTTGAGCATCGGCGGCGAAGTCGTCATCGCGCGGCAAGAGCTTCCCGCCGCAGACGCTCCCCTGTCCACGAACGGCGAGGTGCGCCTGAACAAGGGCCTCAATCCGATCGAACTCGTCTACCACAGCCCGACGGCCGGCGACGCCTCCCTCCGCGTGACCTGGGCCAACGACTACCTGCCGGAGGAACCCCTGCCGCCGGAACGGCTTCGGCGTGCCGACTCGCCGGCGCTCCACCGGGGCCTGGCACGGCGAACTGCCCGAGACCTCGTCGCCAACGCAATGTGCGTCCGTTGCCACGCCGCCGCGAACGGACCGTCGGACGGCATGCCCGAACTCCAGGCGACAGGACCCGATCTCGACGGCATCGGCTCCCGTCTCCGACCGCAGTGGATCGAACACTGGCTGCTCGACCCGAAGGCGCTCCGGCCACAAGCCCGGATGCCGCGAGTGCTCTCGACGAATGCCGCGGAGGCCCGCCAACAGGCCGCGGACCTCGCCGCGTTCCTCCTGGCTTCAGACGCGACCGCCGCGACCCCTCGCGGCACTTCAGCACCAACGGCGGGCACGGTAGCGGAGGGCCGAAGCCTGTACGCCGAGATCGGCTGCACGGCCTGCCACGGAGGTCCAACCGCCCACGTCCTTCGACTCGCGGACCAATGGCAACCGCCCGCTCTGGCGGCCTACCTGCTCGACCCGACCAGGTTTGATCCATGGAGCCGGATGCCGCGAACGGAACTCGAAGCCGACGAGGCCGCCTCCGTAGCTGCCTACCTGTTGGCGGCGACTCCCGAGAACGGTGAAGCATCGCCGGTTCGACGTGATTCCCCAGGCGATGCGGAGCGCGGCCGGCGCCTGGCCGATGAATTCCGTTGCCGCAGTTGCCACTCACTGCCGGGTGGAGACCCGCCACCGCCCGCGCCCCCCGTCGACGGGCTTGCCGGCCGCACCTCGACCTGGACAACCGGCGGCGACACGACCTCAAACCACCCGCGGTACGACCTGGAGCCAACGCAAGTCGTGGCAATTGAGCGGTTCCTGACCGAAGACGTCACATCCCTCGCACGAGCCGTACACGCCGAGTACGCAGAGCGCCGGATCCGCTCGGACGGATGCCTCTCCTGCCACAGCCGAGACGGCGTCGCGGCCATCTGGTCGCCACCTTCAAAGCAGAAGCTGCGGACCGCGTCCGAAGACGCCGATCAGAGCGACTTCGCTTCCGTCACCGACGACGAAACCGGCCCCGACCTGCTGCCGCCGGACCTGACCTGGACCGGCGAGAAGCTCCGCAGCGATTGGCTGGCCGATTTTCTGTCCGGGCGCACCGCGGACCGTCCGCGGCCACATTTGCGTGTTCGAATGCCCGCTTTCGCCGCCCGCGCCGACCTCCTCGCTGCCGGGCTGCATCACCAGCACGGCTTGCCCGCCGCACCGGTCGACGTCCAGCCAATCGACCCCAAGCTGGCCGCCATCGGACGCGACCTGATCCGAGGCGACCGTCTCGGTTGCCACTCCTGTCACGCCCTGGGCGAAGATCCCGCGCTGGGCGGCGAGGGCTCTGAAGAGACGATCAACTTCGACCTCGTCCGCCGCCGGCTGCGACGTCCCTACTTTGACTGGTTCCTGCGCGACCCCCAGCGCATCCAGCCGGGCAGCAAAATGCCCCAATTTGTCGACGAGGACGGCTACACCGCGCTCTACGACATCTTCGATGGCGAGTCCGAACGTCAGTTCGAGGCGATCTGGCACTTCCTGGGCACCCTCGAGTGACGGTCGCAAGGTGGACGACGTTGTCCTCGCCGCCGCCCTGTGGCTCACCGATCGGCACCTTGCCGTCCTGACTCGATGCTGAAAGCGATCACAGCATGCACTATGGTCCGTCCACGCCATGCCTGAGAGAGCAGACAAGGCCGCAGCCCTGCAGAAGATCACCGTCCACGTGCCGACTGTGCTCCTCAAACGCGCCCGGAAGGCGAGCGGTTCCGGAATCACGGAGACGGTCCGCCAAGGCCTTCATCTCGTCGCCGCGCGCGACGCCTCCAGGAAACTCCACGCGCTTCGCGGCCACGTCCGTTTCGATCTCGATCTGAAACGCCTCCGTGAAGACTAAGGCTGCAGCGCACGGCGGTTTGATGCTCACGCCCGCGTAGCGCTACCCTGCCGGCATGAAGCAAGGCCTCGTTCTCGCACTCGCGCTCGTCCTGCCTGCAGCCGTCGCCGCGCAGGAGGCTGGCCCCGCCTTCGAATCGCCTTCGACGGTCGCGGAGAACCTGCGCCAGCACCGCGCCTTGCCCGATCCCGCGGACGAGGTCTGGTGGGCCGAGACCGGCGAGGCGATGGCCTGGCGCAACCGGAACCTCCACCAGGTCGTGCCGACGGTGAACGTCTACCGGGCAGGACCGGTCAGCGAACTCCGGTCGCGGCCGGAGCCTGCGATCGCGGACTACCCGGTCACGACACCGGCAGGCGAGGCGACCTTCGACGCCTACCTCCACGGCGAACACTCGACGACGATGGGCATCGTCATCCTCCACCAGGGCGATGTCGTCTTCGAGCGCTACCCCCGCATGCAGCCGTACGAGAAGCCGATCTGGTGGTCGGTCACGAAGGTTCTTCCCGCTACGCTCGTCGCCATCCTCGAGGACCGCGGTCTTGTCGACACGGCTCAGCCGGTCGACCGTTACGTGCCGGCGCTCAAGGGTTCGGACTTCGAGGGCACAACGGTCCGCAATGCGCTCGACATGGCCTCGGGCGTCGACTGCCCCGACGGCGACTACTCCGACCGCTCCACCTGCTACTACCAGTTCGAAGCCTCCCTGGGCGACGGCGTGCGGAGCGCGAAGACGCCCGACGACCCGTACACGATGCTCTCGAACCTGAACGTGGGGCGCTGGGCCGAGCAGGGCAAGGGCTTCGACTACAGCGGCACGAACACCTTCGTCGTCGGCTGGCTGGTCGAGGAGGTCGCCGGGATGCCGTTCCAGGACGCGCTGAGCCGCGAGGTCTGGACCCGGATCGGCGCCGAGGCGGACGCCTCGATCTACGCCGGGCGCTACGGGATCCCGTTGACGTCGGGCGGCATGCTGGCGCGGCCCAGGGACATGGCGCGGTTCGGACTCCTCTTCACGCCCAGCTACAAGAAGGTCTCGACGCAGCGGATCGTGCCCGAAGAGCACGTCAAGACCCTGCTCCACGGCGGGCGCCCGGAACTGCTCGAGAACGCCCGCTACGGCGGCCGGCCGCCTGGCGTCAAGCACAACGTCTACCAGTGGGACCTCGTGTTCGAGAACCACGACATCTACAAGGGCGGCTGGGCCGGCCAGGGCCTGCTCGTCAATCCGGACCGGGATGTCGTCGCCGTCTGGGTCGGCTACACGGCGGCCGACTCGGACCCCGACACGTATCCCCTGCTGCCCCGGGTGCGCGCGGTGCTCGACGGCGTGTTCGGCGACCGGTAGCTTGCACGGAACAGGCGTGTTTCCTGTGCCTCAGCGCGGCGCGGACGCCGCGACTTGATACTACGCGCGTACCAGCCGATTCCCCCTGCTCCTGGCCCTTCCCCGCCGGCCGACACCGGATGTCCGGCTCATCGGCATCCGCCGCCGGCGCATATGGGCCTGACGCTTGACACGTCGCCGGGCCGTGGCGAATGACTGGTTGATGGCGATCGGGAGCGCGCCCACGGTCGACCTGTGGACGACCACGTCCGGCCCCGGCAGCGCGACCTTCACGACGACGTCGAACGACAGTCCGTTGCGCCGGTTCCGGGCCGGGCCGGTGATGGCCACCTCACAGTCGACGATCCGCGAGTTGAAGCGCTCGAGGCCCTGAGCCTCGAACTCGATCGCGCGTTTCAGGTCCTCATTCAGTTGGATGCCCTGAGTGCGGATCCTGACGGGAAAACTCGGATTCGATCTCACCTTCGTTTGCCTCCTCCTGGTTGTTCCCCGGGTGGTCCGGCAACGAGATCCAGCCGCTCTTCGCGGCTTCCCGCCCGATGCGGGGCTCGTCCAGCCACCCTCATCGATACCTCACCATCGTACAACGCGCCGGCAGCGCCGGGATCCCGGCCCGGTACTCCGCTGCTACCAGCTCCGCTCCATCCCGACGGTGCCCCGCAGATAGACGTCGATCAACCGCGGCAGGGCGTCCACGTCGTACCCGCCTTCCAGAACGGAGACCAGCCGACCCTCGCAGACGTCTTCGGCCAGATCGGCCAGGTCGACGCCGAACCGATGGAAGGCTTCCTCCGTCAACTCCATGCCGGCGAGCGGGTCGTTCCGCCAGGCATCGAAGCCGGCCGAGACAAGCAGCACGTCGGGGCGGAAGGACCGCACCGCGGGCAGCAGCAGGTCATCCATGACCTCGCGGTAGACATCGTCGCCACTGCCCGCCGGCAGCGGAGCGTTGATCGTCGTCCCCTCGCCATCGCCGATGCCCCGCTCGTCGGCGGCGCCGGTGCCGGGATAGAACGGGTACTGGTGAACGCTCAGGTAGGCGACGTCGGCCCGGTGGTCGAACAGGTGCTGGGTGCCGTTGCCGTGGTGGACGTCGAAGTCGAGGACCGCGACACGCTCCACGCCGTGCACCTCGATCAGGCCCTGCGCCAGGATCGCGATCTGGTTCAGGTAGCAGAAGCCCATCGCCCGATCGCGTTCGCAGTGGTGCCCGGGCGGCCGGGTGACGCTCATCGCCCGGTGGCCGGCCCCCAGCATCGCGTGGTCGCCCGCCGCGAGCGCGGCTTCGACCGCGGCCCAGACGGCGTCCGCCGTCCCCGGCGACAGTGGGTTGTCGTTCGTGTCGAGCATCGGGGTCGGTCGTAGCGGAAAGTCGCCCTTCGCCGCCGACGCCGCGACTTCGGCCACCGCCGCCTCCATCCGCTCGATGTACTCCGGATCGTGGACCAGGGCCGCCAGCCGGCGGGCCAGGCCCGCCATTCCGCCCGGCGGCCCGTCCGAACCGGCCTCTACCAGGTCCCAGTCCCGCTCACGCAGGGTTGGCAATACCGACTGCAGCCGCTCCGGCCGCTCCGGGAACCCCCTCGGCACCGTGTGAACCTCGCAACGCGGGTCCCAGAAGACAGTCATCGGTGAGTTCATCAGCCTCCCCACGCACGTTGCGAACCTCGGTCCACAATCTCGCTCGCCATGTGGCAGTCCGCGATCAGAATCGGATAATGTACATGTCGATGAACATGAACAGTCACCTCATCACCGAACAGTACTCCATCGCCAACGCCCGTCGGAACCTTCCCAGCCTGGTCCGGAGCGCGCAGGACGGAACCGCCGTAGAACTCACCCGCCACGGCAAGCCCGTCGCCGTCCTGATCGGACGCCGGGAATTCGACCAACTGACCTCGGGCCGCCGCTCCTTTACCGAGGCCTGGAACGCCTTCACGGAAAGCGTGGATCTTGCCGAGCTGGCCCTCGACCCCGACGACCTGCTGAAGGACGTCCGCGATGACAGTCCCGGACGCGACGTCCGGCTGTGAGCACGGCCAGGTTCCTTCTCGACACGAACACGGTGTCGGAACCTCTGCGGCCGCAGCCCAACCCGAACGTCGTCGAGCGGCTGCGCGAACACGGGGCAGAGGTCGCCATCCCGGCGCCCGTCTGGCACGAACTCCGGTTCGGGGGTTCCCGCCTCCCAGCGTCGCGCCGCCGGGACGCCTTCGAGCGCTACCTTGACGAAGTCGTGCGCTTCAGCATGCCGGTTTTGAACTACGGCAGGAGGGCGGCGGACTGGCACGCTCGTGAGCGAGCCCGGTTGGTCGCATCAGGCCAAACGCCCCCCTTCGTGGACGGCCAGATCGCGGCCATCGCGCACGTCCACGGCTTGGTGCTGGTGACCTCGAACACGAGAGACTTCCTGGCGTTCGAAGGTCTCCAGATCGAGAACTGGCTGCAAGAATGAACGTACAGTTACGAACCGCCGCAGCCCCGACTGAACTCAACCAGGCAATGAACACCCGAACCGCAGCCTCCTCGATTCGCCGCATCCTCGTTCCGGCCGTGCTGATCGCAGCGGCCGCCGTTCCGGTCGCCTCCTCCGACAACTGGCCGTCGTTCCGCGGCAACGACGCGGACGGCAACGGCAACGGGACGCCGCCCGCCACCTGGAACGTGGAAACCGGCGAGAACGTCCTCTTCCGCGTCGCCGTTCCCGGACTCGGCCATTCGAGCCCGGTGATCTGGGGCGACCGTCTGTTTCTGACCTCGGCCGTGCCCGACCGCGGCGAGGCGTCCCTCAAGGTCGGCCTCTACGGCGACGGCACGCCGGTCGCCGGCGAGCCGCCCCAGCGCTTCCAGGTGCTGGCGTTCGACAAGCGGACCGGCGAACTCCTCTGGCAGCGCACCGCGTTCCACGGCGTCCCCGCGATCAAGCGCCACACGAAGGCGTCGCACACGAACTCGACGCCCGCGACCGACGGCAACGTCCTCGTCGCCTTCTTCGGCTCCGAGGGGCTGCACGCCTACGACCTGGACGGCGCCCCCCTGTGGAACCGTCAGTTCGGCGTGCTCGACTCGGGGCCCTACGACTTCCCCACCTACGAGTGGGGTTTCGCCAGCTCGCCGGTCGTCCACGACGGCCGGGTCATCATCCAGGTCGACATCCTGAGCGACTCCTTCGTCTCCGTCCTGGACGCCGCGACCGGCGAGGACATCTGGCGCACGCCCCGCGAAGAGGTCGCCACCTGGAGCACGCCCGCCGTCTTCCCGCGCGACGGCGTGGGCCGACAGGTCGTTCTGAACGGCTACCGCCACATCGGCGGCTACGACTTCGACACGGGCGAGGAACTCTGGCGGATCGAGGGAGGCGGCGACATTCCCGTGCCGACTCCGATCCGGGCAGGCAACGACGGCCCGATCCTGATCACGAACGCCCATGGCCGGCTGAAGCCGATCTACGCGATCGATCCGGACGCCGAGGGCAAGCTCGACCCCGGCCACAGCGCCGTGGCCTGGTTCCACGAGCGGCTCGGGAACTACATGCAAACCCCGATCGTCGTCGGCGACCTCGCCTACTTCTGCTACGACAACGGCGTCGTCACCGTCGTCGACTGGACGACCGGCGAACGCCTGACTCAGAAGCGACCGGGCCGCGGCGCCTCCGGCTTCAGCGCCTCGGCAGTCGCCGCCGGCGGCCGCATCTACTTCAACAGCGAGGACGGCGACGTCTACGTGATCGAGCCGGGTCCGGACCTGAACGAGATCGCCGTCAACGAACTGGGCGAGACCCTGATGGCGACGCCGGCCATCTCGGACGGCGTCATCTACTTCCGGGCACGGCGCCACCTGATCGCGGCTGGCGAAGGCTCCTAACGCCCACCGGGCGTTCGATCAGTTCGTTCAGGCCTTGCGCTGCAGAACGGCGCTGAAGCTGTCCCGATGCTGGTGGGCGACGTAGAGCCCCAGGACCACCGCCGCAATGCCTATGGCCACGCCCTCGGGCGCAAGGAAGATGTGGAAGAGCAGGATGTTCAAGACCACCGGCGCCAGCCCGACGAGCGCGAGCGGCACGAAGATTCCGAGGATCAGCAGCACGCCGCAGACGATCTCCGTCACCTTGATCACCGGCCAAAGGTAGCCGGTGTCCATGATCGCGCCCATGAAGGCACCCGCCTCTTCACCCATCTCCGGTTGCGGGCCCAGCTCGAACAGGCCTACGACGCCGAAGACTGCAAAGATGAGTCCCAGCAGCACGCGAGCGAGCATTGGAAGATGCTTCATCGTCTACCTCCCCTGTCTTGTGTGGTTGCGCGTCACACCAGCGTAGCGTTCGGACCCGAGCGGTGAGGAAAACAACAGCGACCAAGAGCGAGATTCTCTGGCGACCATCGGCAGCTCAGGTCGGCGCCTGCAACCTGACGCGCTACCTGCGTTGGCTCGAGTCCGAACGCGGCCTGCGGTTCTCCGACTACGGCGATCTCTGGCAGTGGTCGGTAACCGACCTTGAAGCCTTCTGGAGTTCGATCGCCGACTACTTCGACGTCCGGTTCCATGCAGCGCCGGAGCGAGTGCTGGCCGACCGCGCGATGCCCGGTGCATATTGGTTCCCCGGCGCCGAACTGAACTACGCGGAGCACGCGCTCGCCCGGGGCGGCCCCGAACCGGCACTCATCTGCCGCGGCGAGACGGGAGTGCGGCGCGAGTTCAGCCGCCACGACCTGCACCGTGAAGTCGGTGCCGCAAGGGCCGGTCTGCGTCGGCTCGGCGTCGGCCGGGG
>Ga0209543_1001879_pt1 | contig 17032 bp, 16 predicted proteins | sample MesohylFT_FD_187296 | JGI IMG/M metagenome (GOLD analysis project Ga0209543, IMG submission 187296) | Host-associated microbial community of the marine sponge Aplysina aerophoba from Gulf of Piran - sponge mesohyl, lysed by freeze-thaw... | ecosystem: Host-associated > Porifera > Sponge >...
GACGATCCGCTCCTTGTACTCGGGCGGATACCGCCCTCGTCTTCTTCCCGCCATGACTCACCTCCTTGGTTGGACCCAATGGAAAGGTGTCCGTCATTGCGGGGCAACTCCAGGTGGCTCTACCGTGATACTGAGTGGATGGCCAATCCCCGGCGTCGTTTTGTGGCCTTCGCAAGCCACATGGTGATGCCCGATTTGGGTAAATTCGAGTCTTGTTTGGATGCGCTCGATCCGGTTGCTGCGATAGAGCGGGACATTGCAGCAGCTATGGAACTCGAAGTGGAGGGGATCCCAGCTATTCTTGTCAACGATGTTCTGCTCGGGTCATTCCCTGATTCGTTGAAGATAACGGCACTCGTTGAAGCTGTTCTGGGAGCGGACCAGGGGCCATCACACCAATGCTGACACGCACCGGTTGTGGAATCTTTGCGATGGGCCTGTTGGCGGCAGCTCCGTCGAGCGCTCAGGAGATTGTCGAGCTTCCGCCCGAGGACCGGTGGCTGGAAAGCCGCTTCGAGGAGGTGTATCGGCTCGGGTCCCTGGAAGCCGCAGAGGACTGGGAGCGATTTGGTTCGATTCGCAGAGTGGGCTTCGACGGGGCCGGCAAGCTATATGTGCTCGACAGAATGGCGAGACGCATTTTCGTCGTAGGGCCAGGCGGAAAACTGCAACACACGCTGGGCGGCCCTGGCGAGGGCCCTGGCGAGTTTCGCACCCCGCGTGGGCTCGCCGTGATGCGGGACGGCCGGGTCGTGATTGCGGACATGGGGGGGTTCGTATATCACATCTTCGGGACGGACGGAGAGTACGAGCACCGAGTGCGGATGGCACCCGAGTCGGGCGTCGTGATTCTGACGGAGTACATGCCTGATCCGGGAGGCGAGGCTGTAATCGCCGCGGTGGGTGGGCAAATGCTGCGGCTGAGGATGGCTGTGCGAGGTCAGCGACCCGCAGAGCCCACCACCCTGCCGATCGAACGCCTCCTGCTGACCGGCGACGTGGTTGTCAGGGACACGGTCGTGGAAGGCTGGCTGGCCCCGGGCGGGGAACCGTTGGCCACCGGGCTTCCTGAACGGCATGTGTTCGGACCCAGAATGTTGCTGGGGGTGTTGCCCGACGGGAGTGTGGCGTTCTCCGACTCTTCGGCCTACGCAATCAAGATCGCACGGACCGGGATCGGCGTTTGGCGGATCCTGCGGCGGGCGCTTCAACCAATCCCGGTGACCAGGCGCATGATCGAAACCGAGAAGGCTCGCCAGCGTGAGAGATTGGAAATCACCCCGCCGATGTTCAGGCAGGAGGAACGGCAACGAATCGACAACCTGCCGTTCTCTGAAGAATTTGCAATCGTACGCGCGCTCAGGACCGGCTGGGACGGCGAAATCTGGGTGCAGAGACACGGCAAGGAACCAACGGACGATAAGGGGCCTATCGACGTTCTCACGATGGACGGGCGATACCTCGGGAGCTATCCGGCGGGCGCGATTGAGATGCCGGACGCTTTCGGTCCCGATGGGTTGGTAGCCTTTATCGAGAAGGTTGAGTTCGACGTGGAAACGGTGGTGGTGAAGAGGCTGGCCAGGTCCCGTGGTGGTTGACCGATGGTGGCCCGGATCCAACCCCTCAAAGAACAAGTCCGGCAGCGGCTGAGTTCGTGCGCATTCCGGCGATGCCGACCACCGATTCCGGCAAGCCGATCGCAGATTCCGGGCCATGCCGATCACCGTGGAGGAGGGGAGGTCCATAGGGGCGCTGAGGCTCGGGGTTGAGGGTTGAAGTTAGAGGGTGGAGTCGGTCTTTGTCGAGTCGTACAGCCTTCTCATGGAGGCGCCCTTGAGGGTGATCCGGTGCGCATTATTGAGGAGACGGTCGAGGATGGCGTCGCCGAAGGTGGGATCGCCGACGACATCGTGCCAGTGTTCGACGGGGACCTGGCTGGCGAGCAGCGTGCCACGGCGGGCATAGCGGTCGTCGAGGACTTCGAGGAGGTCGTGCCGTCCCTGGCCTGAGAGCGAAGCGAGGCCCCAGTCATCGAGGATGAGCAGCCACGTCCTTGCAAGCCGCTGGATGAGCTTGGGGTAGGAACCGTCTCCACGGGCGAGGGTGAGCTCGTCGAGGAGCCGGGAGACGCGGTAGTAACGGGTGGAGATGCCGAGGCGGCAGGCCTGGTGGCCGAACGCACAGGCGAGATAGGACTTTCCCGACCCCGTCGCGCCGGCGACGAGCACGGTCTGGCCGTCCCGGATCCACTGCCCGGAGGCGAGGCGGAGCACGAGGGATCGGTCCAGCCCGCGGGGGGCCTTGAAGTTGAGGTCTTCGATGGTGGCGTCGAGGTGGAGTTTGGCGTGGCCTTTGAGACGCTGGTAGCGGCGCTGCTCCCGGTCGGTCTTCTCCCGTTCGAGGAGGAGGGAGAGGCGGTCCTCGAAGGACAGCTCGCTGATGTCGGGCATGGCGGTCTGCTCCTCAAAGGCCTGGGCCATGCCCGTGAGTCGGAGTTCGTGCAGCAGGTCGAGGGTCGGTTGGCGAAGCATCTTCGTCAGGACTCCTTTCCGTTCTGGGGAGTGGTGGTGTAGTACTGCGGCCCGCGGATGTGGGCGTGCTCCGCGGGCAGGGAGAGCGTGCGTTGCTCGTCGTTGTCGGCTTGGTCGAGGCCGGTTGCAAGGATGGATTTGACGGACGTGTAGCTCATCGTGCCGATGTCCAGCGCGCGGCGGCAGGCGGCCTCCAGGCGTTCGGCGGAGTAGGCGCGCAGCAGCCTCTTGAGTCCGAGGCAGCTGCGGTAGCCCTGTTCGGGGTGGGGCCGGCTGTTGAGGAGTTGTTCGACGAACGCGGCCGTGTGCGGTCCGGTCTTGCGGCCCCAGGCGATCAGTCCGGACGGAGTCCACCCCGCATGGGCACGGTGGGCGGCGGGCATGTGCGACGGTTCGGTCGCGTATCCGCCTCTCCGGTGGATCCGCAGGTGAGCAGCGACCCGGCGGTGCTTGTGGAAGATCTCCACGGTCTGGGCCGTGATCCGAACGTCGACCTCACAGCGGGCCAGCGGGTGGGGGACGCTGTAGAGCGCATGCGCGACCTGGATGTGGTAGTCGATGTTGACACGCGCCTTGCGCCACTCCGCGTACTCGTAGCGCTCGGCCGGAAGCGGCTTGAGAGCTGGCCGGTCCAGATCCTCGAACCAGCTGCGGCGGCTCCCATCGGTCTTCTTGAACGGCCGCTCGTTCAGTGCGGCCAGCAGCGGCGCGACGGCTTCGCGGAGTTCGCCGAGCGAGAAGAACGTCTGGTTGCGCAGCGGCGCCATGATCCAGCGCTCGACGTGCTGGACCGCGGCCTCCACCTTCGCCTTGTCCCGCGGTGCCCGGGGCCGCGCCGGCAGCACCGTGGTTCCGTAGTGGGTGGCCAGTTCCTGGTACGTCGGGTTCAGGTCCGGTTCGTAGCGGCTGGCCTCACGGACCGCGGCCTTCTCGTTGTCCGGGATCACGAGTGCCGGCACCCCGCCCCAGAACTCGAACATCCGAACGTGCGACATCGTCCAGTCCGGCAGCGACCGGCTCCGGGTCACGTCCACGAAGGTGTAGTTCGAGGCGCCGAGGACGCCGACGAAGACCATGGCGTCGTGTACCTCCCCGGTGCTCCGGTCCACGACCGGGAACTTCGGGCCCGCGTAGTCGACGAACGCCTTCTCGCCCGCCCGGTAGACCTGCCGCATGACCACATCGAGCTGCTCTCGCCACGCCCTGTAGTGCTCGCAGTACCAGCTGTACTGATACCCGTTCGGATGAACCGCTCGGTACTCCAGCCACAACAGCTGCAGCGTCATGCCCTTGTGGCGCTGAAGCTCCCGGTGGACATCTCCCCAGTCCGGCTCCGGCCGGGGAACCCGCAACGGCGGCGGGGCCGGGAACAGCGCCGCCTCCAGCGCGGCGTCGTCCAGCCCCCCCGGCAACGGCCAGGAGAAGCCCGCCGCGCTTGCCCGCCGCACGTAGTCGCTCACCGTGCTGTTGGCGATGCCAAGCGACACGGCGATCTCGCGGTGGCTGCGCCCGAGCTCGTACTTCAGGCGCAGCAGTTCTCGAATCTTCCGCATGGACAACCTCTTCTGCGACACCCTCTTCCTCCTCGTCTCGGGGGACCTCGGCGAGGATGGAAGAAGGCGTCGCTACAACAGGTTCTCCAGCGCTCCTACTCGCTCACTCCAGGGTGATCGGCATGCTCTGGAATCGGTGATCGGCATGGTGGAATCACCGATCGGCATGCTCTGGAATCGGTGATCGGCATGAAATGGAATCACTGATCGGCATGCGCCGGAATCAGCAAGGGGCAACGAGCACGTTGTCCGCCAAATCATGCCGAGAGTGGCGGACAAACTGTGGTGGTCGGCCCGTCAGACAGGCAGTTCCGCAAGGAAGTCGCCCAACGGCAGGATTTCCACGCCGTCCACCAACTGCGGTCGATCACCAGGGAACACGACGATTCGGCGCTTGACTCGCTTGCTGTGCGACGCGAACGACGCCAATCCACGCAGCATGCTCCGGGTCACCCGGGAACCCGCCTTGACCTCGATTCCCCACAATTCGCGCCCCACCTCCAACACGAAATCGACTTCGGCGCCGGAGCGGGTCCTGTAGTGGAAGAGGGCCGCCTCTGGCCACAGCGCGCCGATCCGCCGGTGAATCTCGCAAGCGACGAAGTGCGCCAAGAGGACGCCGCGTTCGTCGGGTAGAGGAGCGTCCAGTGGCCGTCGCAGGAGCGCGTTGCGGACGCCGATGTCGAAAAGAAAGAGTTTGCCGCGCCTGACGAGGCGGGTGCGATCCGAACCGCTCCACGCCGGAACACGGAACATGACGAGCGTGTCCTCGAGAACCTCGACGTACCGTCGCGCCGTCTCGTAGCCCAGGCCCGCCCGCTTGCACAGCGACTGCAGGTTGAGAATATGACCCGAGGCAGCAGCGACCAGGTCGAGAAGCCGGGAGAAGCCGCCGAGGTTGCGGACGAGAGCCTCGGCCTGGATTTCCTCCCGAAGGTAGGTGTCGGCGTAGCTGCCGAGGTCGGCGGCACGCAGCGCAGGGTCGCGCTCCGCATGGATCCCGGGGAGCGTACCGTGCGCGAGCGCCCGGTTGAGGTCGAAGTCGTCTCCCAACTCACGCGCGGTCAACGGGTGCATGTAGTGAACGTGGACCCGTCCCGGCAAAAGGTTGGCCTGGCCGCGCCTCAGCTTGCGCGCGCTGGATCCGGAGAGCAGGAACCGAAAACGCCCGGGTTGCAGATCGATGAACAGCTGCACCACGGGGCGATCATTCTTGGATACATGTGGGTAAAATAGCTGGCGTTTTACCCACATACAAGCAATAAATGGCGGTGAACGCGGCGGGGCCGGGATGCCAGCCGAAGGGCGGCCGGGTGTTTGCCCCCCTATCCGCCCGACCGGCTCAGGGACCACACCTGCGCGTATTCCACGCCGAGGTCGTCGGTGCTGCGGCCGAGGATGTAGTCCTCGCCGATTTCGTAGATCCGCACTTCGGCTGGCGTTTCAACGAAGCCCAGGACGCGTCCTTCGGGATCGAAGACCGTCCAGAGCGGATTGGGCCCGCCTTCCCCCGGGAGGTTGTATTCCTGGACCCAGAGGTGATCCAGGGCATCGGCCATCGCAGTGACGAATGCGGGGTGGGTGTCGGGGAGCGGCACGTCCCTGTAGAAATCCCGCAACTGTCGGGGCGTCTCCGCTGTCACTCCCCCCGGCTCCGGGGCGACCGCCTGTCGCTCGACGTAGGCGTCCCGGTGCTCCGATGTCACGGGGATCGCGTCGTGGTCAATCCGTACGATGCGAATCAGCGATCCGTCGGCACCGTACGCCCCGATTTCGTAGTTGTCGTTGGAAGCGACGACCGCCAGTTCGCCCCACGCGAAGTTGACGATCCGGTGCGCAAACGGGACCGTCATGAGTAGCATCGCTCCGCCGAGGGACGAGGTGTAGCGCTCGGACCCGAAGAACGAGCCCACGGAAGCGGGCTGCTCCCCCCCGGCGACTCTCACCTCGTAGCGCCGCTGCTCGCGGCTCGACCCATCAGCGCCTGATCCGCCGGGCACGGATTGGGACGCGAGGATAGCACCGCTCGGAAAGACCGCGTCAACACTGATGGGTCGATCGGATTCCAGCCTCAAGGTGCGGCCAAGGTTTCCGTCTCCGTGGAACACCGAAAGGCGGCGGTCTTGCGAATACCACGCAACCACCGAATCGCCGGGCCATCTCTCTACCTGCACCAGGCTGTTGAACTCGCCGGGCCCTTCCCCCTCGCCTCCCCACGTCGCCAGGTGGCTTCCCGCCGCATCGAAGACCCGCAATTCGTGTGAGCTTCGGTTTGCCACGACGATCCGGCCATCGGGCAGCGTCAACAGGTCCCGGATTCCGTCCAGCAGATACGGCTCTTCTCCTTCCAGCGCCCCGATCGACAACACCGGCGTGGGCCCCACCCTCCAGGAGAGCCTCGAACCATCAGGTGGGCGGGGATTTTCGACGATCCGCACACCGGCGCTGTCTCGCACCTCGGAAGCCGGCGTCGGTGTCCCGTCTCCACCCGCAGGTGGTTCGTCCGGTTGACCACAAGCAACCATCGCCAGGATCAGGCCGGTCGGGACAAGCATCTGCTTCATTTGAGGTACCTCAAGTCACCATCGGGTTCACCCCCGCCTCCAGCCAGACGTTCGTCCAATTTGTGCAGAATCGGCATGGCATACCGGATTTGCAAGCCCGAATGGAACCAATTCGGCCGAAATTGATATAAAGATACCGATATAATTTCACTCTATATATCTTCACCCAACGCGAGGCGACCCACCATGCAGATCACCCTTTCCAAACGAATCAACGAGCTCCTCGTGCTCGCGGTCCTGGAGCAGGGACCCGCCCACGGCTACCAGATCGCGATGTCCGTCGAAGAGCGGACCGGCGGCATCTTCTCGTTCCAGCACGGCACCCTGTACCCGATCCTGCACCGGCTCGAGGCGGACGGGCAGCTGCGGGGGGAATGGTCCGGCGATGGCCGAAGACGGAAGACCTACCGGATCACCACCGCCGGGCAGGCCACCCTGAGGAAAGGCGCGCAAGACCTCGAACAGCAGTTTGCCGTCCTCCTCGAACTGCTGGGAGGGGCCCATGCTGCATGAAAGCCCCCTCGCCGCGGTCGAACGAGCCCTGAAGGTGTCGCCGGAGCGGCGCCTGGAGCTGATCGAGGAAGTCGACGCCGACGTGGATGCGCTGCAGGAGGAGCTGGAGCGACGTGGCTACTCGCCGACCGCCGCACGCCGGGCCGCGTTGAACCGGTTGCTCCCGGTGCCGGAAACACTTGCTGCCCTCGAAGCCCGGCACGCGCCTTGGCTCGGGCAGTGGTTGCGGGCCGCCGGATGGGCAAGCCGAATCGAGCGGTGGGGAGCCCTTGCGACGGGAATTCTGGCCACTCTTTCGCTCCTGGCAGCCATATGGAGCCGTGACAGCTCCGAAGCCACCACGCCGCTGGCGTGTTCCCTGGTCGTGGTCGTCGCCCTGCTTGCCGCGAACTGGTTCCGGGCGGCCGCGGGCCTGTGGATCGAAGGCAGCCTGCCGCCCGAACGGCGGCGCCTCCTGTGGGCGCGACAGCTGGGCTTGATCGTCACGGCAATCTCGCTCGGAGGGCTCGGCGCCAGCTGGGAGGGCTACACCGCCCTCGGTGCCCCGGATGCTTCCTTCGGCGCGGCATGGACCGCCATGCATCGCTCGGTCTTCTTTGCGGCACTCGGGTTCGGGGCCGCGCTCCTCGGCCTGCTCGGCTGGCTCGCCCTGGTCCCCCGCCTCATCACTGACGAGACCGCCGAAGGCCGAATCACGACTCTGCTCGTGCGGTCTCATCCCTTTCGCTCTCAGCAGACCCAAACAGGGAGGCATTGATGTCGTTCTTCCGATCCGCCGGTATCGTCGGGATCCCCCTGGCCCTGGTGATGATCCTCGTGCTGATCCAGGTGGCCCGTGCGGTCAGCGCCCGGGTGCGCCGCGGGCCGGACGGTGCCGTCGCCTCTCAGTTCGGCCCGATTCTCGTGCTGGGCGTCGTGGGCGCCTGCCTGGGAGTGTTCGGGACGCTGGCCGGCATCCGGGTGTCGGCCGGCGCGATCACGGTTGCCGGCGAGGTCAGCGCTGCGTTGGTCTGGAGCATGATCCGCGTGGCGCTGACCCCGGCCATCATGGGCTTCTTCATCCTGGGAGTCGCATCGGTCGCGTGGCTCGTTCTCCACTACTGGAGCGGACGGAGCGCGGGAGTGGAACCGGGCGGATCTACGTGGCAGATCGAGGAGGAAACCGCGTAGCCGTCTTGGACGATTCGGGCAGGCACGTCGGACAACTCGGCCGGCAGGGCGACGGGCCCGGAGAATTCCGTCTTCCCGGCGCCCTGAGTCTTGGAATCGGTGGGACCGTGGTCGTACTCGATGGGCGGCGGGGGGTCCTAAGCCGGTGGTCGAGCGCCGGCGACTTCCTGGGCGAGGAACCGACTCCGGCAAGCTATTGGGGACCGGGCTTCGCCATACGACGAACCCGACTGACTCGCCAACCGCTCTTCTCCGGAGGAACACAACCCATGCCTAGCCCCAAGCCCCCAATTGCCGATCTCCGCATCGGAACCGCCAGAGCCGCCATCTGGGCCAACGAGACCGACGACGACCAGACCTATCACACCGTTACTTTCTCCAGGCTCTACAAGACCGATGACGGCGAATGGCGGGACACCGGGAGCTTCCGCCGCGGCGATCTCCTGTCCCTCGCCAAGCTCGCTGACCAGGCCCACACCAAACTCCTCGCCCTGCAGCAGAAATTGGCCGCCGCGCCGGCTCACGAGGTCGACGAGGACGCCGCGTGAGAGTCGATCCTTTTCGGCCGCACTTTGCACGGATCGTCGCCGCGGACTGTTCTTGTATAGAAGATGAGGATCCCCAACCTGACTCCCCACCTGACTCTCGCCATGCTCTGCGGCGAGCCCATGCTGGTGTTCTGGCGCGTCGGAGATCTCATCGAGGCCTTGGACGCATCCAGGGACATGGGTCTGCCGCTCACCAGCCCTCCGCACGTCTCGGACGAAGTTGTCGGCCGGATCCTGGAGGCCCTCCTCGGTCCGGACGACTTGCTCGACGACGACTGATCCCCGGAGAAAGACGCCCTGCAGGGCGCCGACGCCGCACGATCGCGCCCGGTCCGGGCGCTTTTTGACCTTGCGGAGCCCCGTGGACCAGTGATAAGAGACACCGACCGTGCCCTGATACGCGGCCGCCGGCGTCCGTCCGGCGCTCGCGTCCATGTGGACGCCGAGCCCCTCGCCCCGGCCACCCAGTTCTGGGAGGCTTCCCTTTGCCTCCGGAACCACTCCCCAGCCGGGCCCGAGTGGGGCTACGCCGGTTGCGGAGCTGCCCAGCTCGCCCTCACCGTCCTTCTCCTGGTCACCGACTCGGTCGAGGCCGAACGCCACTACCAGGTCTTCAAGCAATCCGTCATCGCCGGCATCCGGGGCGATCGCTGGACCTTCCCGGTCACGGCCGGCACGTGGTCCGCTTCCTCGAGTGGTGCGACGCACGCGGCCTTGAGCTTCGTCAGGTCTCCCCTGGAGACGCAGCCCGCTTCATCGAGGAGCTCGCGCCCTCGGTCGCGAACCAGAAGATCGCCCTCGCCGCGCTTCGCCAGTTCTTCGACCTCCTGGTGACCCGCCATGCGGTCCTTCTCAATCCCTTCCACTCCGGCCAGGGACCCCCCAAGGGGCTCCTTGGACGGGAAGACACCCGAGATCAGTCCCACCCAGGCCCGGCGGCTCTTGGAATCCGTCGACTGCTCCCGCCCCGTGGGCGTCCGCGATCGCGCGATCCTTGGCACCCTTACCTACACCGGCGCACGTGTCGGTGCCATCGCCAAGCTTCGGCTCCGGGATCTCCGCGACTACGGCGAGTACCGCTCCCTGCGCTTCACGGAGAAACGCGGCAAGGAGCGTGAGATCTCTCTACGCCTCGACCTCAACCAGTGGCTCCAGGCGTATCTGCTCCTCGTCGACGCCACCGGCGAGGGCAGGGACGCCCCGCTCTTTCGCCCGCTCTCGGCTGCATCTCGCAGCCGCTTTTCCTCTCGGCGGATCGGACCATGGACCATTCGCTCCATGCTCAAGCGCCGCCTCCGCGACGCCGGGCTCCCGCTCATCATCACCCCGCACAGCTTTCGGGCCCTGGTCGTCACCGACTTGCTGGAACAGGGCGTCCCCATCGAGGATGTCCAGTATCTCGTCGGCCACTCCCACCCGTCGACGACCCAGATCTACGACCGCCGGGCCCGGAAGGTCACCCGCAACATCGTCGAGAGGATCTCCGTCTGACTCCCCCCCAAACTCGCCAAAGGAGGCACCCACCATTGCCAACCCCGAAATCCGTCGTCCTCTGGCTCTTCCTCGGTGGCCTCGGCATTCACCGGTTCTACCTCAACCGGCGCCACGCCCTCACCATCCTCCTCTTGACCCTGGCCGGCGTTGTCTTCTCCGCGTTCGGCATCGGCCTCCTGCTCCTCTTCCCCGTCTTCGTCTGGCTCCTCATCGACCTCTTCCGAATCCCGGGTTGGGTCCGCGAGTACAATGCCCAGTTCCCCCATGGCTGAGCTTCGGCTTCCGGAGGTCCGGCCGAACTCCTCGAGGCGGTGCGAGAACCCCTCACCCTATTCCATGGCTTCCCCGAGCCCCGCGCCAAACTCCACCCCCTCCCCCTCTCCTGGTTCGACCACCCTCGAGCCCACCCGCCAATCATTCCTCCCGGCGGCACCCAGGAGGCGAACGCGTTCTTTCACGCCCTCTCGTGCGCCTATCCTCGCCGGCATGCCCGACCGCCCTTCTGGCGCTCTTCTCCGTCGCTACTTTCGATCGGCCGAACTCTCTGGCCAGCCGTGGTCCCAGGTATGGCACGTCCTCGCCGCCATCCGGGGCTTCGATCTCCACCGCCTGCTCCCCCGCGGCGCCGTTTCTCTCCACGAGATCGCCCGCGCGATCCACATCACCAAGATCCGCCGGGCCACCATCGTAAGCTGGATCAATCAGTTTGGGTGCCCGCCGGGGGAGCGCGCCTGACCGAACCGGAAAGCTTGGACGTGGGCGGATTTTCACCCGACCCCTTACCCCTCCCGCGTTCGAGTTATCGCCTTATGGCGATCCTACGGCTCTAGGATCGCCCAGGATCGACGATCGAGGCCTCCCGAGGGGTGCGCTGGTGATCCTGGGGCCGGGCCGACAAAAGGGATGCATGGGACAAGCGCGAATGGTATGCTTGTTCGTAGTTGTCCGGAACCCGCTCCTTTCCGCTCCCCAAAAGGGAGGCCTTCGCATGATGAGCACGACAAATATGGTGCGCTCCGCCGCCGCTCCATTTTTTATCGGGAGCGTTCTTGCCACCACTCTGGTTTGGGGCTCCTGCTCCGAGGCTGAAGGGCCCGCAAGCCCTCTGGGCCATTCGTCTGCTCCCCCGGCCTGGCCACTCGCTCAGGGTGACACCATCACCGTTGAGGAATGGCTGGACATCGGGCGGCATTTCGAGTCAGTGGGAGACTGGTGGCCGATGGAAACGCCAACTATTGATGCAATGCGCGACGATCCGGAGTTGCGTGGGAACCAGCACGGCGTGGCGGACTTCACTTGGACTTTGGTGGAGATCGATCCTGACGAACGAATGGATCCTACGACGTTGAGTTATCCTGGTGCAGTGGGAGCGATCTACGCGTGCGTTCCCTGGGGCGTTCTTGCAGGCGAAACACACGCGAGGGCCAGATCGGACGACGCTTGGACAGTAGAGTGCCCGCTTGGTGTGCCCTACCGAGAGGGTGCCCGGTATCGCGCGGCACTCATCTACAACGGCCACGCTCAATACACCCCGGGTCCCGGTCAATGAAGAGTCACCTTCAGCCTCAGCACCTTCCGGCTTGTCTCGTGCGCACAGTCGTTGCGTTGTCTTTGATCTCCATTATTTCTCTTCCTTGGCCGGGGCATGCGGCCGCACAGACTGAAGAACAAGAAGAGCACCTAGAGTCGGGTGGCTGGTTGTGGACAACCACAGGCTCGCGGTGGGGGGCGATCGAGATTAACAGTTGGAAGGATCGTATTTCGATGCTTCAGTGGTCCAATATCGACGATTGTTCCGGGGCATTATCGGGTGTTCTTGACGCGTTTGGCGGTAGTGGTGACAAACTGGGCTGGTCAGACCACGGATCGGAATGGGATGGTGTCTATACCCGAGGCAAGCATTTTAACGAAGGCCCCTTTAACGACGACCACTGGATTATTATTCGTAGGCTCGAAGCAAGGACGGGACAGCACAGATGTCTTAGCTGACGTGATCCACGAAGCCATCCACCATCTCGTCGCAAGCCAACGCCACAATGCGGCCTTCCGAACGAAGATCAGCTGTGTGACGCTCGATCAGGGTTGGTAGGGTTGCCCCTGCGTGGAAGCCATACGAGACTCGTTCGCACACCAACCTGCCACTGCCAACCCGCTAAGCACAAAGATCTCAAACAAGAGCTACTGAGAAGCCCGCCTACTACCTGCTGAGCGATGCGGCGGCTTGAGGCTCATCTTCGCGCGACCCCCTACCCTTTCCCTGCCCCGAGTTCTCGCGTTACAGGCGATGATGAGCCCATTCGGCTTCGCAACGCTCGCGAGCGGCTCTCACATAGGTCATGAACGAACTGCTGATTCCGGCGCATGCCGATCAGTGATTCCATTTCATGCCGATCACCGATTCCAGAGCATGCCGATCGGTGATTCCACCATGCCGATCACCGATTCCAGAGCATGCCGATCACCCTGGAGTGAGCGAGTAGGAGCGCTGGAGAACCTGTTGTAGCGACGCCTTCTTCCATCCTCGCCGAGGTCCCCCGAGACGAGGAGGAAGAGGGTGTCGCAGAAGAGGTTGTCCATGCGGAAGATTCGAGAACTGCTGCGCCTGAAGTACGAGCTCGGGCGCAGCCACCGCGAGATCGCCGTGTCGCTTGGCATCGCCAACAGCACGGTGAGCGACTACGTGCGGCGGGCAAGCGCGGCGGGCTTCTCCTGGCCGTTGCCGGGGGGGCTGGACGACGCCGCGCTGGAGGCGGCGCTGTTCCCGGCCCCGCCGCCGTTGCGGGTTCCCCGGCCGGAGCCGGACTGGGGAGATGTCCACCGGGAGCTTCAGCGCCACAAGGGCATGACGCTGCAGCTGTTGTGGCTGGAGTACCGAGCGGTTCATCCGAACGGGTATCAGTACAGCTGGTACTGCGAGCACTACAGGGCGTGGCGAGAGCAGCTCGATGTGGTCATGCGGCAGGTCTACCGGGCGGGCGAGAAGGCGTTCGTCGACTACGCGGGCCCGAAGTTCCCGGTCGTGGACCGGAGCACCGGGGAGGTACACGACGCCATGGTCTTCGTCGGCGTCCTCGGCGCCTCGAACTACACCTTCGTGGACGTGACCCGGAGCCGGTCGCTGCCGGACTGGACGATGTCGCACGTTCGGATGTTCGAGTTCTGGGGCGGGGTGCCGGCACTCGTGATCCCGGACAACGAGAAGGCCGCGGTCCGTGAGGCCAGCCGCTACGAACCGGACCTGAACCCGACGTACCAGGAACTGGCCACCCACTACGGAACCACGGTGCTGCCGGCGCGGCCCCGGGCACCGCGGGACAAGGCGAAGGTGGAGGCCGCGGTCCAGCACGTCGAGCGCTGGATCATGGCGCCGCTGCGCAACCAGACGTTCTTCTCGCTCGGCGAACTCCGCGAAGCCGTCGCGCCGCTGCTGGCCGCACTGAACGAGCGGCCGTTCAAGAAGACCGATGGGAGCCGCCGCAGCTGGTTCGAGGATCTGGACCGGCCAGCTCTCAAGCCGCTTCCGGCCGAGCGCTACGAGTACGCGGAGTGGCGCAAGGCGCGTGTCAACATCGACTACCACATCCAGGTCGCGCATGCGCTCTACAGCGTCCCCCACCCGCTGGCCCGCTGTGAGGTCGACGTTCGGATCACGGCCCAGACCGTGGAGATCTTCCACAAGCACCGCCGGGTCGCTGCTCACCTGCGGATCCACCGGAGAGGCGGATACGCGACCGAACCGTCGCACATGCCCGCCGCCCACCGTGCCCATGCGGGGTGGACTCCGTCCGGACTGATCGCCTGGGGCCGCAAGACCGGACCGCACACGGCCGCGTTCGTCGAACAACTCCTCAACAGCCGGCCCCACCCCGAACAGGGCTACCGCAGCTGCCTCGGACTCAAGAGGCTGCTGCGCGCCTACTCCGCCGAACGCCTGGAGGCCGCCTGCCGCCGCGCGCTGGACATCGGCACGATGAGCTACACGTCCGTCAAATCCATCCTTGCAACCGGCCTCGACCAAGCCGACAACGACGAGCAACGCACGCTCTCCCTGCCCGCGGAGCACGCCCACATCCGCGGGCCGCAGTACTACACCACCACTCCCCAGAACGGAAAGGAGTCCTGACGAAGATGCTTCGCCAACCGACCCTCGACCTGCTGCACGAACTCCGACTCACGGGCATGGCCCAGGCCTTTGAGGAGCAGACCGCCATGCCCGACATCAGCGAGCTGTCCTTCGAGGACCGCCTCTCCCTCCTCCTCGAACGGGAGAAGACCGACCGGGAGCAGCGCCGCTACCAGCGTCTCAAAGGCCACGCCAAACTCCACCTCGACGCCACCATCGAAGACCTCAACTTCAAGGCCCCCCGCGGGCTGGACCGATCCCTCGTGCTCCGCCTCGCCTCCGGGCAGTGGATCCGGGACGGCCAGACCGTGCTCGTCGCCGGCGCGACGGGGTCGGGAAAGTCCTATCTCGCCTGTGCGTTCGGCCACCAGGCCTGCCGCCTCGGCATCTCCACCCGTTACTACCGCGTCTCCCGGCTCCTCGACGAGCTCACCCTCGCCCGTGGAGACGGTTCCTACCCCAAGCTCATCCAGCGGCTTGCAAGGACGTGGCTGCTCATCCTCGATGACTGGGGCCTCGCTTCGCTCTCAGGCCAGGGACGGCACGACCTCCTCGAAGTCCTCGACGACCGCTATGCCCGCCGTGGCACGCTGCTCGCCAGCCAGGTCCCCGTCGAACACTGGCACGATGTCGTCGGCGATCCCACCTTCGGCGACGCCATCCTCGACCGTCTCCTCAATAATGCGCACCGGATCACCCTCAAGGGCGCCTCCATGAGAAGGCTGTACGACTCGACAAAGACCGACTCCACCCTCTAACTTCAACCCTCAACCCCGAGCCTCAGCGCCCCTATGGACCTCCCCTCCTCCACGGTGATCGGCATGGCCCGGAATCTGCGATCGGCTTGCCGGAATCGGTGGTCGGCATCGCCGGAATGCGCACGAACTCAGCCGCTGCCGGACTTGTTCTTTGAGGGGTTGGATCCGGGCCACCATCGGTCAACCACCACGGGACCTGGCCAGCCTCTTCACCACCACCGTTTCCACGTCGAACTCAACCTTCTCGATAAAGGCTACCAACCCATCGGGACCGAAAGCGTCCGGCATCTCAATCGCGCCCGCCGGATAGCTCCCGAGGTATCGCCCGTCCATCGTGAGAACGTCGATAGGCCCCTTATCGTCCGTTGGTTCCTTGCCGTGTCTCTGCACCCAGATTTCGCCGTCCCAGCCGGTCCTGAGCGCGCGTACGATTGCAAATTCTTCAGAGAACGGCAGGTTGTCGATTCGTTGCCGTTCCTCCTGCCTGAACATCGGCGGGGTGATTTCCAATCTCTCACGCTGGCGAGCCTTCTCGGTTTCGATCATGCGCCTGGTCACCGGGATTGGTTGAAGCGCCCGCCGCAGGATCCGCCAAACGCCGATCCCGGTCCGTGCGATCTTGATTGCGTAGGCCGAAGAGTCGGAGAACGCCACACTCCCGTCGGGCAACACCCCCAGCAACATTCTGGGTCCGAACACATGCCGTTCAGGAAGCCCGGTGGCCAACGGTTCCCCGCCCGGGGCCAGCCAGCCTTCCACGACCGTGTCCCTGACAACCACGTCGCCGGTCAGCAGGAGGCGTTCGATCGGCAGGGTGGTGGGCTCTGCGGGTCGCTGACCTCGCACAGCCATCCTCAGCCGCAGCATTTGCCCACCCACCGCGGCGATTACAGCCTCGCCTCCCGGATCAGGCATGTACTCCGTCAGAATCACGACGCCCGACTCGGGTGCCATCCGCACTCGGTGCTCGTACTCTCCGTCCGTCCCGAAGATGTGATATACGAACCCCCCCATGTCCGCAATCACGACCCGGCCGTCCCGCATCACGGCGAGCCCACGCGGGGTGCGAAACTCGCCAGGGCCCTCGCCAGGGCCGCCCAGCGTGTGTTGCAGTTTTCCGCCTGGCCCTACGACGAAAATGCGTCTCGCCATTCTGTCGAGCACATATAGCTTGCCGGCCCCGTCGAAGCCCACTCTGCGAATCGAACCAAATCGCTCCCAGTCCTCTGCGGCTTCCAGGGACCCGAGCCGATACACCTCCTCGAAGCGGCTTTCCAGCCACCGGTCCTCGGGCGGAAGCTCGACAATCTCCTGAGCGCTCGACGGAGCTGCCGCCAACAGGCCCATCGCAAAGATTCCACAACCGGTGCGTGTCAGCATTGGTGTGATGGCCCCTGGTCCGCTCCCAGAACAGCTTCAACGAGTGCCGTTATCTTCAACGAATCAGGGAATGACCCGAGCAGAACATCGTTGACAAGAATAGCTGGGATCCCCTCCACTTCGAGTTCCATAGCTGCTGCAATGTCCCGCTCTATCGCAGCAACCGGATCGAGCGCATCCAAACAAGACTCGAATTTACCCAAATCGGGCATCACCATGTGGCTTGCGAAGGCCACAAAACGACGCCGGGGATTGGCCATCCACTCAGTATCACGGTAGAGCCACCTGGAGTTGCCCCGCAATGACGGACACCTTTCCATTGGGTCCAACCAAGGAGGTGAGTCATGGCGGGAAGAAGACGAGGGCGGTATCCGCCCGAGTACAAGGAGCGGATCGTC